>Ga0233425_10002053_pt1 | contig 41496 bp, 27 predicted proteins | sample Watercolumn_Towu_2_FD_181712 | JGI IMG/M metagenome (GOLD analysis project Ga0233425, IMG submission 181712) | Freshwater microbial communities from Lake Towuti, South Sulawesi, Indonesia - Watercolumn_Towuti2014_140_MG | ecosystem: Environmental > Aquatic > Freshwater > Lake | place...
ATTTCGCTCACGCTCACGCTCACGCTTTAGCTCACGTCGAGGTGGTTCCCGGTCCACTGCTGGTGTTCACCCCTCGAGCAACGCGCGAAGCCCCTGGTCGTCGCAGTGCTGGCGCAGCTTGGCCAGCGCCTGGAGCTCGATCTGGCGGATACGCTCCCGTGTCAGGCAGAAGTCGCGCCCCACCTCGCTCAACGTGTGCTCGCGCTCGCCCGCGAGCCCGAACCGGAGCTGGATGACCCTCCGCTCGCGGCACGAGAGACTCGCCAGGACCTCCCTCGCCTTCTCCTTGATGTCGCTGACCACGCACGCGCGGAGCCCGTCGGGGGTGCCGCGGTCCTCGAGGTAGTCCCGCAACGGCGGCGCCCCGTCCTCATCGCCGACCGGGACGTCGAGGCTCATCGATACCTGACCGAACGTCTGGAAGACCCGGACCCGGCCCACCGGAACGTTCATGGTCCCCGCGACCTCCTCCTCGGTCGGCTCCCTGCCCAGCCTCCCCTCGAGCCGCGCGGCAACCCGGAGCATCTTGCGGTGTGACTCGGCCGCGTGCACGGGAACGCGCACCGTCCGGCCCTGGTCCAGGATGGCGCGCGTCATCGTCTGGCGGATCCACCAGACCGCGTAGGTCGAGAACCTGAAACCGAGCCGGTGGTCGAACTTCTCGACCGCTTTGATGAGCCCGAGGTTGCCTTCCTGGATCAGGTCCGGCAGGGGGAGCCCGCGGCCCACGAACCTCTTGGCGAAGGCCACGACGAGCCGGAGGTTCGACTCGACCAGCTCCTCCTTGGCCCGATCCGCATCCCGCGCCGCCCTGCGAAGCCGGCGGCACGTCTCGATCAGGTCGGTGGCGCTCGTATGCGTCCCGGCCTCGACCCGTTCGATCTCGCGCCGCGCCGCCTCGCGAGTCCTGCGGAGCCCGGCGCGCCCGGACGCGGTCCGCATCTCCGCGGGCACGGTCGGGGTCAGGACGGCATTGGCGCGAGCGGCAGCCTGCGCCTGGAGCACGAGCCGGTCGATGAGGCTCGCGATCAGACGCCGGCTCGGGCGGATCGCCCGCAGCGCCTCCGCCACGCGCGACCGGGCGGAGGAGAGCCGCTGCTCCAGCCTGCGAGAACGAGCTGCCGAGGGTGCTCGTTCGATCTCGCGCTGTGTGATCAGCGCTCTGTTGTAGGCCCGCCGTGCCGCGGTGAAGAGGGCCTCGAGCCGCCGCCGCGCCTGGACCGGGTCCTCGAGTGCTTCGTCGTCGTCGTCGAGGAGCAGGTCCTCGACTCGCAGGTGGCCGTCCGCCAGGCGGTCCGCCAGCGAGAGGAGCTCATGCTGGCCAGCGACGGAGCTGACGAGTATCTCGAGAAGGTCGTGCTCCGCGTGCACGATGCGGCGCGCCAGCTCCACTTCGCCCTCGCGGGTCAGGAGCGGCGTCGTGCCGATGGCCTGGAGGTAGTCGTCGAGAAGACCTCGCGCGGACGTCGAGCGGTCGGGTGCACCAGTCATCTCCGCCTCCTCGCACACGTGCCGTACGCGGGGCACCGTGCCCACCTGGTGCACTCGACGTGCCACGCGCAATCCATCGATATGATTGACAGCAATCGGCAGAGTCGCCCCGGACCGCGACGCGGATGTCAGGCGGCGCCCGGTGGACGCAAGTTTTACGGGGTCACTGCGACGTCGAGACCGTTCAGTCCTTGCCGCCGGTCCCGACGAACCTGTCGTCCTGATCGGCGAAGAGCACGTTGAAGGTCGTCAACGAGCCGTAGCAGGCCGTGATGTACTGCTGGATCTGGATCTTCTCGTCTTCCGCAAGCCGGCTCGTGTTCACCTTCTGCTCGAGCACCCTGAGCTTGTCACGGACCGAGACGATCTTCTTGAAGAAGGCCTCGATGGGCACTGACTTCTCCTGCGTCTCGGTGCGGCCGGGTCTGAGCACGAGCTCTCCGCCGCGCCAGCGATCACCAAGCCTCACGTTCCCGATGCCCAGCTCCTCGTGCAATACCTGGCGCAAAACCCTTCTGAGCTCGTCTTGGTCCATGTCGATATCGATCTCCCTCGGGAGCATCGGCTCGGGCTCGGGCTCGGGCTCCGCCACCCTCCGATGTCCCGTTCGGGGCGCCCTGACCTTGCGTGCGAGCGTGTCCGCCGGCGCGTCCCGCCGCGTGAACGAGCCGCACGATCGGTCGTCAACGACCGGCGAGGGCCAGCACCCGAGCCGGCACGAGCCCACGGCCTTGCCCTGATCGTCCGTACCGAGCCCGATGAAGAACGCGCAGCTCCCGCATCGCCCGGACAGGTCCCGCTCCACGAGGCGGCATCATAACATCGCGTGACGTGCCCTCGTACAACGAGGTGCAATGTCGGGGCGGTGCCGGGCGTATGATCGGACGATGACTGGAAATAGCGAGCTGCAGTCCATCAAGCGGGAGCTCACGCTCCACGCCGTGGTCCTCCTCGGCTTCGTGGCGACGATCTGGACGCTCGAGGTCGTCGACCTCGTCGTGTTCGGTGGGGCGCTGGACGTGTTCGGCATCCGGCCGCGGAGCATCTCGGGGCTCGTCGGGATCTTCTTCTGCCCGTTCCTCCACGGCGGGTTCGTCCACCTCGCGGCTAACACGATCCCATTCGTCGTGCTCGGCTGGCTCGTGATGGCTCGTGAAACGTGGCACTTCTTCTTCGTCGCGACCGTGGTGGCGCTCGTGGGTGGGCTCGGCGTGTGGCTGTTCGGCCGTCCGGGCACCGTGCACATCGGCGCGAGCGGCCTGATCTTCGGGTTCCTCGGGTTCCTGCTCCTCGCGGGTTGGTTCGAGCGGAAGCTCTCGACCATCGTCATCTCCATCGTCGTGTTCCTGACCTACGGGACCGCCCTCTTCGGGCTTCTCCCGATCCAGTTCGGCGTCTCCTGGGAGGGCCACCTGTTCGGTTTCCTGGCCGGCGTGCTCTGCGCGCGCGTGCTGGCGCGGCGCACCACCCGCACGAGCTGATCCACCGATCCCCCCCTGTCCGTTGCGTCCCGGCGTGCCTCGTGGCAGTTTGGGCCCAATGGAAAATGACAGCTTCTGGTCCACGGTCTGGCACGTGCTCCACGTCAAGCTCTTCGAGGTCGCGGGCGCCCAGATCAACCTCTTCACCGTCATGACCTTCGTCGCCGTGCTCGCCGCGACCATGTTCCTGTCGCGGCTCGCCCGCAGGGCCATCAGGCGGGGCTTCGAGGCGCGCGGCGTCACTGACCCGGGGACTGTGGGCACGATCACCAGGCTGGTCCACTTCGCGTTCATCGTCGTCGGCGTCGGCCTGGCCGTGGAGTCTGCGGGCATCGACGTCGGCACGCTCTTCGCCGCCGGAGCCGTGTTCGCCGTGGCGCTCGGCTTCGCGGTCCAGAACGTCATGCAGAACTTCGTCTCCGGCGTCATCCTGCTGGTGGAGCGAGCCATCAAGCCCGACGACGTGATCGAGCTCGACGGCCAGACCGTGAGGGTCCGCAGGATGGGGATCAGGGCCACGGTTGTCCGCACCCTGAACGACGAGGACGTCATCGTGCCGAACGGGACGCTCGTCCAGGGCTCGGTCACGAACTACACGTTCGAGGACCGCGTGATCTGCTTGAGGCTCGGCGTCGGCGTGACCTACGACTCGGACCTCGGCCTCGTGAAGGAGACGCTCGAGTCGGTCGCCGACGGCATGGAGTTCCGCGTCGCCGACCGTCCTCCGGTCGTGCTGCTGACCGGGTTCGGCGACAGCGCTGTGTGCTTCGAGGTGTCGGTGGCGATCGACGACCCGTGGCGCATGGCGCGGCGCCGGTCCGAGCTCGCGTTCGCCGTCTGGAGGGCGTTCAGGGAGAAGGGCATCGTCATGGCGTTCCCGCAGGTCGATGTACACTTCGACGAGCCCGTGACACGCGGGCTGGCGCGGCTCGGAGACGCCGCTTGACGCTCCGTCGAGTCCCCGGAGGGCTCCGTTATGCAGCTTCCATCGAGGACCCTGTGGGCCGTGATCATCGTGGTCGGTAGCGGCGCGGTTGGCTGCGGCGACGATGATCCCCCTCTCCAGTGCGGTGAGCTCGTCACCGAGTTGAGCACGGAGGGCATCACGATCTCCGGCGGTTGCGCCCGGCTCGCGTTGCGGCCGCTCGTCCGGATCGACGGGGTCTTCCACGGCGGTGGCGACGACGGGACGTGCGAAGTCGACGGCAGCGAGCTCCGGTGCCCTGCCGGCGGAGCTGGCGAGGTGTTCGCCTCGGTCTCCGGATCACGGCTCGAGATCGGGTTCGAAGCGACCACGGCCTGCGAGGTCGAGGTCCTCGCACTGGAAGGCACCGGGCGTCTCCCCGGGGCCGCGAGCTGGCTCTCGAACGGGTTCCAGTCATGGTCGCAGAGCGGCGTGATCGCGCTCGGCGACCGCCCGACCGACGGCGAGACCTTCGCGGCGCTGGCGCTCCGGGGCGATCCGGAGACGCTCCGGACCGGCGAGGAGCTCTCGAACTGGTACACCTTCATCGGGAGCCCACGGGGCCCGGACGTGGTCATCGGCGCACTGAGCACGGAACGGTTGCGACCCTGGGTCCAGGCCGCCAGGATCGAACGCGACGACGTCTGGGTCCGCATCGCCAGCGGAGGCGCGGGTGAGCACGTCGCGCTCGAGCCGGGCGAGACCCTGAACGGCGAATCGTTCCACGTGGCGATCGGCGACGACCTCGCGGACATGTTGACGAGCTACGCCGCCGTGCTCCCCACTCGCCGAACGGGAGCGCCCGTCGATCCGGAGGTCGGCTGGAACTCGTGGTACGAGCTGTGGGACTCGGTGGACGAGACGGCGGTGCGCGAGAACGCTGAGATCGCCCGGGTGCTCCTCGAGCCGTTCGTCGGTTCGGACGTCCCTCTCCGAATCGTGGTGGACGACGGCTGGCAACGGCGCTGGGGCGAGTGGGAACCCAATGACAAGTTCCCCTCGGGCATGGATGGCCTGGCGAGTGACCTCGCGTCCGACGGTTTCGAGATGGGCGTGTGGCTCGCCCCGCTCCTTGTCGAAGAGGAGAGCTCACTCGTCGGGGAACACCCGGACTGGTTCGTTGAAGACGCGGCTTTCGAGCACATCGTCCATGGGTCCATGCGCATCCTCGACGTCACTCACCCCGACGCGGCGGCGCACCTCGCCGCGGTGATCAGCCAGATCGTGGGTTGGGGTTACGGGTTGCTGAAGATCGATTTTCTCTTCGCCGGGAGCTACGAGGGCATACGCCACGAACAGGTCACGGGGATGGAGGCGTACCACACTGCCCTGGCGATCATCAGAGCGGCTGCCGGAGAGGACACGGTGCTCCTGGCTGTCGGTGCTCCGCCGTTGCCCTCGTTCCCATACGTAGACGGATGGCGGCTGGGCGGCGACATCGCGTTCGACCCGATCGGCCCGTCGTGGTATTTCGCGGTGAACCAAGCTCGCAGCCTCGCGGCTCGTTGGCCCTTGTGCCACGCGGCCCTCTGCGATCCGGACCCGCTCCTCCTCCGAGAGATGTCTCGTGACGAGGTCGACTTCGCGGGGTGGGTAGTCGCCCTGGCCGGTAGCGGCCTCTTTCTGTCAGACGATTTGCGGGTGCTCCCGCAGGAGCGAAGGACCTGGGGGCTCGATGAGACGCGCGTCCGTGCAATGATGAGCGGCACTCCGTCTGTCCCCATCGACCTCGTTCCGGAGGATCCCCCTCACGACCTGACGAACCAGATGCTCGACCTGATCACCGGGGAAAACTCGCACGTCCTCCCGACCCGTTGGACGACTCCGGCCGGCGAGACGGTGGTCCTCAACCTGACTGACGACGTGTTGCAGACCGACGGCGACGATATCCCGCCACGCGGTGCGCGCGTGATCCGGTGACATGGCCGAGTTGTTCATCGCTGGTCCCGGAGCCAGACCACCTCGTTTACGCCCGGTCTGACCGTCACGACGCGCCGCGCTTCACTCCGTGTGCTCGGGAAGTGGACCCGGACCTCGTGCCGACCCGGGGGTACCTCGACCTCACGGACCGGGGTCCGCGGCCCGACGAGACGGCCGTCGACGTAGGGCACGCCGGGGGGATCGGCGTAGATCGAGATGCTCGCCGCGCCTCGACTTCCACCCGGACCGCGGGGGACGGGTGGCGGGGGGACCTCTCGCTGGTGCTCCGGAGGCTCGGACGACACCAGCGGCGCCTCCTCCCGGTGCCGCGGCTCGCGTTCGGCGGGCGGTGATTCACTCGGTGGCGGCCTCTGTGGTTCGATCGCGGTGCGACCTCCGCCGTCGTCCGGGACCGACCGAGGCTGGACGGGTTCAGCGTCCAACGCGGTCTCGTCCGGTCGATCCGGTGGCGCCCCGCCCGCGTCGGGCCACGCGTCCCCCGCATCGGCCGACTCTTCCGGAGACACGCCGATGAGCCGTGCCAGGGCCGGAGCGGACGTCGCGCCTCCACGCCAGCCGAGGTGCCAGCCGATCCCCACCGCGAGGCACGTGACGAACATGACGGCCGTGACGCCCGCGAGCTTCGCCAGCATCCGTGTGTGACGGGGTCGCTGACCACGACCACGGACCACGGCGGTGGTCTCCGGCGGCGCCGGCGTCTCGGGCCCCGTGGTCGCCTCCACGCTCGTGTCGAGCGGCCACGCGGGGTCCCGGTCCGTGACGACCTGCGCCTCCGTCGACGGTGACCGCACCGCCCCGACCGCCGGCCCATCCTGCGGGAACAGTCGCTCAGGCGGCATCACGGATCCGGTCACCTCGCGTGCGGGTCGCGGCGACGTGCGTACACCGGGCTCGAGCAGGTCCGAGGCTCCGGCCGCGCGCCCCGTCACATGCTGGCTCCGCGGCGCCGGTCCGACGAACCCGTCCACTCTCGGGCCGAGGAGGTCGGAGGACCCGTGCGACGAAGGCCCAGACGCGGGGGGATCGCTCACGCCTCCTGGCGGACCGCTCACGGCTCCCGAACCGGCGGCCAGACCGCGTGCATCGAACGGGGCGGTCGCGCCCTGGTGGACTCGCGTCCTGATGTTGTCGAGAGGCGCTCCCCGGTGCACCTGGGTCTGGAGGTCCTCGAACGACGTCGGTTCCGCGGGGACATCCCGACCTGCTAGTGCGGAGGTCGGGCTGCCGGCTCGCTCGGGGCGCCTGACACGGGTGGCGAGCTCGTCCGTCCGATCGCCGACCTGCACGGTAGGCGCGACGCCCAGTCCACCTGTGGTGGCCTCGTCGGTCCGGGCTCCGGCACGACCTCGGGGTGGCGGCTCCTGTGATCCGGACCGGTCCTTCTTCTCGTCGCGGAGCGCGCGCACGAGGTTGCCGAGCCGATCGGCGAAGCCCGCCACACCGAGCTCCGACGCGCATTGTTCCACTTCGCCGAGCATCGAGATCGCGTCGGCGTAGCGTCGCTCGGGACGAGGGTCCGTCGCCCGCTCGATCACGGCGCCGACCCGCGGAGCAAGGTCGCGCGGGAGCCGCACGATGGCCGAGCCGACGAGACGTTCGCGATCCGCCACGGCCCCGGACGTGCATCTCCTCGTGCTCGAGGGCCCCTGGAGCATCTCCGCGAGCAGGATGCCCGCACCGAAGATGTCCGTCCGTTCGTCGACCTTCCCCGCGATGCGCTGCTCCGGAGCCATGTACGCCAGCTTCCCGAGTGCCACGTTCTCCATCGTCCTGGCCTTGCGGACCAGCGCGTCGGCCTTGGCGACGCCGAAGTCGCTCAGCTTGACGTCGCCATTTACGGAAAGCAGGACGTTCTGAGGGCTGACGTCCCGGTGGACGATGCCGAGCCGGCGGCCCTGGTCGTCGGTGGCCTGATGCGCATGACCGAGCCCCCTGAGCACCCCGGAGGTGATGGCCAGGCACAGGTCGGGCTGCAAGAGCTCGCCGCGCTGATCGAGCCTCGCCAGGACCTTCGACAGGTCGATCCCGTCGATGTACTCCATCGTGATGAACCAGCGGTTCTCGATCGCTCCGAAGTCGAGCACCTGGCAGATGTTCGGATGCTGCAATCGCGCGGTCAGTCGCGCCTCGTCGATGAAACGGTGGAGGAAGTCTTGGTCCGAACAGAGGTCCTCGAGGATCCGCTTGAGCGCGACGACCTTCCGGAAGCCGGCAGGTCCAACCATCCGGGCCCGGAAGACCTCGGCCATGCCTCCGGCCCCGATGCGTTCCAGCAGCTCGTACCTGTCGGCGAGGAGCTCGGACATCTCGCGCCCCGCCCCGACCTCGACCGCCCGCTCGGCGTCCTCGGACACGGGGCGAAGACCAGTCTACCAGCCCCGGCATGGACGGACCATCCGCCCGGCCGGGGAGGGCACGACGCCGCCCCGAAGCCAAAGGTTCCAGCCCCTCCACAGCCTGCCCGAGTCCCAATTCATCTGGCATCTTTTTCGTTTATATATCAACCAGTTTCATTTTCGTTTGAAAACCTTTGACTGTCGTCTGGCCGCTCCGTATAGTGCTCATGTTCCCGAAACACGGCCCAGGTCGAAGGCGTTGATCGAGGAGAGGGGAGACAATGACGGTTGAAATGCAGGACAATTTCTCTACATTCGGGGCAGTCGTCACCCCAGTGGATGATGTCGTGGCGAAGAATCGACGCAGCAGCCGACTCCACCGCCTCCACGGCGAGGACATCGGGACCCGCCGGCGACGGGTCGAGCAGGCAGCCGACCTCGATGTCGGTTCCCTCGACGTGCTCGACGCATCTCTGTCGCTCGAGACCGCGGACAAGATGGTCGAGAACGTGATCGGTATCCATGGCATACCGATCGGGATCGCCACCAACTTCGTCATCGACGGCCGGGAAGTACTCGTCCCGATGGCTATCGAGGAACCATCGGTCGTCGCCGCGGCCTCGAACGGTGCCCTCCGAGCTCGGGCTGGCGGCGGGTTCTTCACCGATGTCGATGAGTCGCTCACTGTGGCGCAGGTCGAGCTGCGTCACGTGCCTGACTTCAGGGTGGCGACCGTCGCGATCGCCGCGGAGAGACGGGAGATCATGGCCATCGCGGACGCGAGCGTGCCGGAGCTCGTCCAGCTCGGCGGTGGGGCGCGCGACCTCGCGGCCAGGCTGCTCGACGACGGCGAGACCCTCGTGGTCCACCTCGCGGTGAACTGCCTCGATGCCATGGGCGCCAACGCGGTCAACACCATGGCCGAGGCGATCGCTCCGCGCCTCGAGGAGGTGAGCGGCGGCATTGTAGGGCTGCGCATCCTGACGAACCTCGCCGACCGGCGGCTCGCGCGTGCCCGCTGCGCGATCCCCGTGTCGTCGCTCAAGCGCAGGAGCGCCTCGGGAGAAGCGGTCAGGGACGGCGTGGTGGCCGCGTACCACTTCGCGGCTCACGACCCGTACCGGGCGGCCACGCACAACAAGGGCATCATGAACGGCATCGATGCGGTCACCATCGCGACGGGTAACGACTGGCGCGCCGTCGAGGCCGGCGCCCACGCGTTCGCGGCCCGCAACGGGACCTACGGACCGCTCACCCGCTGGAGCGTGGACGACGAGGGACGACTGTGCGGCGAGATCGAGCTCCCGCTGGCCCTCGGCACCGTGGGTGGAGCCGCACGGGTTCACCCCGCCGCGCACCTCGCACGTCGCATCCTCGGCGTCGAGCGATCGCGCGACCTGGCCCGGATCGTCGCGGCCGTCGGTCTTGCCCAGAACCTCTCCGCCCTCTCCGCGCTGGCCTGCGAGGGCATCCAGGAAGGGCACATGGCGCTCCACGCCCGCTCGCTGGCACTCTGCGCCGGTGCGCGCGGGTCCGAAGTCGAGCTCATCGCGGCACGCATCCGCGAGGAGGGTCGGCTCACCGTGGCCCGGGCCCGCGAGATCCTCCACGAGCTGCGACAGCCTCATTGAACGAGCCGATTCCTGTAGCGATCCCGGCCCCCGGCCGCCACTCCGTAAGCGAACACGCGAGAAGAAACCTGTATACTTCATCAATGTTCATTCGTGTGGCGTGAATGGTTTCCCGGTGGGCCGCGACTAGTAATAATAAAGGGGGTCGCGCAGGCCCCTTCGACGTCTCGGTCCCGACTCGATGATCACGGAGGTGGAGGAGAAATGGGCTCGCTGCCGAAAACGATCTTCGCGCTGCTCGTCGTGACGCTCTGGGCATGTGGCGGCGGTGGTCATTCGCCCCTGGACGGTGACGCGGACGGCGACATGGAAGGAGACGCCGTGATCGACGGCGACGCGGTCGATGGAGATACAGCCGACGGCGACGCCGACGCGGACACTCCGGCCGACGGCGACATGGACTGGGAGGTCGATGCCGATCGGGAGAGCGACGCCGACTCCGATGGAGGCGCTGGGTGCATCGACGACCCCCTCGAGGACAATGACGACATCGCTTCCGCCAGCCCGGTGGACGAGGGCGACTACACGGGTCTCCGCGTCTGCCCTCTTGACGAGGACTTCTTCGCCATCGATCTCGACGGTGGTGAGGTCCTCAATGTGGACCTGGCGTTCACGCACGCGACAGGCGACATCGACCTCTCCCTGCTCGATCCGTCAGGGGCGATCATCGTGTCATCGAACACCTCGGGCGATGCGGAGTCGTTCACCTTCCCGGTGGTCGTCCCCGGGACCTATACCATCCTGGTGGCGCTGTACGGCGAGTCGGACGAAGTCCCCGGCAACGACTACACGATGTGGATCGAGGTCCTGGACTCGCCTCCTCCCTGTCGGGACGACCCGTTCGAGGACAACGACGACGACGCGAGCGCGACCGGGCTCGGCACCGGGGAATTCCGTGACTTGAGGCTGTGTCCGGGCGACGACGACTACTTCGTCATTGACGTCCACGCGGGGGCCACGCTCACGGTCGCCCTGGCCTTCGAGCACGACGACGGGAACATCGACGTCGAGCTGATCGACCCCACCGGATCGGTCGTGGCCACCGGTGAGTCCACCGACGACGACGAGACTGTTACGTTGTCGGAAACCGTAGAGGGCAGCTACCTGGTGCGCGTGATCCTGCGCTCCGATCCGAGCGCGGACGGCAACGGATACACCATGGTGATCGACGTACAGTATACATCGACCGAATGTGTGGACGACAGGTACGAGGACAACGACGTCCTCCTCGCGGCCACGCCCCTTGGGGAAGGCACCCACCCGGACCTGCGGGTATGCTTCGGTGATGCAGACTACTACTCATACGACCTGCGGGCCGGCGATCGGATCGAGGTCACCCTGGAGTTCTCCCATGCCGAGGGCAACATCAACCTCTACCTCTTCGATCCGGGTGGCGTCGTCGTGGCCACCTCGGGGAGCACGACAGACGTCGAGACAGTGACCCACATCGCGGCGACCACCGGCACCTATCGGATCGCGGTCGGCCTCATCGCCGACTCCGGGATCGTCGGGGGAAATGGGTACGAGTTGACCATCGTCCACGAGCCGGCGGTCATCACCTGTACGGACGACCGGTACGAGGAGAACGACACGTCGGCCACTGCGAGGGCGATGCCCGAGGGGACGTACTCGGACCTGCGCATCTGCCCGGGGAACGACGACTATTACTCCTACGACATGGCCGTGGGAGAACGGCTCGCGGTCTACCTCGTGTTTCCCCATGCCGAGGGCGACATCAACGCCTATATCCGTGACCCGAGCGGAACCGTCGTGGCCTCGGGCGAGAGCGAGGGCGATGCCGAGACCATGATCGTGACGGCGAGGTCCGCGGGCAGGTACACCATCCACGTGCATCTCGATGCGGATACTGGCGGCGTGGTCGGCAACGACTACGACATGAGCATCGTCCACGACCCGGTGGCCCCGCCATGCACGGACGACTCCTATGAGGATAACGACACGGTAGCCACCGCGGTCGACCTGCCCGCGGGGACGCACAGGGACCTCCGCATCTGCCCTGGTGACGACGACTACTACGCATTCGACCTGGCCGTCGGGGACACGATCCTCGTGTGGCTCACGTACCCGAGCGCCGAGGGGAACATCGACCTCCGATTGCTCGATCCGCGCGGTACGGTGGTGGCGGCTTCGGTGGATGACACCGGCACCGACTGGGTGAACTACGTCGCGGCCACTGCCGGGACCTACCGCATCCGGTTCAACCTGGCCGCGGACAGGGGGGCAACGACCGGCAACGGATACGCGTTCAGCATCGTCCACACCCCGGTGGCCCCGGCATGCACGGACGACGCCTACGAGGACAACGACACCGTGGCCACGGCACGCCGCATGGCCGCGGGAACTTACCCGAGGCTCCGCACCTGCCCCGGTGATGACGACTACTATTCGTTCGATCTCGCCCTCAACGACCGGCTGGCGGTCTACCTCGACTTCACCAACGCCGAGGGCAACATCAACCTCTACCTGATCGATCCGACGGGCGCCGTCGTCGCGTCCTCCGAGCGCACGGACGACGCCGAGGTGGTCTTCCATACCGCGGCGCGTGCTGGCACCTATGCGATCCGCGTACGCCTCGTCGCCGATGCGGGTGCGACGACGGGGAACGAATATGAGATGCGCATCGTTCATACCCCCTTTGTCCCGACGTGCACGGATGACAGGTACGAGGACAACGACACCTTCGCGACGGCGACCGTGGTGGTCGAGGGGAGCTACCTGGCCCTTCAGGTCTGTCCGGCCGATGACGACTACTACGCCTACACTCTCGCCGTGGGAGATCGGCTCACCGTGAACCTCACCTTCTCCCACGCCGAGGGCAACGTGGACGCGTACCTGCTCGACCCGTCGGGCACCATCGTCGCCAGGGGCGAGAGCCTGACGAACAACGAGACCCTCGACCACACAGCCGTCGTCGCCGGCACCTTCCGCATCCGGGTCGTCCTGACCAGCGACGGCGGGGCCGGCGCGGGCAATGCCTATGACATGAGCATCGCACACGATCCGGCTCCGGCCGTGTGCTCGGAAGACAGATACGAAGACAACGACTGGGCGCTGGCCGGCACGCCCGTCACGGCGGGCACGTACTCGGGCCTCCGTTCGTGCCCCGGAGACCTCGACTACTATACCTTCGCCCTCGCCGTGGGCGACACGCTCCGCATCGACCTGGCCTTCACGCACGCCGAGGGCAATATCGACCTCCGGTTGATCGATCCCGGGCTGCGCATCGTCGCGTCGTCCTTGAGCACGGCGAACAGCGAGAGCATCACCTATGTCGCCACGTCGGCCGGGACGCACTACATCCAGGTCAGCCTCACGGCGGATTCGGGTGCGACCATCGGCAATGGGTACACCATGACCATCACCCACACGCCTGCTGTCGGGCCGTGCGTGGACGACGCGTTCGAGGACAACGACTCGTCAGCCACGGCGACGCGTGTGGCGCCGGGATCGTACCCGGACCTCCAGTCATGTCCCGACGACCACGACTTCTACGTGCTCACGCTGGCTCCGGGCGAGTCGGTGGCCGTCAACCTCTACTTCTCGCACGCCGAGGGGAACATCGACATGCGCCTGCTGGACTCCGTCATGCGGACCGTCGCTTCGTCGACGGGCACCACGGACAACGAGTCCTTGTCGTACACGTCGACCGAGGTTGGGACGTACTACATCAGGGTGTACCTGACCGCGGACAGCGGCACCCGAGGCGGCAACACGTACGACATGGCGATCGGGACGACCGACTACGGCTGTGCGGGCCACCCGGACATGGCGCGCATCACGGCGCTCGGGGTGTGCATCGACCGGTTCGAGGCGTCGCTCGGCTCCGGTGGACGGGCCGTGTCCGCGCCGGGGGTCGCGCCGTGGGCGTCGGTGACCCAGGCTCAGGCCGCGGCCGCCTGCGCCGCGGCGGGCAAGCGGCTCTGCACGTACACGGAGTGGAACGCGGCGTGCGAGGGCCTCGCGGGGAACCGATATCCCTACGGACCGGTCTATGATGACTGGGCGTGCAACGGCGCGGATCGCCGGGAAGGACGCGCTCTCGAGACGGCGACCCTGGCGACGTGCGAGGGCGGGTACGACGGGATCTTCGACATGAGCGGAAACCTCTGGGAGTGGACGAACGTGTGCTCGGGCGGGCTGTGTCACGCGAGCGGAGGCTCGTACTACGACATCTTCGGCTCGCGTCTCCACTGCGAGTCCGTGACCGACCGCGACCCGTCCACGGCGGTGCTCAACATAGGGTTCCGTTGCTGTCTGACACCTTGAGAATCATTTCCGAAGACACACGTCGAACAGCTCAACGAAGGAGGGATATCTGATGCGAAAGACCATCCTCACAGTGTTCGCTCTCGTGCTCCTCGTGCATGCGTCGGCTTGCACGGTCCGCGGCCGGGTGGCAGTCCACGTGCCGACACCGCCGCGGGTGCAGATCGATGTCGAAGCGCCGCCGCCCCCGGCGCCGCCTGCCGCGCCAGCCCCGCCGCCGGCTCCCGTCGTCCAGGCCAGCGCGCCCGAGATCGGAGTCGGTGTCGTCGTCCTGACACCCAACTGCACGCCAGGGGTTCCGGAGCGGCTCAACGGGATCGACGACAACTGCAACGGGCAGGTGGACGAGGGTTTCGTCCAGAGCGGTGCGGTCCAGATCACGCTCGGGTGGTCCACCGGCGCTGACATCGACCTCTACGTCACCGATCCGTTCGGCGAAGAGCTCTCGTACCGGAACACGAGCGTCGGTTCGGGAGGGACCCTCGACCGCGACGCCCGAGGGGCCTGTACCAACGGACAGACAACGGAGAACGTGTACTGGCCCGCGGGAGCGGCGCCTCGCGGCACCTACCGGATTGCCGCTCACTACTTCAATGACTGCCAGGCCGGTGGGGCGACGGAGGTCGTCCTGAGCATCATGGTGGGCGGTCGAGCGCTCGGTGTATACCAGTACATCCTCGGTCCGGGCCAGCGCATCGACCTCGCCACGTTCACCATCCCGTAGTCGTTGTCCTCCGTGCTGCGCGTCGCTGGACGGGCGATCACGGTCCGCACCTCGGGAGCGACGGACGGGGCGGGGTCTTCCCCAGGACGCGCGGCGCTCCGCCGACCAGATCGACACGCACGTACCGGACGGACGGGTTGTTCTTGCCGAGCCTCGTCTCGTACCGGAGGAGGAGCCCGGAGTGGCCGTCACGGTCCTCATCGATCGGCCGTGCACCCGTCACGAAGGCACGCAACGACGGCGCCGCGGGGTCCTCACGGCTCGAGCCGACGGGGAGGAGATCCGTGGCGGTCGTCCCGATGCTGTCACCACGCCGGGCGAGACCGATCGCACGGATGTGACCTTCGCAGCACCCTTCCCAGCAGTCAGAGACCTGTACCACGACGACGTCCGTTCCATCGGGTCTCCTGAGCGTTCCCTCGAAGTCCAGACCGCCCTGCCCGGGCGCGAGGTGGCTCGTCCTGGCGAGCTCCTGCCACTCGGCGCTGACCTTGCGCATCAGCACACCGTAGCCGCCGCCCTTCTCGCGGGGGACACGGTCGTCGGCGACGGCGAGCAGCACTTCATCGACGCCAGGCTCCGAGAAGGTCCCGACCGCCCCCCAGGCCGCAATCCCGCCGCAGGACAGCACGCCGGGTCGATCGTCCGTGGTGATGCCGGTCTCGCAGGTCCCGTGAAGGAACGACGTGGACGCGGCCTTCACCACCGAGTCCCGGTCCAGTCGCGCGATGTCGGGTCTGGCTCGACCCAGGCGCCGTGCCGCGAGCCCGAGGCGCTTCTCGACCACGTCGTTCGCCCGTGACTCGAGCGAGCGGCGATACGCCTCGAACGCGAGGTCGTCGACGCCGAGGTGCTCGAGGCACGTGCCGAGGTTGTAGTAGCAGGCACCCAGCCGGTCACCGTCGAGCACCCGATTCACGCATTGACGCGATATCTCGACGCACCTCGGGTAGCTCTTCGCGCGCATGTACACGACGGCGAGCGCGCCGTACGCGGCCTCGTACGAACGGTCGGTCTCGAGAACCTGGAGCAACAGGCGCTCGGCCCCCTCGAGGTCGCTTCTCCCCAGTGCGGCCATGCCCTCCCGGTATTGCCGCCAGGCGTCACCGCGACGGGCCGCGCCGTCCGCGAGGTCCCACGACCGCACCACGTACGGCGGGATCGGGGCTCGCGGGTCGAAGCCGGACGTCAGGGTGCCCGTGTCTCCGCCGCCGGCGTCCGCCGGAGGAGCCGACTGCGCGGCATCCGGTCTCTCGACGAGCGCGGCATCTCGCATCGCGGAGTGCGCGGCATCGACCGACGGCGCGGTCCGAGCTGCATCGTGCCCGATCCCGCCGTCACGTGAGCGAGGAGGCTCGGGACCGGTCGACGTACACGTAGCACCGACGACCAAGCACACCGCGGCGAGGACGCGACTGGTTCTCGAGTGCTGGGTACGCGTGGTCACGGCTGCCGCGAGCAACGATACACGATGCGCCGGCCCGGGCGCAGCTCGTTGTCGAGATCTCGCGTCGTTCATGGGGTGGCCGAGGCGCAGCGCTCGTGTGCCGCACTCCGGATCTCGCGCTGTCGCTGCTCGATGACCGGCGCCGGGACCTCGTCTTCATACATGAGGAAAGGCCGAAGGTCCTCGGTCACGTCCCAGAGCTCCTCGCCGTCCCGAGCGAGGAGCGCGCAGTTCCGCGCTTGCAGCTCGGCCATGATCTCGGGGATCGCCTCGACCGAGGTCGAGTGCGGGTCGTGCATGATCACGATTCCACCCGGACCACGCGGGTGACCTTCCATCCTGTCGAGGGCGTTCCGGAAGGCACGGACGACGTCAGCGGTGCTCCGCGCTCCGTCCTCTGGCGCGATGTTCCAGAGCACCTGTGTGTAGCCGCGCCCCCGGAGCACGCCGAGGCTCTGTGCGTTGCGACGGCCATACGGAGGCCTGAAGAGGCCCGGGCGGTAGCCCAGCGTCGCCTCGAGCGAGGTCTCGACCCGGCCCAGGTCTTCCTCGATCGCCTGCGCCGAGAGCCTGGTGAGGTCAGGGTGATTGAAGGTGTGGACGGCCACGGTGTGTCCCTCGTCCTCCATCCTCTGGATCAGGGCGCGGCGCTCGAGCGACCGGGGACCGGTGAGCTGCTTGCCGACGACGAAGAACGTGGCTTGGACCCGATGCTCGGCCAGGAGGTCGAGCAGGTGCGGCGTGTTCTCGACGTCGGGGCCGTCGTCGAAGGTGAAGTGCAGCATGCGGTGCCTCGAGAACCCACGATTGAGGCCGGACCTGGCGGACGTCAAAGCCGGTGCGCCCAGCTCGCGCCAGCCGCGAGCATCGCCACCGTCGTCACGCGACCCGTCCGCGGTCCCGTCCAGCTCCTGTCCGTTCGCGGATGCGGGCTGTGCCGTCGCCGCCCCGGCCACATCGATCCGGGGCATGGGCTGGGCGTTGTCCGGCGCGGGCGAGGTCGTCCGATCCGCGATCGATCTTTCGAGGTCTGCCGGCCTGGCCGGCTCGCCCCGGGGCTCGGCAGCGCGTCGGGCCACGAGGCCACCGCCGATCAGCGCTACGAGCGCCGCCAGTGCGACCGCGATCTTCCGTGCTGTGCCCGTGTTGCTCATTCGGGCCAGGAGAGTACAACCGATATGCCACTCGTCATCGCATGGAATTCCGGCAGGTTGAGACCAATCGAGTCAGCCCGGCGTGTTCATCCGGCCACGTGCGTCCCGGAATGGACACGATGCCCCCAGAGACCATCAGTGAATTTCGCGTTTCACTCGACTGACGGGTGATTGATCTCGGCAAGTCATCCAAGGGGTTTTCAGAAAACCTGTGAAAAGTCTTTGGAGGAGGGGTCCGGGGAGGAACTTTCCTGCAACTTCAGAAAGGTCCCTCCCCGGAGAACATCATCCCTCGACTTCAAACCTCTCGCGGCCGAGCTCGGTGCCCTCGGGGGTGCTGACCACGGCGGTCCAGGTCCCTGGTGTGTTGACGCGGTTCGACCACGCCCAGGTCCGCCACCGAGGCACCCTCGCGGGGACGTTCACCGCGATGTGCCCCACGGACGTCCCGTCGTCGCGCTCGAAGGTGACAACGACCTGTCGAGCGGTCTCGCTCTCGTTGGCCAGCTCCATGAAGGAGTAGATCCTGTCGTTCCCGGCATCGAAGCGTGACGCCGCACCCACCGGCTCGCGGTCTTCCACTCCGAGGGCGACGATCAAGCGGCGGAGACGGAGACCATCGGCGACGCGGGACGACTCCTCAGCGACGGTCGCCGCACTGCCAGCAGCGATCCGCACGTCGGATCGATTCTCGACCGCTGCACCGGCGCCAACGTCTCCGAGAGGCCGGTCGGCCTCGCGTTCCCGGGCTGCTGGGGTTGCCGAAACCGGGATCGCGGGTGACGTCGTCGTGGCCCGCGACGGCGAGTTCCCGCAGCTCGTGGCGAGCATGGTGACGAGACACATGAGCGAACAGAAGAGACTCATCGAGTGGTTCATGGCGACCTCCGTCCTGTTGCCCTCGTCAGGGGCAACGACCGGGCCAACAACGGATGCTCGTCATGTTTCGCCGAGTTATGTGGGGCACATCAGCCCATCCAGGTCGTATCGTGTCTCCGCGAGGACGGACGCGCGTGGCCCCGGCGACACACCTGGGGTGGACGTCGTGGACGCACACCAGACCCCGATACCGTCATGCGGCATCCGACACGCTGGTGTACAATTCCCCCATCGTCACTGTCGAGGCCGACATCGGCCGTCGGACCGTCGCGTGAGGAGCCCTGCGAGTGCCTGATGACGAGGACAGCTTCGAGACAGCGGAGCAGCGCCCGCAAGACGGCGTGAATCGACAGGCCCCACGGTCGCCCCGACCGCGCGGCTTGGAGGGCTACGACCCGGCGCTTGCTGACCTGACGACCGTCCTCACGACCTTCCTCCGGCTCATCCGAGCGAAACAGGGGCGCGGGACGGCGGGCGCGGATGCCCTCGACGACTTCCACCAGGGCATCACCAGGCTCATCGCCGATCGTGGGGAGGTCACGCTCAGGGTCGGCGTGGACGGGCTCTACTCCGGCGACAGGAATGTCCTCGAGGTCTCCCCGCACGAGGACCCGGTCATCTTCAAGGTGTTCCAGAACGGCATCAGGCTGCTCACGTTCCTGCCCGAGATCGACCGCGACGAGATCGAGAGCTTCGTGGAGGTGCTCACCGTGTCGCTGACCGACACGGAAGGGCTGGAAAACGACATCTCCACGCTGCTTGCCGATCGGGACTTCAAGGCCATCCGCTACGTGGTCATCGACTCCTTCACAGAGTCGGCCGTGGACGGCTACTCGAGCGGCGGAGCGGTGGAGATCAGCGACATCGTCGCGACGGCGCTCCGGCGCGAGCTCGGGGAACATGTGACCGAGTCCGGAGCTGGCTCCGGTGGCGGCATGCAGTTCTGGGATGCCGATCTCACCTTCCTCCGGGAGTCGAGGCTTCGGGAGATGGTGGCGGCACTCCCCGGGGAAGCGAGCCGCATGGGTCACGGCGGCCAGATCGAGCAGGAAGCCGGGGTGTTCCGGGAGAGCCTGACGTCCGCGCTCGAGCACTGGACGGGCTGGCTGCCAAAGGCGGTCTTCACCACGCTGAGGGGAGCGTCCCAGGCCGAGGCCGAATCGATCGTGGATCATCTCGGCTCGGAGCTCCTCGATGTCGCGCGCGGGAAGGGGATCGCGGCAGCGCTCCCCCGACTCGAGGAGACCGTGCGCTGGACAGAAGCGCACGGCGACGAGCCGATCGCTTCGTCGATGTCGGAAGCAGTCTTCTCTTCGGGGATGCGCGCCCTCGCGGTGATGGCGCTCAGGACGTCGGACGACGCATCGATTGCCGCGGCGATGTTCGTGCTCGGCCAGCTCGACGCCAGTGAGCGCGGCAAGGCACTCTCCGATATCTCCAGGCTCCAGCCGAGCGCGACCAGGTCGGCGGCCATCCAGCGGATCATGACACCACCGTGTCCCGAGCTGTCGCAGGTAGCCGCGATGATCGGAGGCATGGACAGGGAGGCCGCGAGGATCGTGCTGGACGCGCTCCGTGACGAGCCGTTCTCCGACGACCGGTTCTCGCTCCACGCGAGCGCAGCGTCGAACACGGCCGTCGAGGTACGCGCCCTGGCCCTTCGGTGGTTGGCTCACCACGGGGGAAAGGCCGGCGAGGACGCGCTCCGCATCGGTCTCGAAGACCGGCACAGGGACGTCCGTCTCGCAGCGCTCTTCCTCCTCACGACCGTGAAGCCGCCGTATGCCGCGCGCCTGGTCACCGAGCGCTTCTTCAATCATCCGACCTTCCGGAAGGCCCCGTTGCACGAGAAGCGGTTGTGCGCGCTCGCCCTGGCGCAGCTCGCGGGTCAACAGGTCGTCCCCCGCATGCGCAAGCTCCTCACGACCCTCAACGTGACTGGCAGCACGAAGACGGACGAGATGCGTGCGGCAGCCGCCGTTGCGCTGGGGATGCTGCGTGACGTTCAATCCGCGGACAAGATCGGCAAGCTCTCGCGGAGCCGGCTGTGCGGCACGGCGCTTCGCGAGGAGTGCAAGACCGTGGCCGCGGCTCTGAAGGCAGGCCGGGAGCCCACCTCGCAACCGCTCAGGGACCTCGAGCGGCTCGCGGTCCAGCTTGGCCTGGCGGATGCTCGCGAGGAGAGGCTCGCGCCGCCGACACCCGTCCCCGACGACCAGACGCACGTGGACTTGCAGCAGACCGAGGGGATGATCCCACTCTCGGACATGGGCACTGCTGCGCACGAGCTCCCGGCCACCATCCTCCCGGCTCCCGAGATCGTCGATGCGCTGCTCGCGGTCTTCTCCTTCGACGACATCCCGGTATGCGAGACGGAGTTGTCCCGGACGAGGGGAAGCTGATGCAGGGCGGGCACGACACGGACGAACGGCTCTTTCAGATCGCGGCTCAGAACCTCATCGGGAGCTTCTTCGTGCTGCTCAAGGTCGCCACGCTCCACCAGATGGACAACCGCGCGGTCACGCCGGCCATCAACCGGTTCGGGATCTCGCTCAAGCAGTTCCTGGAGAACGGCGAGTCGAGCGCTGCGTTGCAGTTCGTGGGAGACGGCATCTACTGCAACCAGCGACTGATCCGAGCCGACCTGGAGACGTGGGAGAAAGCCCGGTACATCAAGGACACGTTCGCGAAGCTCGACATCGGGGAGATCGTGTTCGACGGGATCGTCCCCGAGAAGAGCCTCCGCGATTTCGTCTCCTTCATGCTCAGAGCGTCGTCCGAGCCGGCGGCTTCCCTGGAGATCCGGACGAAGAACTTCGAGAGGATCACGTTCCGGGAGCTGCGGGCTTCCGGGGTGGACAAGCACAGGGGGCAGATCAACCTGCCCGATCCCGTGCGGGTGTTGCGGGCCTTCGGTGTGATCGTGGTCACATTGCGCGAAGCCCTCGCCATCCTCTCACGGCGGGAGCCGCTGTCGCTGCTCCAGGTGCGACGGGCCGTGCAGGAGTTCGTGAGGCTCCCCCCGCATACCGACTCGCTCCAGCTCGGGCTGCTCGCGCTGGAGCAGTTCGGAGGCGAGCTGGCAGGGAGGCTCGCCCGGGTCGGCGTCACCGTCGTGATGATGGGGAAACGTCTCGGGCTCGGTGTGCCGGACGTCCGCGAGATGGGAGTGACGGCATCGCTTGCGACCTCGGGGAGGGTCTTCGACACGGACCTCGAGCTCGCCCCTCTCGAGCGGCTCGCGGAGACGGACCTGCTGACCCAGGGGATGAGGCACCTCACGATGGCCTCGGGCCGTGGCCGCCCAGCGTCGCTCCGGCTGATCACGGCCGCGGAGCTCTCCGATGTCGGAGCCTGGAGGACAGGCCATCCCCTCACGCGGCTCGTCGCCGTCGCGGAGAAGTACCAGGAGCTGATCTCGAGGGGACCAGGGTTCGAGGGACTCCCGCCGTACGAGGCGCTCAGACGGATCTCGGAGGACCCGCGCTTCGATCCGGCGGCTGCCCTGACGCTCGTCTCGACCGTGGGGCTCTTCCCCGTGGGATCGATGGTCCGGCTCAGCACGGGGGAGACCGCGATCGTGATCGACGGTCCTGGAGGCTCGGCGGACCCGTCGCGCCCTCGAGTGATGGTTGTGTCCGAAGGGAAAGAAGGCACCGGCCAGGGTCGCGTGGTCGATGTTGCCGAAGCAGGCGTCACCATCGCCAGGACGGTGGACGCCGCCGACCTCGACCTCAACGTCGGCCACCTGCTCTTCGCCTGAATTCGCGGTTCGCTCTGCCGTCCCGCATCACAGCCGCCCGAGCTTGGCCATCGCTGCCTTGCACATCGTCACCCCCTCCTGCCACCCGGCGCGGCTGGCGGCCTCGTGGCTGTATCGGAGGAGCTGACGGGCGTCCAGCTCCTGACCTGTGGTGAGCCGGATCAGGGCGAGGTTGTAGCTCTGTCGGGCGATGCCGATCTGATCGCCGAGCTCTTCGCTCGCCCTCAGGGCCCGTTCGAGGTAGTGGATCGCCTTGGCGAGGTCCTTGAGCCGGGCGTAGGCCCCTCCCAGGTTGCCCAGCAACCCCGCGGCCTGATACCGGTCGTTGTGCTGCTCGGCGAGGTCCAGCGCGCGCGCGAACAGGGCGATGGCCCGTGATGGCGCGTCCTTCGCCAGCTCGCGCTTTCCGAGCCTGTTGAAGAGCTGGATCCAGACCGTGCCGAGGTCTTTCGCGCCAGCGCTATTGATGAGCCGGAGCCCCCGGTCGAGCGCCAGCTCGGTCAAGGTCTCGTCTCCGGTCTTCTCCGCCGCGTCGTACAGGTCGAGGCACGCCTGCGACGCGACGGACGTGTCTCCGTCTCGAGTCGCGATCTCCAGGGCCGATTGGATCTCGGCACACCCTCGCTGCGTGTTTCCCAGGAGCAGGACGGCGCGGCCGTGGAGCCGCAGGATGTCGGAGCACGCGCGCGGCGCACCGGCAGAGCTCGCCAGCATGGATCCTTCTCGAAGGGCCATCTCGGCTCGCTCCAGCTTGCCGAGCAGTATCAGCACCCTCCCGTGGTCCCTGACGGTCTCCGCCAGCTCCTCCAGCCGCGTCGCCTTGACCTTCCTCCCCGCCTCGACAGCCATGGACAAGGCGCGCTCGGCGAGCCGGTTCCGTCCATCTTCCTGGGCCGCGATCCCCGTCTTCCGGAGCACCGTGAAGGCGTCGTCGTACTGTCGCGAGGCGAGCAGGTGCTCACCCAGAGCCACCCGCCGCACCATTCCCGCGTCCGTTCCCGCGACGACCCTCGCGGCACTTCGGTGGAGGTTGATCCACTCACCCCGCGGGATACCGTCCTTCACGACGTGTGCGATGTGATCCGAGGGGAACCTGAAGCGCCCCCCCTCCTTCCGCAGGAGAAAGGCGTATGCCTCGAGCTCCATCAGGACCTGCAGCCAATCGGACGGCGTGACCTCGGCGACCCTGAGCATCTCCGCTCCGGTCGGCTCGATCCCGAGCAGCGCCGCGGCTCGGAGGGTCCGGAGCGCCAGGGGGCTGAGCTCGGTGAGCCGGCTCCGGATCAACTTGTCGATGGCCTCGATGGGCTCCAGGTTCACCAGATCGTCGAGCCTGCTCGGGGATGGCCGTCTCAACGCCCGGACGAGCTCACCCGCGAGGCCCGGGTGCCCTCGTGCGACCCGTACGGCGTGAGCGAGCACGGCGTGAGGGATCGAGCCGTCGGTGACCGATGCCAGGCAGGAGTAGAGGTCCTGAGGCGGAAGCGGCCGGAGCTCGATCCGTCGAACCGAGGCGGCCAAGGGGAACGGGACGTCGCCTTCCTTCCGGACACAGAGAACGACGTTCACCTTGAGCTCCGGCGCAGTCTCCACGAGCTTCTGGGCGATGGCCCACGTCAGGTCGTCGGCGAGGTGGAGGTCGTCGAGGACCACGACGATCGAGTCGTGCTCCCGTCGGAGCTGGATACCGCTGATGGCGGCTGTCACCAGCCGGAGCATCCGCCGATCTCCTCGCAGGTCCTCCAGCGGCTGGTCGCCCTGTCCCAGCAAGAGGTGGGTCATGAAGCGATGAGTCGACGAACGCGCCGAATCGGAGATGCCCCATCCGAGGGCGGCGAGGAGGCTGGCCGGGTGGTTCGTTCCGATCTCGCCTTGACCGGACGAGAGCACGACATGCCAGAGCACGTCGAGTCGCTCGACATACGAAGCCACCTCCGAGACGAGCCTGCTCTTTCCGATCCCCTCGAAGCCCACGAGGAGATAGACGTGGCCCTTCGATGCCTCGACAGCGATCTCGACGAGAGCCTGCGCCTCCGCATCCCTGCCCACGAACGGCAGCAACGGAACCGGTCCCGCAACCCTGCCCCCACCGAGGACCTCGAAGACAGGGTCGGACACGTGTCCCGAGACCGAGATCGGGACCAGCTTGAAGCTCAGGGCGGCGGCGTGCGAGACCAGGCCCGAGACCAGGACCTGGCCGGCGGCTGCCGACGTGGCCAGGCTCAGGGCGGTGTCCTTGCCCGCGCCGTGGAGATCGATGTCGAAGCTCGACGATCCCAGTCTCCCGGTGATCGAGGCCTGTGCGTCGTGGACGCCGACCTTGACCGTCTGCTCCTTGGACAGCACGTCGAACGCGAACTGCACGGCCTCGCGGCTGGCTTCGATCAGGTCATGTCTCAGGCCGAACACGACGTGGACGACTCCAGGCTCGACCAGGACCGTGGCTCCGTAGGTCGCGCCACGCGCTTTGACATGCTGGACGACCTGCTCCGTCATGGGTGAGACGGCCCGGACCGCGACGACGACCACCTCGCGATCCCGGGCGCCGGCCTCGATCCGCATGGGCTCGGTGCTCGGTTCGTGGCGGGGCAGGCGCTCGACGTCCCCGCAGGGCGCCTCGCGCGCGGCGTGCTCCATCGCGGCCTTGAGCTCGGCGGTCGACGAGAACCTTCGAGCCGGGTCCTTTGCGAGCGCCCTGAGGACCACCTGCTCCATGGCAGGTGAGATGCCCGCCGCGGGGTTTCGGTTGCGCGGGTCCTCGGGCTTGGCCGAGACCTGCTGCGCCAGGACCGCCTGGGCGCCCCCCTTGAACGGCATCGAGCCACACAGGAGGAAGTAGAGCAGGACGCCCAGTGCGTACACGTCGATGCGGTGGTCCGCTGGGTTGCCGAGGAGGTACTCCGGCGCCATGTAGGCGGGCGTTCCGATCACCGTGCCTTCCTGAGTGAGGCGTTCGACGCCCTGCCTGTCGAGGAGCAGCGACGACCCGAAGTCGAACACCTTCACGAAGTCCGTCTCACCGGGGACCGCCACGAGCATGATGTTGGCGGGCTTCAGGTCCCGATGGATGACGCCCATTCCATGTGCGACGGTGAGGGCGTCACAGACTTGCCCGACGATGTGGACCGCCCGCTCGACCGGGAGGTGGAGCCCCTTGCGCATCACGCGAGCAAGGCTGATCCCCTCGATGAGCTCCATCACCAGGTACATGGTGCCGTCGAGGTGGGTCCCGAAATCGAAGACCGTCACGATGTTCGGGTGGCGGAGCTGGCTCGTCGTCCTGGCCTCGCGCTCGAATCGTGCGGTGAATGTCGGGTCGTTCGAGTGTCGGCTGTGCATCGTCTTGATGCACACCTCGACGTCGAGAGGGGTCTGGATGGCCCGGTACACCCGACCCATGCCGCCGGCGCCGATGGGCTCGACGATCGTGTACTTCCCCGCGATGACGGTGCCTCGCGGCAGCTCCGTGGCTTCCGGATCGGTGAGGAGCGAGCCGCACTCCTGGCACGCGTGCTCTGCGGCGTTCATCATGGCGCCGCACCTCGGGCACATCATCTTTCAGCCCCCGTCCGGCATCATCAGTTCCACGCGCCCCTGGCCGGAACGCACCGGCTCGTGGGTGATGATAACCGAAGCACGGCGGTGCTCACAGCCGTTTTCGCCAGCATTTCAGGATGGAACGAGCCAGGACGTCTCCGGCTCTCGCAACCCCTTGCGCGAGCGCGGGCGATGTGCCGACAATCGCCGCGGAACGTGGAGGTCGACATGCCAGGCGGTGAGCCATGAGGAGGATCAAGGTCGGCGCAGCGATCCTGAACCAGACACCGCTGGACTGGGACGGCAACGCCCGGAACATCGTGCTCGCCATCGAGCACGCACGCGCGTTGGGTGTCACCGTCCTGTGCCTGCCCGAGCTCTGCATCACGGGCTACGGGTGCGAGGACGCGTTCCTCTCCGCGAGCACCCACCAGATGGCGCTGGAGCGCCTCGTCGAGCTGTTACCCCACACCAGGGGCATGATCGCCTGCCTCGGGCTTCCCGTGCTCCATCGCAACGGGCTGTTCAACACCGCCTGCCTGGTCTCCGACGGACGCATCGTGGGCTTCGTGGCCAAGCACTTCCTGGCCGGCGAGGGCATCCACTACGAGCCCCGGTGGTTCAAGCCGTGGCCACGCGCGGTGCGGTCGCGGCTCCGGGTCGGCGACGCGGATCTCCCGTTCGGCGACCTGTGCTTCGACTGCGGCGGGTGCCGGATCGGTTTCGAGATCTGCGAGGACGCGTGGGTCGCCGACCGCCCGGGCGCGTGGCTCGCTTCACTCGGGGTGGACCTGATCCTCAACCCGAGCGCCAGTCACTTCGCCTTCGGCAAGCACGAGGTCAGGAAACGGTTCGTGCTCGAGGGCTCGCGGGCCTTCGACGTGTCCTACGTCTACGCCAACCTCGTGGGCAACGAAGCGGGGCGGGCGATCTACGACGGCGGCGCGCTGATCGCATCGGCAGGCCGGATGCTCACGACCGGTCCTCGCTTCACCTTTGCCGAGCACGACATCACGACGGCCGTCATCGACCTCGACGCCACGCGCATGGCTCGGGCGCGGTCGGCGAGCCCGAGCCCCGCGTGCGACCTCGACGGGATCGTGACCTGTGACTTCGCCTTCCCGGAGATCGATCCCGAGCCCGCGACGGACGGCGGCCCGGCCTGGCAGGTGGGCCCGCACGTCAAGGAGGAGGAGCTCGTCCGGGCGGTCTCCCTCGCCCTGTTCGACTACCTGCGCAAGAGCCGTTCGAGCGGTTTCGTGGTGTCCTTGAGCGGCGGAGCGGACTCTTCGTCCATCGTGTGCCTGATCTCGTTCATGGTCCGGGCCTTCCTCGCTGAACAGGGCGAGCACGAGCTCCGGCGACGGCTCGCGCGTGTCGACTGGCCCGACGGCCCGCTCGATGCGAGGTCCACCACGCGGACGCTGCTCACGTGCGCATACCAGTCGACCCGCAACAGCTCCTCGATCACGCGCGAGGCCGCCCGGAAGGTCGCCACGTCGGTGGGCGCGGACTTCCTGGAGCTCGACGTCGACGGCCTGGTGACCGGCTACGTCGAGATGATCTCGAATGCGCTCGGACGCGACCTCACATGGGACCACGACGACCTCGCGCTGCAGAACATCCAGGCGCGAGCGCGGGCGCCGGGCATCTGGCTCGTGGCCAACGTCAGGAACGCCCTGCTGCTCGCCACGAGCAACCGGTCCGAGGCATCGGTCGGGTACGCCACGATGGACGGGGATACCTGCGGCGGCCTCGCCCCCATAGCTGGCGTCGACAAGGCCTTCATCCGGCGATGGCTCCGCTGGATGGAGTCGGACGGCCCCGAGGGCTTCGGTACCTTTCCGTTCCTCGACGTGGTCAACGCGCAGCAGCCCACGGCCGAGCTCAGACCCGCCTCGTCGTGTCAGACGGACGAGGGCGACCTGATGCCCTACGACGTCCTCGACCTCATCGAGCGCGCCGCGATCCGGGACAAGCTCCCGCCTCTCGATGCCTGGACGCAGGTCCGGACCCAGATGCCGGAGATCGACCCGAGAGCCCTGGCGACCTGGGTCGAGCGGTTCTACCGGCTCTTCAGCCGCAACCAGTGGAAGCGCGAACGGTACGCTCCGTCGTTCCACCTCGATGACGAGAATGTCGACCCCAAGACCTGGTTCCGCTTCCCCATCCTGTCGGGTGGATACGAACGCGAGCTCGCCGCGCTGCGAGCACGCGTGGAGCAGGTCTCCGGCTAGATGCAATCCTCGGAGCCGGCGCAATCGGAGTCGAAGCAGTCGAGGTCTCCGTCTGTCGATCGGCGACCGCGACAGCGCTGTCATGCTTCGCCTGCCGTCTTTGCTGTCCGCCAGTCTGCAAGTAGAATCTGACTCGTCTCGACGGAGGGACCATGCACATCGAGGGCCGCAAGGAGATCCCGTTCAAGGCGATACCATACGAGAAGATGTTCGACATCCTCTCGCACATCAATCGCATGGCGCACTTCGAGTGGCGGGAGGCCGCTCTCGCACTGTGCCCGGGGCTGGAGCCCGAGAAGCTCGTGCTCAAGTACTGGGAGATCGTCGGCCGAGACACGGGGCGCGCGTACCTGAGACGGATCGACCGTGAGAAACCCGTCGCTCCCCAGATCGCCGCTTCGTTCGTCTGGTCCAGCCGTTCCATGGGCGAGGACGCGGTTCTCTACGAGGGCGACACCGTCCGCGAAGCGTACATGGTGCATCGCGCCTGCCCCTGGTTCGAGTTCCACAAGCGCCACGACGCCGTGAGCGAGGACCGGCCGGGGTGTGATCGGTGGCTCGAGTCGCTCATCGCCGTGATCAACGACGAGCTCGGCTGCGCGGTGAAGTTCGAGACGCTGGAGTCGCTCCCCGAGGGCGGCACCGCGTGTGTCCGTCGCGTGTGGGACGGCGAACGCTAGTCCTCGATGTCCCCGGAGCTCTCGTGCTCGTTGCCGCTGCTCAGCAGCCGGACGAGCTCGACCGCTTCCTCGCGGTCGATCGATGTGGACGGAGCGTTCTGCAGGTACTCCCGCAGGATGATCAGCGCGTCATCGCTCCGACCGACCTGGTGGAGCGTCGCGCCGTAGCTGAAGAGGGCGTCGTAGTAGTGCCTCGGCGTCGGGTCCATCCGGCGCCCGATTTCCACCGCGCGTTCGTATTGCAGCAGGCCGGATCGGGGGCCGCGCTGGTCGGTGATGATCTGGGCCAGGGTGAACTGGCTCTCGAAGTCGTTCGGGTTGAACTGGATGGCCATCTCGAAGTAGCGGATCGCATCGGCGGGCCGTCGCATCTGGTCGTAGGCCAGGGCGAGGTGGTGGTAGACCTCGTGCATCTCGGGGTTGAGCTCGAGGGCACGCTCGAGGTCCCGGACGGCGGCCTGGGGTGACGCGCTCCTCAGCAGGAGGACTCCTCGCTGCCACACCGCCACCGGGTTCGTGGGGTCGATCTCCACGGCTCGTTGCAGCTCCGTGGCCGCCCGATCGAGCTGCCCGATCTCGAGGCACGCCCACCCGAGGTAGGATCGGTAGCTCCCGTTCTCGCCCTCGAGGTCGACGGCGCGAGTGAGCGCGCGTTCCGCCTCCGCGAGCTGTCCCCGGTCGAGCATGCACCGTCCCTGATAGAAGAGCGCCTCGGCCGAGTCGGGGCGCTGTCTGACGACGTCGCGCAGCATGACCATCGCCTCGTCGCAGTTGCTCACGAGCACGAGCGCCGCCGCGACGCGGAGCTTCATCTCCACGTCCTCGGGGTTCCGCTCGAGCTCGTGGCGGTATATGGCGAGGGCCTGCTCGGGCTGCCCTGTCCGCTCGAGGACGAGCCCCTGCTCCATCACGAGCCCGGGGTACCTGGGATCGATGCTCGCCAGCCGCTCGAACGTGGCCTGCGCGTCATTGAGGCGGCTCATCCTCCGGAGCGTCACTCCGAGGCTGAAGAGCGCGGGGAGGTGGTTCGGCGAGATGCGCAGGGCCTGCCGGAACTGCGACTCGGCCTCCGAGAGCTCGCCTCGATCCATGTAGCCCCGACCGAGGGTCGTGGCGATCCGCGGATCGTTCGGCATCTCCTGGCGGGCCGTGGCGAGGATCTCCATGGCATCCTCGACGTGCTCACGCGAGAGGAGCAGGTTGCTGAGAGCCAGGTAGGGATCGAGGTAGATCTTGTTGAGCTCGATCGACTTCCGGTACGCCGCCTCCGCCTGATCGGGGTGGTTGAGCTGCTTGAGGGCGTTGCCGAGCAGGTAGTGTACCCTCGGGTTGTCCGGGTGTTGCTGCAAGGCACGTTCGAGGTCCTCTCGCGCCTTCTGGAGGTTCCCCTCGCCCACCGAGGAGATCAACGCTTCCGAGGCACCGAGGAGCGCCTGGATGTTGGCCGGGTCGATGCCCTGGGCCAGCTTGAAGTTCGCCAGCGCCTCGGCGACGTTGCCCCGGAGCTGGTGGATCTCACCCATCCCGAGCAGTGCCTCGAGCGACTGGTCGTCGAGCTTCGAAGCCTCGCGATACACCACGAGCGCGTCGTCGAGCTTCTCCCGATCGCGCAGGATGTCGCCCTTGACCACGAGCCCGTTCGCATGCTCGAGAGGAGAAGCGTACTCGCCCTTCTCACCCTCGACGCGGTCGAGCAACGCCAGCGCCTCCGTCTGCTGATCCCGGGCCGCCATGAGCTTGGCTTGCTCGATCACGGCTCCCATGTGGTTCGGCTGGGCCGCGATGATCTCCGCCAGGAGCTGCGTCGCCAGGTCGGACTGGTCCTGGGCGATGCGTGCCCTGGCCAGTCCGAAGAGGGACCTCGGGCTGCGCTTCTCGACCTGTGCGAGCTGCTCGAATGCGGAGATCGCCTTGTCGAAGCTCTGTGCCTCGAGCTCGAGCTCTCCCAGGAGCTGCAACCCGTCCCCGTTCTTGTCGGAGGCCGCCATCAACCGGCCGAGGTAGTCTCGGGCCTTGTTCGCGTCCGCTTGCTTGACCGCCTTCGCCGCGGCTGCGAGCAACGTCGCCGGGGTCTCCACATCATCGAGGCGGAGCTCGGATTCGTAGAGCCCGTCCGCTGCCGCCGCGTACTGCATCGCTTCCCCGTACCTGATGCTGTACAGCTCGTAGAGGAACGCGAGGTACGCCGTCACTCCTTCCCCTTTTCGCCCGGCACGACGCGCCGCCTCGACCTCGCGGATCGCGTCACGGTGGTCCCGGTACGTGTCGAGGGCGAGCCGCTTCTCCGAGCTGACCACGATCGGAGACTGGAGAGCGTCGTCCTGGGTCTCCGGGAACAGGGTCTCGGTGATGATGTCTTTTCCGAAGAAGCCGTACGGAGTGAAGCCGAGGCCGATCCCGACCACGCAGATGACCACGACGAGCGCGACCAGCGAGCCGAGGATCGCCGCCGATCCCTTGCCTCGCGGCTTCGCGCTGGGCTTCGAAGCAGCCCTTGCCGGAACGCCAATCAGCGGCTCCGAGATCGGTGCATCGAACGCGTCCACGGCGCCGAGCTCGAGCCCTTCGAGGTCGGTGGCGTGCTTGAGGGCGTCGTAGTCGAACTCGGCGCCATCGTCCTCCTCGGGAATCTGGGAGGGGGAGTAGGGAGAGCCGAGGTCATTCGGCGAGGGCGCCGTGGGGACGAAAGCGCTCTCGGCTCCGTCGAGATCGCTCCCCATGGCTTTGAGCTCCGTGGGGACGGGGAGGCGCGCCCAGTTCTCGGTCGACGGGATCGGAGGAGGTTGCTCCCCGAGGTCGCGATACTGGAACCCTCCGTGGCCGCTCTCGACCGCGCCTCGCGATGCCGGGGCCGTGCCTCCGACCGGGATCGGCAGGTCCATGCCTCCCCCCCCGAGCCCGAGAGGAGTCGGGAGATCCACGCTGCTCGCCGCTCCCGGTGGCCGTGGCACGGGGAGGTTGGCCCTAACGGAATCCACCTTCGGCGCAAGGACATCGACAGTCGTCGAGACTGTCTTCGGTACCGGCAGATCCATCGGCCCGGCTCCGCCTGCCGGTTTGGGGACAGGCAGATCGATCCCGGGTCCGCCGTGCTTCGGGATGGGGAGGTCCACTCCCGAGCTCGATGGCTTGGGCACTGGCAGGTCGATCCCGCCCCCTACTTTCTGACCCGTCTTCGGGATCGGAAGATCGACACCCCGCCCTGCGCCCGGACCGGCCTTGGGTACGGGGAGGTCCACTCCAGCCTGGGCTCCCGACGCGGCCTTGGGGACCGGAAGATCGACACCGCTGTCCTGACCGGGACGCAGCTTCGGAACCGGCAGGTCCACACCGCCCCGCGCGCCGGCCATGGCCTTGGGGACAGGGAGGTCCACCCCCGCCTGGGCGCTCGATGCAGCTTTGGGAACCGGAAGATCGACGCCGGACCCCGGTCCCGATCCCACTGGAGGAATTGGCGGGGGCCCGCCCTGGGCCGACGAAGGCACCGGAGCTGGCGGCGCACCTGCCGCCTGGAGTGGTGAGGAGTCGGAGATCCCGGTGGGAGTCACCCGGAAAGAGCTCCCGCACTTCGGGCATCGCATCCTGAGGCCGCCCGCAGGAATCCGGCTCTCGTCGATGTTGTACTTGGCTGCACAAGAAGGGCATTCGACTTTCATGGGTGCGACGATGATACCGCGGTGCGTTCACGACACGCAACCGCACGGTGCGGCGGGGTGATTTTCCTGATCGTGGAGAATGGGGAGATCAGGCGACGGGATGGACAGCGATGCGACGCCGGCCTCGGGGTGGACCCTCGAACGCCACGACACCATCGATCAACGCATAGATGGTGTAGTCGCGGCCGATACCGACCCCTTCGCCCGGGTGGAACTTCGTTCCGAGCTGCCGGATGATGATGTTCCCGGCCCTGACCTTCTCACCCGCGAACTTCTTGATACCGCGTCGTTGCCCGTGGCTGTCGCGGCCGTTTCGCGAGCTCCCCTGCCCTTTCTTGTGTGCCATCGAGGGCCTCCCTGTTCGACGGTGATACGGGGTCGCGCGAGTCGCTATCCCGTGATGCTCGTGACCTCGAGGTCGGTGTAGTACTGCCGATGACCTTGCTTACGACGGTAGTTCTTGCGGTGCCGCAGCTTGTAGACCACCAGCTTGGCCGCGCGCCCTTGCGCCACGATCCGGCTCGACACCTTGGCGCCGGAGACGGTCGGAGTGCCGACGGTCACCTTGTCTTCCGAGCCTACGAGGAGGACGCGGTCGATCTCGACATCGTCCCCGACGTTCCCTTCGAGCTTCTCGACCCGAACCTGCTCGCCGGGTGCGACTCGGTACTGCTTGCCGCCTGTCTCGATGATCGCATACATCGCGTTCGATCCTGTATGTCCGTTCCCAGGCACCAGCCTGAAGCGGCGGGAGTATACACTCCCTGCCGCCTCGTGCAAGACCAAAGACTGGCCGATCGCCTTCGCCGCGGTCCCGCCACCCATCGGCCAGAGCACGTTCATGCGTTCGCGCTGGTCACCTGCTCCACGACGAATGGTACGGCCAATCGCGCGAGCGCATCCATGTCTTCCTGGCGGTGGAGCACGTGATCACCCGCCGCGATCACCTCGAGCCTGGCGTGCGATGCTGCGCGTGCCAGCTCCTCGGCGTCACGGAGCGGGACCACCTCGTCCCGCTCGCCATGGACGAGCAGCAGCGGACAGGAGAGCTCGCGGGCCGCTTCCACGACGTTCGTTCGCCGGGCCGAACGGAGCAGCTCGGTCCCCAGTCGATGTCCGGCGAGATCGATCGCTCCGGCATCTCGCCACACGTCCTCGGGCGTTTCGCGGACCAGGCTCTCGAGCACCGAGCCGGGCCGGCCCACGGTCGAGATCCCCACGACGCAACACATGGAAGGGTCGCGTGCCGCGTGGAGGATCGCCACGGCGCCCCCCATGCTCGATCCCACGAGCGCCACGGGGCTCGCCGCTGCCCGCGCCACCGAGACCGCGGCGCCGAGGTCCTGGATCTGTCCTTCGAAGGTGATGTCCTCCGTCCGGCCCTGGCTCTCGCCCCGGCCGGCGAAGTCGAACCTCAGCGCGACGAGCCCCCGACTCGCGAGCCCGCGAGCCAGCATGTCGTGCTTGGGGCTCTTCCGGTGCGACAACAACCCGTGGCAGATCACCACGCTCCCGAGCGGCGCTCCTCGCGGGCGGTGGACGGTCCCGGCGAGCGTCTGGCCCCGGCCGTTCTCGAAGCGCAGGTCGACGCACATGGTCGATGCTCCCGGTCCGTGGCCCGGCGTGCTGCGAGCTCAGGGGAGCGTCGATACGAGCTGGGTCGGGATCTCCCGCGATGCCAGACCGATCCGTTCGTTCCCCTGGCGCCCGGCAACGTACCACATGAGGAGCAACCCCATGTTCCCGGCGTCGTCGGAATCACCTGATGGCAGGGACACCGAGAGCACGGCCGGGCCCGACACCCGGGACGCTTCCCATGCCTCGGTCGCCGCGAAGACCTGCCCGAGATCGGTCCATTCGATCGGCGATACGTTGCCCGGACGGCTCACCGCGTACCCGATCGCATTGCGGGCGCCGCTGAGGCCCACGTACCAGAGGTGGAGCGTGTCTCCCCGGCGCGTCACCATGGGTTGCCGCATGCCGTCGCGGGCAAACACGACGTCCTCGGAGCCCACGAGCTCGATCGGGACCTCCTCCACGGACCAGTCCTTGGCATCGCCAGATGACGCGAGGCCGAGGCGCGTCGCGCCGGTCGAGGGATCCCGGCCCACGAACACCATCCGGAGCGACGAGTCCGGCATGACCACGACCGACGGCTCTCCGACCTCGGTGCGCCACGGCACCTCGGCGTCGCCGTTGAATGCGACCTCCTCGCCCGGCTCGGTGGTCCACCGGAGGCCGTCCTCGCTCGTCGCGTGGACGATGGCGTTGGTCGCCACGCCATCGATCGCCTCGCCGAGGAATTCAGACTCGCCCTCGAACCAGAGGTGCAGCGTCGCGCGGTCGCCTCGCGGACCCCAGGAGACGATCGCAGGAGCCCTCGACGCGACCCTCCCGTACTGGGTCTCCGGTCGTTCCGTGAAGAAGTCCCCACCAGCCCTCCCCCAGACGACCCCGTCCTCGGAGGTCGCCACGGCCAGTCGACGCCCGCTCTCGAACACCATGAGGTAGCCGGAGTCGCCAGGTCGCCGGGCGACCGAGGGACGTCCCACGCGGGCCTCGCCGGCAGACGGCACGAGCACCGGAGAGCCGGTCCTCTCGAAGCCGGCGGGCACGTCACACACAGGACGCTGCAGGTCGACCTGGCCGACCCGACCCGCGATGCCCTCCTCGGAGCGCCCGAAGAGCACGACCCTGAACGCCGGTCCCTGCCACTCGAGGGCCGCGGTCGAGACGAACGTCGAGTCCGCCCCGTCTCCGAGGTCCACCCAGGTGACGACCCGTCCGTCGGGCCGGATGCGGAGCCCGTACTCGAGCGGCCTCGTGAGGTCCGCGGTCAGCACCGGGATGTCCAGGTCGGCTTCACCCGCGATGACGAGGTGCACCACCTCGAGCTCTCCATCGAGCACGAGACCGACCATCGGCACGACACCCGTGCCGGCGCTGATGGTGTCCTGCGCCGACATCGCGACCCCGACCACCTGGCGGCATCCCGCGCCGAGGCACGACTCGGGATCGAGCGCGGCCACGAACGTGAGGGTTGGCGATCCACCGACCTCGACGAGCGGCTCGGAGTAGAGACCGACCTCGGAACCTCCGCCCGCACGGAGCTCGACCCACCCGTCGCTGACGGCGACCGCGTCGCGGCCGTTCCCGAACCGAGCCCATCCGCAGTCGGTCGGGACAGTGCACGTCGTGAAGTCCCCGGCGATCCAGGACCGTTCGACCTCCTGGCAGCAGGCCCCCTCGGCCAGGCACTCGACGTCCTCGCAGTCCGCGAGTCCCTCGGGCTCGGCCTGCATCACGCCGTCGGTGCACACGCCGACAGGTATGATCTGGTTCTGCTCGGGGCCGATCCCGCTGTCCCCGTCCGTGTCCACGTCGCCATCGGCGTCGAGGTCGCCGTCGCCGCCAGCCTCGTCGCCGTCGAACCCACGCTCGACAACCGACGTCGGAAAGGGAGCGTCGAGCGGAGGACCTTGAGCTTCATCGGCTGCGAAGGTGCAGGCCAGGGCTCCCAGCGAGCTCAGGAACACCAGGTTCGTGGCTTTCCACATCGCTCGACGCTCCTTCTCACACCCGGGCCATTGCCCACGACCCAAGGGCAAGCAATCCTCGTACCGCCGGCACCCGTGCCTCGATCTCTGTGATCGACGTGGAAAAATGCAGGTCCGAAATGTCGGCGCGCACGGTGAGATAGGACTTCCGTGTCATAGTGCGCCAGCCGCGTCGCGCTGGCGTGACACACGCCACCACTCGCTCCACGCACATGAGACCAGCTCCGAGATGGAGCCTGGCTGTGCTCAATCCTCAGGGTTGAGACGTTGCTTGAGGACGTCGCTCGGCTTGAAGCTCAGGACGGTGCGCGCCTCGATCAGGAGCGGAGATCCGGTCTGTGGGTTGCGCCCCATCCGGTTGTTCTTGCCGCGGACGAGGAAGTTCCCGAACCCGGATATCTTGATCTTCTCGCCTTGGGCGAGCGTCTCCTTCATGGAATCGAGGATGGTCTCGACGATATCGCGCGCTTCCTTCTTCGAAAACCCCGAGGCTTTCGCGTAGACGGCTTCAACAAGGTCGGCCTTCGTCATGTGCGATCTCCTGAGCTCCGGCGTGCTCCACGCACGCATCACGAGGACGGACGCATGTATACACCCTCGCAGCCTTTATTGCACATGGTACGATGAGGCCCATGACGTACCGCGATCTCCACCGTGTGCTCGCTCCCCTCGTTGCGGCGCTGTGGCTCGGAGCCGCGTGCTCGCCTCCGTCAGCCCCGAACCGCGACGCCGGATCGGACGCCGACACCCAGGGCGACGCCGATCAAACCCACGATGACGCCGATCGCCCCGAGGACGGCGACACGACGCGCCCCGACGCCGACGAGGACCCGGACATCGACTTCGGCCCGTACTGCGCCGAGGCCTCGTACATCTGGATCGCCAACAGCGCGGAAGGCACGGTCAGCAAGCTCTGCACGCTCGACGGCGTCGAGATCGGCCGGTACTACACGAGCCCGCAGGAAGCCTCGGGCGACCCCTCGCGGACCTCGGTCAACCTCCACGGCGACGCCGTGGTCACCAACCGCAGCCCCGCGTACGGCCCCTCGTCGGTCACCAAGTTCGCCGCCGAGACCACCGGGTGCCTCGACCGGAACCACAACGGACGGATCGACACATCGCGCGGCGCCACGGACGTGCGCCCCTGGGGCGAGGACGAGTGCATGCTGTGGAACGCCCCGCTGCCCGACGCGTCGGCCAGCGCGACGGGCGCAAGGGCGACCGCCTGGGACGGGACCGAGAGCGAGGCCACGGGACTGGGCGGCTCCATCTGGATCGGCGCGCTCGACAGCGGCGCGGTCTTCCAGCTCGACGGCGACACGGGGGAGATCCTCGCCAGGACGCGGGTGGGCAACATGCCGTATGGGGGTGCGATGGATGGGAGGGGGAACTTCTGGATCGTCGGTGCCATGTGCACCATCGGCATGTGCAACCTGGCCCGAGTGAACACCGAGACACTCGAGGTCACCACGTTCCCCGTTCCGTGCGGATACGGGATCGCCGTGGATGCACAGGACCGCATCTGGACGTCCGGCCGGCGGATGGTGGGGAGCTGCGTCAACCGACTCGATCAGGACACCAACACGAACGTCACGTACAACGCGGGCAATGGCATGGCGTTCTTCCGTGGCCTCGCCGTTGACAACCACGGCTCGGTGTGGGTCGCCGACACCGGCGGCGACGTGCTCCAGATCGACGAGGACACGGTCGAGCTCGTCCATCAGTTCCACGCGGGCCCATCGGATGTTGTGGGCATCGCGATCGATTATCAGGACCAGATCTGGGCCGTGTCCCAGGGCGGCAACGCCGCGCTGCGCATCGACCCCGAGACGTACGTGGTGGAGAGCTTCCCTGTCGGACGCGGGCCGTACACCTACTCCGACATGACGGGGTACCAGCTCCGGACGGTCATCTACTGAGTGGCCGACTCAACAAGCCCAGCGGTGAACGCGGACGTGGTCGTAGTCGTGGTCGTGGTCGAGTGATCTTGATGCAGACACTACTGAACGAAGGGATGTGACGGATGCCACGACACACGAGATCGGTCCTCGGCACCCTCGTGTTCTTCCTCGTCGCGTGCGGTGACGGGTCGAGCGAGTTGCCCTGCCCCCCACCAGGCCGCGCGGCGTGCGATCCCGTCGAGCAGCGATGCTGCGGGTCCCTCGAGCTCTGCATCGCGTATTACAGCGCCGGCAGGTACCAGGACATCTGTCGGGAAGGCCAGGGCGAGGTCGCCGAGGGAGGAGCGTGCCTCATCCACGAGCTCTCGGGTGAGCACGGATGCCAGGCAGGGCTGATCTGCCTCATGATCCCCGGCGTGGATGCCAGCGCCAACTGCCACCGGCTCTGCCTCGACGACACGGATTGCATCGAGGGGACGTGCGAGCACGAGCTGAACGATTTCGAGCCCATCAAGGCGTGCGTGGCGAGGTGAGCCGACGGCTCAGGCCACAGTCATCGGGCCCGAGTGGATCATCCGGCCCAGGACGCTTCGCCAGGGCAGCACGCGCACGCTGAAACCGTGATCTCCCGAGGCCGAGCAAGGGATCTGCCCGGTGAAGAGATGGACGCCGCCGTCCATCTGTTTCTGGTGGCTCATGCACACGACCTGGCCGTCCAGGATGCGGCCCTCGCTGTCGAGCGGCCCGTGGAAGAGCTCCACCGTGACGTCGCGGGGGGTCAGCTCGCCGAGCTTCACCTTGACCTGGACCGAGAGGTCGCCGCCGACCGGCACCTCCGTCTGTCCACCGGTTGACACATCGATGATCTGGAGCTGGTGCCAGACCCGCGCCACGAGATCGCGCCACTGGACGAGCTCGCGCGCCTCGCGCGCCCCGTCCGCGGTGAGGAAGTGCCACTGCATGGCCGCGGGGAGGTAGTACCGCTCCAGGTACTCGCGGACCATCCTGTTGGTATTGAAGTTGGGGCAGACGGTCCGGATGGACGCCCTCATGACGGCGATCCAGTCATGGGGCAGGTCGTCGGCGCCGCGCCGGTAGAAGAGCGGGATGACCTCTTGCTCCAGGAGCCCCATCAACGCTCGGCTCTCCACCTCGTCCTGGTACTCGAGGTCCTCGTACTCGGTCCCCTGACCGATCGCCCAGCCGTTGTCGCCGAGGAAGCCCTCGGCCCACCAGCCGTCGATGATGCTCAGGTTGATCCCGCCGTTGACCGGCGCCTTCATGCCGCTCGTCCCGCTGGCCTCGAGGGGACGCCGTGGCGTGTTGAGCCAGACGTCGCAACCCTGGGTCAAGGCGCGGGCGACCTGCATGTCGTAGTCCTCGAGAAAGACGATGCGCCGGCGGAGGTCTTCCCGACCCGAGAGCTGGATGAGGTGACGGATCAGCTCCTTGCCCTGCTTGTCTCGAGGGTGGGCCTTCCCGGCGAAGATGAGCTGCACCGGGCGCCCCGGCTCGTTGAGGATGCGCGACAACCGATCCGGGTCGCGGAGGATCAGGTGGGCTCGCTTGTATGTGGCGAAGCGCCGCGCGAACCCGATCGTCAACGCCTCCGGATCGAGCACCTCCTCGGCCTCGAGCACCCTCATGCGGTGGAGCCCGCGGCGCCTGAGCTGGTTGCGCAAGCGCGTCCGCGAGAAGGCCACGAGCCGCTCGCGGAGCCGTTCCTTGCCCCGCCAGAGCTCGGCGTCCGGAATCTTGTCGACGCGCTCCCACAACCCCTGGTCCATCGGATCCTCGAGCCAGCTCGGTCCCAGGTATCGGTCGTAGAGCCGGGCGAACTCGTCGGAGAGCCAGGTCCGGGTGTGGATGCCATTGGTGATGTGCGAGACCGGGATCTCGGCCTCGGTGAGGTTCGGCCAGAGCCCGGACCACATCTTCCGCGTGACCTTGCCGTGGAGCTTGCTGACCCCGTTGGCGTACGCCGAGAGCTTGAGCGCCAGCACGGGCATGCAGAAGTCCTCGCCAGGGTTGGACTGGTTCACCCGACCGAGCGACAGGAGATGATCGATCGACAGCCCGAGCTGGGCCGCGTAGTGCTCGAAATACGCGCGCACCATGTGGCTCGGGAACAGGTCGTTCCCTGCCGGGACCGGGGTGTGGGTCGTGAAGATGTCGCTCGCGGTCACGACCTCCCGCGCCTCTGCGAACGAAAGCCCGTGCTTGGTCATCAGGTCCCGCATACGCTCGAGCGCGAGGAACGCGGAGTGCCCCTCGTTCATGTGACACACCGACGGCGTCAACCCGAGCACGCAGAGCAGCTTGAACCCACCGATCCCCAGGACGATCTCCTGCCGGATGCGCATGTCGAGGTCGCCTCCATAGAGGCGAGCGGTGATCTCCCGGTCGTCCGGCCTGTTCTTGTCCACGTCGCAGTCCAGGAGGTAGAGCTCGATGCGACCGACCTGAGTCCGCCAGGCCCGCGCGACGACGTCGCGCCCCGGGAAGCTCACGGTCACCGTGACCTGTTCGCCGTCACCATTCCGCACGGCGGTGACGGGGAGGCTGGTGAAGTCGAGCGGTTCGTAGGTCTCCTGCTGCCATCCGTCAGGGCCGAGTGTCTGATGGAAGTAGCCGTCGCGATAGAGCAGGCCGACACCGGTCAACGGGAGGCCGAGCTCGCTCGCCGATTTGAGGTGGTCCCCGGCGAGGACCCCGAGACCACCAGAGTAGATCGGGAGACACTCGTGGATCCCGAACTCCAGCGAGAAATACGCGAAGCGGTTCGGTGTCTCCGTCCCGTGGACCCAGGCATACCACGTCGAGTGCTCGAGGTAGCGCCGGAGGTCTGTGAGGACCCGATCCATGTGCGCGAGGAATGCCTCGTTGGCCATCAGGCGGACCAGGCGTTCCTGGTTGACCCGGCGCAGGAGCAGGACGGGGTTCTGTCGGACCTCTTCCCAGAGATCGGGATCGATGCGGCGGAACAGCTCGGTCGCGTCCGGGTTCCACGACCACCAGAGGTTCTTGGCGATCTGGCCCAACGGCGCGAGGCGCTCCGGCAGTGTTGCGACAATGGTGTAGCGCTGAATCGTACGCATGGCCGACCACAATCGCCCAACTCAGGCGGCCATGCAAGAGCGGATCTCGCGACACGGTGCGACGCGGCGGCGCGACGCGGCGCTTCCCGGAGGGCCACGGGTGGCCTAGGATGTGGCCATGCCATCGATTCGAGAGATCATCGAGAACGCGTGGCCGGTGAGCGCCGAGGTGCGGCGAAAGGCGCTCCTGGTGAACGACTGGTCCCACCTCAACGAGTACGGCTACGACGAGTTCGGTTTCCATCCGCCGACGGCCATGACCGCCGCGTCCGTGGTCGCGGTGCTGTACCGGAAGTACTTCCGCGTCGAGGCGCGCGGGCTCGAGAACGTCCCGGACTCCGGGAGCGTCCTGATCTACGGCAACCACAGTGGCCAGCTCCCCGTGGACGGCGCCATGGTCGCCGCGTCCCTGCTCCTCGACAAGGACCCACCGCGTGTGACCAGGGCACTGATGGAGTACTGGTTCCCCACGCTCCCGTTCGTGGGGAACTTCCTCAACCGCACCGGACAGGTCACCGGCCTCCCCGGCAACGCCGAGCACCTCCTCCGTCATGGCCAGTGCGCGCTCGTGTTCCCGGAGGGTATCCGCGGGAGCGGCAAGCTGTGGAAGAACAGGTACCGGCTGATGCGGTTCGGCACGGGCTTCGTCCGGATCGCCTTGCAGACGGGGACCCCGCTCGTCCCCGTTGCGGTCGTCGGGGGTGAGGAGCAGGCACCGAGCTTCCACGACCT
>Ga0233425_10002054_pt1 | contig 41452 bp, 40 predicted proteins | sample Watercolumn_Towu_2_FD_181712 | JGI IMG/M metagenome (GOLD analysis project Ga0233425, IMG submission 181712) | Freshwater microbial communities from Lake Towuti, South Sulawesi, Indonesia - Watercolumn_Towuti2014_140_MG | ecosystem: Environmental > Aquatic > Freshwater > Lake | place...
GTGCAATCCTGGCTGTCCTCGGCCTCCGCGGCCATCAGGGTCGTCATCACCCGCAGAGCCTCGCGGCGCAGGGCGAGCGGGTCCTGGATCTCGCGACCCACCTCGTCCCTCAGGGACGTGCCGTCGTTGATGTCGAAATAATAACGCGGCATCCGAGAAAAGTTGCGTGAAATAACCGGGACCCGCCTCGATCAAGCTCGGGACCGGCCCCACGGACGGTGCCTCTCGAAACCGAGCCGGACGGAGCCCCCACGCCGCGGCAGCGTGAAGGAAACAGCGCCGGCTTCAGCGGCCCGCGCCGCCAGCATACAGCCGGAACGTGCGATCGGGGAGAGCCGGAACCGCGATTTCGCTTCTGATCAATCCGCGTTCAATCAATTCCCCTCAATGAGCGAGGATCTTCGACAGGAATTGCTGGGCCCGCTCGCTGCGGGGCCGGTCGAAGAAGGTGTCCTTGGCGACGTCCTCGACAATCTCGCCGCGATCCATGAAGACCACCCGGTCGGCCACCTTGCGGGCAAAGCCCATCTCGTGGGTCACGACCATCATGGTCATGCCGTCGCGGGCCAGTTCCACCATCACGTCGAGCACCTCGCCGACCATCTCGGGGTCGAGCGCCGAGGTCGGCTCGTCGAACAGCATCACCACCGGGTCCATGGCAAGCGCCCGGGCGATCGCCACCCGCTGCTGCTGCCCGCCCGAGAGTTGGCCGGGATGCTTCTGCGCATGGGCCGAGAGCCCGACCCGCGCCAGGAGGTCGAGGCCGCGCTTGGTCGCCGCCTCCTTGGAGCGCCCGAGCACCTTGCGCGGGGCGAGCGTCAGGTTGTCGATGACGCTCAGATGCGGGAACAGCTCGAAATGCTGGAACACCATGCCGACCCGCGCGCGCAGCCGCGGCAGGTTGGTGGCCCTGTCCCGCACCCGCGTGCCGTCGACGGTGATCTGCCCCTCCTGGAACGTCTCCAGGGCGTTGACGCATTTCAGCAGCGTCGACTTGCCCGAGCCCGAGGGGCCGCAGACCACCACCACCTCGCCCCGGCTCACCGCGGTGGAGCAGCCGGACAGGACGCGGAATTCGCCGTACCACTTCGACACCGCCTCGATGGCGATCATCGACCCGCCCGCGGCGGCCGGCTGCGGGGCCGAGGTGACGGGCGCCGAAGTCATGGGCACCGAAGTCATGGGGTCTGTCGTCATGGGCCCATCCTCATCGCGTTTCCCCCTCACCGGACGATCGCCGTACGGGCCTGGAGCCGGCGCACCAGCAGCGAGGCCGTGAAGCAGACGGCGAAGTAGACGAGCGCGGCGAACAGATACATTTCCACGAGCCGCCCGTCGCGCTGTGCGACCTTGGAGGCCGCGCCCAGGAAATCGGTCAGCGAGAGCACGTAGACGAGGGAGGTGTCCTGGAAGAGCACGATCGTCTGGGTCAGCAGCAGCGGCAGCATGTTGCGCAACGCCTGCGGCAGCACCACGAGCCGCATGGTCTGCGCGTAGCTCATGCCGAGCGCCCGGGCCGCCGCGGTCTGGCCCCTGGGGATCGACTGGATCCCGGCCCGCATGATCTCGGCGAAGTAGGCCGCCTCGAACAGGGTGAAGGTGATCAGCGCCGAGGAGAAGGCGCCGACCTGGATCGGCGTGGCCGAGCCCGTCGCCCAGGCGCCGATATAGGGGACGAGGAAGTAGAACCAGAAGATGACGAGCACGAGCGGGAGCGAGCGCATCAGCTCGACGTAGAGCTTGGCCGCGTGCGTCAGGCCGGGGATGCTCGACAGCCGCATCATGGCGAGAAGCGTGCCGAACACGATGCCCCCGCTGGCGGCGAGCGCGGTCAGCGTCAGCGTGAACACCATGCCCTGCCCGAACAGGTAGGGCAGCGAGGCGCCGATGACCGAGAAGTCGAAACTCGCGAACATCTAGCGCGCCCCCGGCACGGCGACGGTCCGCTCCAGCAGGGTCGCCCCCGCGATCACAACCAGATTGAGGAGGAGGTAGAGGATCGTGGCCGCCGTGAAGGCCTCGAACACCTGGAACGAGAATTCCTGCATCGAGCGCGCCCGGGCCGTCAGTTCGAGCAGGCCGATGGTCAGCGCCACCGAGGTGTTCTTGAGGTTGTTGAGAAATTCCGAGGTGAGCGGCGGCAGGATGATCCGGTAGGCGTTGGGGAGCAGCACGTAGCGGTAGGTCTGGACCGTGGTGAAGCCCATGGCCGTGCCGGCCATCCGCTGGCCCCGCGGCAGCGACTGGATGCCCGCCCGCACCTGCTCGGCCACCCGCGAGGCGGTGAAGAACCCGAGACACAGCACCGCCGTGTAGAACGGCGCGTCGGGCAACTGCTTCACCGCCGTGCCGAGGCCGGCGGGCAGGAGTTCCGGCAGCACGAAGTACCAGAGGAACATCTGCACCAGCAGCGGCACGTTGCGGAACAGCTCGACATAGGCGGCGCCGACCGCGTTGGCGGCGCGCGAGGGCAGCGTGCGCATCACCCCGATCACCGAGCCGAGGGTGAAGGCGATGACCCAGGAGGCGAGCGCCGTGGCGATCGTCCAGGACAGGCCCGAGAGCAGCATGTCGGCGTAGGTGCCGGCGCCCTCCGGCGAGGGCTCTTGGAAGATGCCCCAGTTCCAGGTGTAGTTCATGGCCGCCCCCCGGCGTCAGGGATCAATAGGCGGCCGGGTCCGCGCTGTCGCTGGGATGGGCGAGAGCCTTCTGCATCGGCTCGCTCAGCGGGAGCTTGAGGTTGATGCCCCGCGGCGGGATGGCTTGCGTGAACCACTTCTCGTAGAGCGCCTTGCCCTCCGGGCTCTTGTAGAGCGCCGCGGTCGCCGCGTCGGCCACCGCCTTGAAGGGCGCATCGTCCTTGCGCAGCATGATCCCGTAGGGCTCGGGCTTCGACTGCGCCTCCGAGGAGATGGCGTAGGCGTCCGGCGTCTTCGAGCCGGCCACCAGGGCGGCGAGCAGTACGTCGTCCATCACGAAGGCATCGGCACGGCCCGTCTCGACCATCAGGAAGGCCTCCGCATGGTCCTTGGCCGGCAGGATCCGCATGCCGAGGCCGCGGGCCGCGTTGATTTCGTTGATCTGGCGGATGTTGGTCGTGCCCGAGGTCGAGACCACGGTGCGGCCCTTGAGATCGTCGGTCTTGTCGAGGCCCTTCTCCTTCTTAGCGACGTAGCGGGTCGCGGTGAGGAAGTGGGTGTTGGTGAAGGCGGCCTGCTTCTGGCGGTCGGCGTTGTTGGTGGTCGAGCCGCATTCGAGGTCGATCGTGCCGTTGGCGATCAGCGGGATGCGCGTCGCCGAGGTGACCGGATTGAGCTTCACCTCCAGCTTGTCGAGCTTCAGCTGCGCTTTGACCGCGTCGGCGATCTTGAGGCAGATCTCGTAGGCGTAGCCCACCGGCTTCTGGTTGCCGTCGAGATAGGAGAACGGCACCGAGGAATCGCGATAGCCGATCGTGATCGCGCCGGTGTCCTTCACCTTCTTGAGGGTTCCGCTCAACTCCTGCGCGCCGACCGGTGCCGTGGCCGCCGGAAGCGCGAGGGCAGCGAGGAGAAGCGCGTGGCTCAGGTGCATACGGCGGACCTTCTTCTGATGACGGCCGCCTCGTTGCAGCCGGGACGACACGCGTGACGTGCACGCGACGTGAACCGCATAGTGATGCCGAGAGAAGCGCTTGTCATCCGATCCGGACGGGCCCGCCGAGGCAAAGCCCGTACCATCGGCGCAAAGCGTTACTCTCCGCGGGGCCCGCCGGCGGGTGCGTCCGCGGGACGGAAAGCCGGGGACGTCCTCGCGCAGAGAAAGGCGACCGATCAGAAGTCGCGCTGGACCCGCATGCGGATCTGGGTCGTGTCGTAGCGCTTCTCGGTATAGGCCGGCAGGCCGTTCACCGTGACGGGGCGGCTCGCGTCCGTGACGCGCCCGCCGAGCGGGCCGGTGCCGATATAGGTTCCCTCGATGCCGATATCGAGATCCTTGACCGGCGACCAGATCAGGCTGGTGCCGGCGATGATCTGGTAATTGTCGCGCAGGATCGGGCTGAAGGCGAAGGCGGCGCCGGTCGGCGGCGCGGCGGCGCCCACGAGACCGTTGACGAGGCTGAACGCCTCGCGGGTGCCGCGCCGGAACCCGATCTCGCCGTAGCTCCCGAAGAAGGCGGAGCGCCATTCGGGCGTCCAGTAGTGAAGGAGGGAGGCGGTCGCCGTGAAGCTCGTCGACAGCTCGATCCGGCCGGACAGCGGGTTGACCACCGCGTCGGCGAGCGCGTGCACGAAGGGCGCGCCCTGAACCGGGTTGAGCTGGCTGGCATAGGTACCGGTGAAGTACGAGAAGCCGGTATAGATCAGCGCGCCCTCGCCGTAGGCGCCCTGCAGGTAGAGCCCGTCGCCCGCGGCGATCCAGGGCAGGTTGAGCTTGAGCCCGCCCTGCACGGCCCAGCCATAGGCCGTCTGCGACCCGGAGGTGAGGCCGCGGGCGGCGAGCAGCGCTGCGGCGGTGCCGGCCCCCACCGGCCCGCTGGCGGAGCCCGGCACCGGCGTCAGGGCGGAGAGGCCCGAATTGGCGATGAAGCCGCCGAGATTGACGTCCTTGACGGCGGCCGAGAGCTGGGCCGAGCCCCAGGCGGCGTCGTGGCGCAGCGCGCCGACGAAGTCCGGCATGCGCGAGCGCTGCACCGTGTCGACGAAGACGACCGAGTTGGCGGTGCCGCTGGCGTTGGTGCCGAGGATGACGGGACTGGGCGCCGTGACGAGGACGGTGTTCAGGCCGGACTGGCCGGGGAGGGTCCCCGTGGCGCCGACCGCGGCGGCGTAGAACGGGTTCTTGCGGAAGTTCGGGTCCTCCATCGACAGCGTCGCGGACCAGCCCTCGCCGATCTTGTGGGTGTAGGCGAGGAGGTTGGTGGAGGGCACGTCCGAGCCCGCCGTCGAGCTGATCAGCTCGTAATCGTGGGCGTAGAAGTCGAAGAACGAGGAGGCGCGGCCCGCGGTCAGCCCGGCGAACTGAACGAAGGCCTTCTCGGTCACGATGAAGTTCTGGACCCGGCCGAACGCGTCCTGGCCGAGCGCGGGGAAGGCGTTGCCGATGCGCTGCTGCGTGCCCGAGGCCATGAACACGCCGGTGCGGCTCGCGGCCTCCAGGCGCAGGAAGGCGCGCAGGGTCCCGTAGCCGGTCTGCGTGCGCGCATCGAAGTTCATGCGCATCAGCCCGCGGTACTGCGACAGGTCGCCCGAGCTGTTGGCGCGGTTCTGGACCGGAATGTAGCCGGCCTCGAAGCGGGCGCGGCCCGAAACGCGCAGGCAGGTATCGGTGCCGGGGATATAGAAGAAGCCCGCACCGCTCGCGCTGCAGACCCGGACGTACTCGACCGGCACCGCCTTCTTGACGGACAGGTCAGCCGCCCGGGCGGCGTCGACGGCCATCGCGGCAGAGACCGCGGCCGTGGCTCCTGCGAGGAGTGACGTCGCAACCCGCCCCATCCACCAGACCTCCGTCATCAGTCCCGGCCCCTCGCAACGCCAAGCAGCCCGGCCTGTCGCCCCGGAAAAGACTTGCATATATGTTGTGCGGATCTGATTTATCTTCAGGCAATCCTGGATAAATCGGAATCAATATTGAAATTGTAAAACCCTGCATTTGATAAGTCACGCATCAACTCGCTTGGCCACAGATCTGCGCCGCCCTGTGACTTTTCGGTCGCAGTCCGCTCCCTCGATGCGGCCGGCCGGGATGACGCGGCCGCATCGACCGTGCTGACGGAGCAACTCGACGCGAGAGAGGGCACGTCCCGGCTCGCAGCGGTCGCGCGGGGCGTTCCGGCGTCGCGCCTCACGAACCGCACGGCGCCGCCAGAGCGAGACCCGTCGGCGATCGGGTGCTGAGTGAGGCGCTTTTAATCCCGCCCGATGCATCAATACTTGATAATTTACGCCGGCGTTGCCGCGGAGGGACAAGAGAGCGGCGGCCGAAGCCCGCACCGATTTTCGGCCAAGTATCTTACAAACAACCGTTTTCAGCGCAGGCCGCGATGTGGAAAACCAGCCCGAACCGCCCGAACGGCCTCGCCACCCGCTAAGAAAGCGCACGAACAACTGCCGCCCTTCTTGCACTTTTATACCAGATTGGGCGATTTTTATCCTTCACCGGAAAGACTTTCCGCAAAAACAAGGGGCACCGCCGTGAAACGATCGGTTCTGTACGCATCTCTGCTGTCCGGAATCTTCCTCGCCGTTCCCTCCGGCCCGGCCCGTGCCCAAACCGTGCCCGCCGCCCCGACGGAAAAGGAGACCGCCCGGGCATCGGCCGCGAAGGCCAAGGCGCAATCTTGGCCGTATTTCGCAGCCGCCCCGGCCCAGCCGCCGAACGTCCTCTACAAGGCGCTCGGCGAGCCGGAGAACTGGCGCATCAGCGGCTCGTTCCGGCCGCGGGTGGAGGGCATCGCCAACCAGTTCCGCCCGGTGCCGACCTTCGCCGCCAACGACATCCTGAACTCGTATCTCACCACCCTGTACGTGGAGTACGGGATCAAGGGCCCGGTGCGCCTCGGCGTCGAGCTGTTCGACAGCCGCGGCTATTTCCAGCAGCGCAACTCCTCCGCCTTCACCACGGAGATCAACGCCCTCGAACCGGGCCAGGCCTATCTGAACTTCGACACGGGCGATCTCGGCGGCGACGGCTCGAAGAGCAGCCTCACGGTCGGCCGCTTCACCAAGAACATCGGCTCGCGCCGCCTCGTCTCGCGCCAGCAGTTCCGCAACACCATCAACGCCTATACCGGCCTGACCTATGACTGGCAGGGCGCGAACCGGGACAAGTTCACCGCCCTGTGGGTGATGCCGCACACCCGCCTGCCCGACGACGTCAACGGCATCCTCGACAACGGCATCGAGTTCGACCGCGAGAGCCTGAACCTGCAACTGTTCGGCGCCTCCTACACCTTCGCGGACATCCTCGGCGGCACGTTCGAGCTCTACGGCTACGGCCTCTACGAGCAGGATTCGGGCACCGGCCTGCGCTCGGTCCAGACCCGCGACCGGCGCCTGTTCACCCCCGGCATGCGCCTCGCCCGCCGGCCGCGGGTCGGCGCGTTCGACTACGATTTCGAGGCGATCTACCAGACCGGTCTGGCCCGCGAGACCGCGGCGGCCACCGACCTGCGCGACCTCACGGTCTCGGCCTATTTCGTCCATGCCGAGGTCGGCTACACCCTCGGCCACGCGTGGAAGCCGAGGCTGTCGCTGCACTACGACCACGCCAGCGGCGACCGGAACAACGACGGCAAGTTCACCCGCTTCGACACCCTGTTCGGCGCCCGGCGCTTCGAGTACGGCCCGACCGGCCTCTACGGCCCGGTGCAGCGCGCCAACCTGATCTCGCCCTCGATCCGCGCCGAGATCACCCCGAGCAAGGTGTGGGACGCCTTCGTCGCCTACCGCCCGCTCTGGCTCGAGAGCGCCACCGACACCTTCGCCGCGACCCTGATCCGCGACCGCACCGGCCGCTCCGGCACCTTCGCCGGCCACCAGATCGAGGGACGCCTGCGCTACTGGATCATTCCCAACGAGATGATCCTCGACACCGGGCTCGCCTACCTCGCCAAGGGCGACTTCCTGCGCAACGCCCCCAACGCGCCGGACACGGGCGACACCTTCTACGGCTACCTCAACACGACGCTGTTCTTCTGATCCGCCCCCTCTTCTGATCCTCCCGCGGCGCCGGACCGTCCCTGTGCAGGCTGACGGCGCGGCGGCCCTGACACGTCAACCAGACCGCGAGCGGTTGACAGTCCGGCACGCGGGGGCCTGAACACCGACCCGACGATTGCGGGCCCCGGGGCCGACGATGCGGCCGGATCGTCCGACGCACCATCGCGTATCGGGGGAGGCTTTCCGTGGCGAAGACGGCATCCGGCACCAAGGCCAAGGGCTCCAAGGCTGAACGATCCAAGGCGGAGCGTTCCAGGCTCGAACGCTCCGCCGGGGTCGCGGCCGGAGGCGAGGATGCTCCCGGTCGCCAGGACACGGCCGGGAAGGCCGGGAGCCCGGACGGCACGGGAAAGAAGGCGGCCGGGGCCAAGGTGAAAGGCAAGATTGCAGTCAAGGCGGTCAAGGCGGGGGCCAAGGCCGACGCCATCGCCGCGGCCGAGCAGGCCGGCCGGCCGGCCACGCCCGGCACGGCGGCGCCCCAGGAGGAGGATCTCGCCGTCGCCACCGTGCGCAAGGTGGCGATGGAGGGAGCGAAGACGCGCTCCGAGCACGATCTCCTCGGCGATGCCGAGGTGCCGGCGGACGCGCTGTGGGGCATCCACACCAAGCGCGCGGTGGCGAACTTCCCGATCACCGGCGTGCCGGTCGGCCATTATCCGGATCTCGTGCGGGCGCTCGCCCTGGTGAAGCAGGCGGCCGCGCGAGCCAACCACCGCCTCGGCTACCTGCCGGCGGGGAAGGCCGCGATCATCGACGAGGCCTGCACCCTGGTCGCGACCGACCCGGTCTACGCCGAATCCTTCGTGGTCGACGCGATCCAGGGCGGGGCCGGCACCTCGACCAACATGAACGTCAACGAGGTCATCGCCAATGTCGGCCTGAGGCTGATGGGACGGGCGCCGGGCGACTACGCCGCGCTGCACCCCAACGACGACGTCAACATGGCGCAATCCACCAACGACGCCTACCCGACAGCCCTGCGGCTCGCGGTGATCTTCGCCACGAAACCGCTGGTGAAGGCGCTCGACGACCTCGCCTACGCCTTCAAGAGCAAGGCGGTGGAGTTCGCCGACGTGCTGAAGATGGGCCGCACCCAGCTCCAGGACGCGGTGCCGATGACGCTGGGCCAGGAATTCGACGGCTTCCACGCCACCATCAAGGAGGATGTGGCGCGGCTCAACGAGATCGTCGGCCTCTTCCGCGAGGTGAACCTCGGCGCCACCGCGATCGGCACCGGCCTCAACGCCGACCCGCGCTACGCCGCGCTGGCGGTGGAGGAGCTGTCGCGGCTCTCCGGCCAGCCGATGGTGCTGGCCTCCAACCTGATCGAGGCGACCTCGGATCTCGGCGCCTTCGTGCTGTTCTCCGGCACCCTGAAGCGCGTCGCGGTCAAGCTCTCGAAGATCTGCAACGACCTGCGCCTGCTCTCGTCCGGCCCCCGTGCGGGCTTCGGCGAGATCCGCCTGCCCGCGGTGCAGGCCGGCTCCTCGATCATGCCGGGCAAGGTCAACCCGGTGATCCCGGAGGTGGTCAACCAAGTGGCCTACATGGTGATCGGCCACGACCTCACGGTGACGCTCTGCGCCGAGGGGGGCCAGCTCCAGCTCAACGCCTTCGAGCCGACCATCGGCTACTGCGTGCTGAGCTCCCTGCGGATGCTGAGCGCGGCGATCGACACCCTGACCAAGCGCTGCGTCGAGGGGATCGAGGCGGATCGCGAGCGCTGCCGCGGTCTGGTCCAGGGCTCGATCGGCCTCGTCACGGCGCTGGCGCCGACGCTCGGCTACGAGGCGAGTTCCCGCATCGCCCGCCGCGCGCTCCGGGAGAACCGCACGGTGGCGGAACTGGTGCTGGAGGAGGGCCTCCTCACCGAGGCCCAGCTCAATGGGCTTCTGGAACTCGAGGCCATGACCCATCCGACCCGGCGGCAGAAGGCCGGGACGGTGGAATGAGCCTCACCGTCGGTCACGGGATGACCCGGTCGGCCCGCAGCCGGGCGAACAGGTCGAAGAAGGCGTCGTCCGAGGGCTGGTAGTCGAGAAAGCCCAGGCGGCGGCTCTTGCTCATGTCGGTGACGACCTCGATCGGGCGGCCGAGATCGGCATCGGTGTGCCAAGCCGACGCCAGGCGGTTGAGGTCGGGCTCGATCAGGCCGTGGCGCGCCGCGATCTCCGCCCAGAGCGGGGCGGCGCCCGCCAATTGGTGTTCGAGCGGGTTGACCTCCCCGTCGAAGGGCGCGGGTTCGACCCCGAACCATCGGGCGAGTTGCCCCCACATCCATTGCCAGCGGAAGACGTCGCCGTTGACGACGTTGAAGGCCTCATTGTGCGCCGCCTCCGTCAGCGCCGCCCATTCGAGGTGGCGGGCCAGGAGCCGCGCATCGGTGACGTCGGTGAGCCCGTTCCACTGCGCCGCCGAGCCGGGGAAGCGGAAGGGGCGCCCGGTCTCCCGGCAGAGCGTGGCGTAGACGGCCAGCGTCACGCCCATGTTCATGGCGTTGCCGAGCGCATAGCCGACGATGGTGTGCGGGCGGTGCACGCTCCAGGTGAAATTCTGGCGCGCGGCGGCCTCGAACACCGCATCCTCCTGCGCGTAGTAGAAATTCTCGACCGGAAGGCGCGGCAGGTCTTCGCGAAACGGCGTCGGCGGCAGGCTGCCTTTGCCATAGGCCTCGAACGGCCCGAGATAGTGCTTGAGGCCCGTCACCAGCGCCACGTGGCGCACGCTGCCGGCCGGGCGCAGGGCCTCGAGCAGATTTGCGACCATCGCCGCGTTCACGCGGATGTTCTCGGCCTCCGTGGCTTGGCGCAGCCAAGTGGCGAGGAAGACGTGGCTGGGCGCATGCCCGTCGAGCGCCCGGGCCAGCCCCTCCGGGTCGAGCAGGTCGGCGGCGACCGGCGAGACGCCGGCAATGTCCGGCGGGCGGCGGGCGAGCCCCTCGACCGTCCAGCCCCGCCCGACGAGGTGCCGGGCGAGGTTGTTGCCGACGATGCCGCCGACGCCCGCGATCAGTGCCGTTCCGGTCATGTCTGTCTCCGCTCTCTTCCGCAGACCCGTCGCCACGGAGCTAGGCGTCCCGTCCGGACGGCGCTAGACGGCACCCTTTGGGGTCATAGGCACCGAAAGGTTACCACCATGGAGCCGGGAAGCCCGGACCACGAGGGGCGGGAGGATTGCGCGCCGCGCCGGATCCTGGCGCTGTTCTCGACCAAATGGACGAGCATGGTGCTGCACACGCTCCACAGCCTCCACGGCGGACGCGCCCGCACCGGCGTGCTCCACCGCAGCCTGCCCGGCATCTCGAAGAAGATGCTGACCCAGACGCTGCGGGAAATGGAGGGCAGCGGCCTCATCACCCGCCATGTCGAGGGCACGGTGCCCCCGGCCGTGGAGTACCGGATCACCCCGCTCGGGTGCCGCTTCGTGGAGCCGGTGGAACTGCTCTACGCCTGGAGCCGGGCCAATGCCGACGCCCTCGACAGCCTCGGCCCTCGCTCGAACACCCGGCGCTGAGCGGAGGGCTCAGACCAAGCCGGTGAGATAGTAGACGCCGATGACGAAGAACACGGCCACGGTCTTGATGATCGTGATCGCGAAGATGTCGCCGTAGGACTGTCGATGGGTGAGCCCGGTGACGGCGAGCAGGGTGATCACCGCGCCGTTATGCGGCAGGGTGTCCATGCCGCCGCTCGCCATGGAGGCGACGCGGTGCATCACCTCGAGCGGGATGCCGGCCGCCTGCGCCGCCTCGACGAAGCGGCCGGACAGCGCTCCGAGCGCGATTGAGAGTCCGCCCGAGGCCGAGCCGGTGACGCCGGCGAGCACGTTGACCGTCACCGCCTCGTTGATCAGCGGGTTGGGGATCGCCGAGAGCGCGTCCGAGATGACCTTGAAGCCCGGAAGCGCGGCGATGACCGCGCCGAAGCCGTACTCGGTGGCGGTGTTCATGCCGGCCAGGAGCGAGCCCGCCACCGCCGCCTTGGAGCCGTCGGAGAAGCGGTCCGCGAGGTTGCGGAAGCCGAGGATCACGGTCGCGAGGATGCCGAGCAGGAGCGCGCCCTGGACCGCCCAGATCGCCGCCACGGTCTTGACCTGGACCGTGACCGGGTGGGCGGCCATCTCCGGGGTCAGCGCGGCGCTCGCCTGCTCGCCGTAGGCCGCCGTGATCCAGGCGAGCAGCAGCTTGTTGCCGATCCCGACGATGAGGAGCGGCAGGATCGCGACGCCCGGATGGATCCGGACCCGATCCTCGACCGCCTGCGGCTCGTTGCTGTGGCCCTCGCCGTACCCCTCGTCCCCGGCCCGGCGGCGGCGCCATTCGAGATAGGCGACGCCGACGCAGAACACGAAGAGCGCACCGATGATCCCGAGCCAGGGGGCGGCGTAGGCGTCGGTCTTGAAGAAGGAGGCCGGGATGATGTTCTGGATCTGCGGCGTGCCCGGCAGGGTGTCCATGGTGAAGGTGAAGGCGCCGAGCGCGATCGTTCCCGGGATCAAGCGTTTCGGGATGTTCGAGCGGCGAAACAGCTCGGCGGCGAAGGGGTAGACCGCGAAGACGGCGACGAACAGCGAGACGCCGCCATAGGTGAGGATCGCACCCACCAGCACGATGGCGACGACCGCCCTCCCCTCGCCCAGGAGCCCGGTGACGGCGCCGACGATCGAGCGGGCAAAGCCCGAGATCTCGATGAGCTTGCCGAACACGGCGCCGAGCAGGAAGACGGGAAAGTACAGCTTCAGGAAGCCGACGAGCTTCTCCATGAACAGGCCGGAGAACAGGGTCGGCACGGCCGCCGGGTCCGTCAGCAGCACCGCGCCCATGGCGGCGACGGGGGCGAACAGGATCACCGAGAAGCCGCGATAGGCGATCCCCATCAGGAAGAAGAGCGCCGCGAGGCAGATCAGGAAGCTCAAGGACGCGCCCTCCCCCGCACCTCTCACGGTGCGCGGTGATCAATCTGTCCCAAGCGCGGCCGTGTTCAATGGAGGCGGGGTTACAGGCTCCGGTGCATCACCAGCGCGTCGACCGGTCCCTGCACGGGATGGCGGAACACGCCGGGCAGGCGGCCGACCTCCCGCAGGCCGAGGCTCGTCCACAGGGCGACGGCGTGGGCATTGGTGGCGACGACGAGGTTGAACTGCATCGCGGAGAAGCCCAGCGCCCGCGCGGTCTCGAAGGAATGCAGGCCCATGGCGCGGGCGATGCCCCGGCCCCGCGCGGCCGGATGCGTGGCGAAGGTTCCGTTGGCGACGTGATCGCCGGGCCCGAGCTGGTTGGCGCGGATGTAGTAGCTGCCCAGCACCGCTCCGGCGTCCTGCGCGACGAAGACGTGGTGGGCCGGGGAGAACCAGTAGGCGAGCGCCCGCTCCCGGTCCCAATCCCGCGGCAGGGCATAGGTCTCGCCCGCGCGCAGGATCGGCTCCAGGATCGACCAGATCGCGTCCTGGTCGCGATGGTGCGCCGGGCGGAGGGTGAGGTCGGTCATCGTGTCCGTGGAGACGTGTCGGCGGCTCGAAGCCGCTCCCGGTGCTGGTAGCACGGATGGGAGCCCGCCGGAGCCGTGGTCGGGCGCGGCCGGGTCTTTCGGCGTAGAGGCTTGCCCCATCCGGGTGCTCCCGCCCCGGCAAGCCGGTGAATCTCCTTCAAGCCGCGGAAAAACATGACAAACCCCCGCATCGCACCGGCCCGGTCCCGGCATTGACGGCGTGATTCTTCCGCCTTGAGACTTCGTGGCGGCCGCGTCGCGCGGCCGAACCAAGACGTATTCGAGGGAGCGAACGCGATGTCTCGAAGATCGACGATCCTTGCTGCCGTCCTGTCGCTCGCGCCGGTGTTTTCGGCCGCCTCCATCGCGATGCCGATGGGCGGCAGCTTCACCGGCCGCGTCGACAGCCAGACCCCGCAGGTGCTGGGTCCGAACGAGGTCAAGCTCCGGCAGACCGCCTCCGGGATCAATACCGGCCCCGGCACGCCGCTCGACGGCGCCCAGGTCCAGTGGGTGGAGACCGTCACGCTCAAGAACGGCCAGGGCCCGGTGGAAGGCACCATCACCTTCACGACCCCCGGCGGCTCGACGTCGAGCCGCTACAAGGGCACCGTCACGACCGATGCGCAGGGCCGCGTCACGGCATCGGGCACCTATCGGGACGGCCCGGCCACCGGCGAGTTCGCGGGTACGAAGGGCAACGGCACCTTCTCCCTCGCCTATTCCTCGAAGACGGACTTCGCCGGCCAGTGGCAGGGCGAGGTGACGCTGCCGGGCCAGAAATCCTCGAAGCGTTGAAGCCCACCCGGAGGGACCTCAGCCCGAGACGGGACCGGAGGCCGGGCCGCGCTCCGGCCCCGTTGTCGGGCGCGCCTTGTCGACGTCGCCGCCGGGGATCAGCGCGATCCGGCCCCAGCCCGGCAGCTTCAGGGCCGGACGGCGCCAGTCGAGGCCGGCCACCGCACCGAGCAGGTTGAGCTCGAGCCCGTCGACCCAGCCGACGGTGAGGCCGAGATAGCCGCGCCAGGACAGGCGCAGGCCGGTGCCGCTCGGGGTGATCTCGGCGTAGCGCCCCGACGGGGTCCAGTCCTTGCCCAGAGCGGTGGGGGGCAGCGGCACGTCGTTGTCGGGGATGCGCGCGACGACGTGGGCGGCGAAGGTGTTCGAGTTCGGCCCCGGCCACGCCTGGTACGAGCCCTGGCTGCGATAGGGATAGTCCGCCACCGCCGCGCGGATCTGCGGAATCGCCCGCGCCGCCGCCTCGCCGTCGAGCCCGAGCACGATCTCGGGCGCGTTGCCGAACCAGCGCCCGTCCGGGGCGTAGGCGTCGGTGCGCACGGGCGCGCCCCAGCCGACCACGTCGTAGCGGGTGTAGCGGGCGGCACCCGCCTCCTTGATCACCACCCAGCTGTGATGGGCGAAGATGCCCCGCCAGCGCCCGACCCGGGCGGCGTAGACCCGCACCATCGCCCCCGGCACGGCGGCGGCCGGGGGCAGGAGGCCGGCGCTCGACCAGTCCGCCGTCGACCAGTTCTCCGCACGCCCGCCTTTCGCCGTCCACCACAGGGCGTGGGTCGCGAGGGGAACGAGGAAGAGAAGGACGAGGAGGCCGAGGCCGAGGAGAAGGAAGCGGAGGGCGGGCAGAAGCACGTCGAGAAGCACGTCGGCAGGCATCGGGTTCCGAGAGGCGGCAGATCCCGACAGGCGGCACGCTCCTCCGGGACGTCCAATGTCAGGGTCGGTTCCGCCCGGCACAAGCGCCCGCGACGCCGTGAACCGGGGCAGGCCGCGGGCGCCGTGCAGCAGCGCACCGGGGAAGAGCGCCTGATGCAGGCCGGTCACACCCCGGATCGATGACGGGACGCGCTGCGGATAGGGCTTGCAACATTGTAACATCTCACAGATGAAACATTGTAACGTCATCAGTCTGGATCGGTGGGAATGCGGCGCGGGCGCTCGAAACGGATGCTGCTGTCGGCGGGGGCGATGCTGACGGCCGCGGCCATCGCACCGGCGCGGGCGCAGCAGGCGACCACGCTGGAGGAAATCAGCGTGACCTCGGTGAGCCCGATCCAGGGCCGGGCCGCCGCTCCGCCCGCCCAGCCCCCCGCTCAACTCCCCGCCTCCCTTCCTCCCCTCCGGGCGGCCGAGGTGCTGCCGGTGGTGGCGAACACCTTCTCGCCGGTCACCGTGGTGCCGCAGGAGCGGATCGCCCGTGACCAGCCGCGCACGCTCGGCGACGCACTGTTCGACCGGCCCGGCATCTCCGCCTCGACCTACGCGCCGGGGGCGGCCTCGCGCCCGATCATCCGCGGCCTCGACAACGCCCGGGTGCGCATCCAGGAGAACGGTATCGTCAACGGCGGCGTGTCGGATCTCGGCGAGGACCACGCGGTGCCGGTCAACCCGCTCAATGCCGGCCGGATCGAGGTGATCCGCGGCCCCGCGACGCTGCGCTACGGCTCGGGCGCGATCGGCGGCGTGGTCTCGGCCGAGAACAACCAGGTACCGACCTTCATCCCCGCCCGCGGGATCACCGGGCAGGTCACGACGGGCTACACCACCGTCGACAACGGCCGGACCGGCGCGGCCAGCGTCGATGCCGGCGCCGACGGGATCGCGGTCCACGCCGACGGCTTCAGGACCGCCACCGATTCCTACGCGATTCCCGGCGGCATCCAGCGCAACTCGGCCACCGAATCGCAGGGCGGCTCGGTCGGCATCTCGGCGATCGGCGACCGCGGCTTCGTCGGCCTCTCCTACAGCCACTACGACGCGATCTATCAGATCCCCGGCGGCGAGGCGGAAGAGGCGCGCACCCGCCTGACCCCGAACCAGGACCGCCTGCTCGCCCGCGGCGAGTACCGGCCGCTGAACGGGCCGTTCGAGGTGCTGCGGTTCTGGGCCGGCGGCTCGGTCTACCGCCACGAGGAGATCGGCATCGGCGAGGACGGGATCGAGGGCGTCCAGGCGATCTTCAAGAACCGCGAGGTCGAGGCCCGCTTCGAGGCGCAGCACGTTCCGGTCTTCACCGCGCTCGGCACGCTGACCGGCGCGGTCGGCGTGCAGGCGGGCCGGCGCGTGCTGAACTCGCAGCTCGAGAGCTTCCTGCCGCCGACCGAGTCGCGGATGCTCGCCGGCTACCTGTTCGAGGAGCTGGCGGTGGGGGGCGGCCTGCGCTTCCAGGCGGCGGGCCGGATCGAGGGCGACCGGGTCAACAGCATCGCCACGCTGTTTCCCAACGATTACCTGCCCGACGGTACCGATCCGTTCAGCTACGCCCTGACCCGCCGCTTCGCCCCGAAGAGCGCCAGCATCGGCGCGCTGCAGGATCTGCCCTACGGCTTCGTGGCCAGCCTCAACGGCTCCTACGTCGAGCGCGCGCCGACGGGCTACGAGCTGTTCTCGCAAGGGCCGCACGACGCCACTGCGACCTTCGAGATCGGTGACCCGACCCTGCGGCTGGAGCGCGCCCGCACGGTCGAGATCTCGGTGCGCCGGGCGGAAGGGCCGCTGCGCCTCGACGCCACCGGGTACTACACCCGCTACACCGGCTTCATCTACAAGCGCGACACCGGCAATCGCTGCGACGACGACTTCGCCTCCTGCGGCAGCGGCGACGAATTGCGCCAAGTGGTCTATTCGCAGGCCAACGCCACCTTCTACGGCGCCGAGATCGGGGCGCAGCTCGACCTCCTGCCCGTCGGCGACGGCTGGGCCGGGATCGAGGCGCAGTACGACTTCGTCCGCGCCCAGTTCGACGACGGCTCCTACGTGCCGCGCATCCCGCCGCACCGGCTCGGCGGCGGCGCCTTCGTGCGGGCGAACGGCTGGTTCGCGCGGATCAACCTGCTCCACGCCTTCGACCACACCGAGATCGCCCCGTTCGAGACGGTGACGCCGGGCTGGAACGATCTGCGGGCCGAACTCGCCTATACCCAGGCCCTCGATCCCGCGGTCTACGGCGCCACCGAGGTCACGCTCGGCCTCCAGGGCCGCAACCTGCTCGACGACGACATCCGCAACTCGGCCTCGTTCAAGAAGGACGAGATCCTGCTGCCGGGCCGCAATCTGCGCCTGTTCCTGACGGCGCGGTTCTGAGGCGTCCTCCCCCGAACCGAATCGCAATCCTACTTGCCGCACCCCTACTTGGTGCGGGCCGGCTTTCCCGCCGGCCGCTCGGGCGGCGTGACGGCGCCCGCCACCGTCCAGTGGCACACCGCGGTGCTCTTGAGGGTGAGGCAGTCGTAGGCACGGCCGTTGAGGACGACGTGGTCGGCGAGCCCCGTGACCGCGGCGCGGTCGACGGGGCTGCAGCCGAGATCGGATTTCGGATCGGTCGCGACCGCGAGCGCGGCGGCCCGGTCGTCCCCCGTGCTGCGCAGGAGGCTGCGCAGATTGGCCAGCGAGGTGCAGCCGATCACGGAGGCGGGCCGGGTCGGGCCCTTCTGATCGCCGGAGCGGTTGCCGGCGCCGGACGCCGCTCCCTGCGCCGCCCCCTGTGCCGCTGCGGCTCCGATCGGACTGGAGGCGCAGAGGCCCGCGAGCCCGAGGATCAGGGCGGCGGACCGGAAAAGACAGAATGGCGGGCGAGGCATCGGCGGCTCACGGGCGAGGAGCGCGGTCATAGCATGAAGTCATAGCATGACGGCCCACCCTCACGGTTCCGTCCGCGCCCGCTGCGCCCGCAGCTTGGCGTAGCGCTTGAGGACCCGGTCGCGGCGCAGCCGGCTCAGCCGGTCGATCCAGAAGATGCCGTCGAGCTGATCGATCTCGTGCTGCAGGCAGGCGGCGCGCAGGCCCTCGGCCTCCTCCTCCCGCTCGGCACCGTCGAGGTCGCGGTAGCGCACCCGGATCCGGGCCGGCCGCTCCACCGGTTCGACCACGCCCGGCATCGAGACGCTGCCCTCCGGATGCGAGGCCCGCTCCGGCGAGGCCCAGGCGACGACGGGATCGACGTAGACCGCGTGCGGCTCGTCCGGCTGGAGGCGGATCACCGCCACCCGCTCCGGCTGCCCGATATGGATGGCGGTCAGTCCCATCGCCGAGACGGCGCCGAGGGTGTCGAGCACGTCCGCCGCGAGCGCGCGCACCGCCGCGGCGGGGCGGCGATCGGACCGGCGGCCCGGTGCAGGCGCGCATCGGGATAGAGGACGAGCGGGCGGACGGGCATGCGGGCGGGTTCCGGGATCTGAGCCGGGAAGGGCTGGACGATGTCCGCCCCGGGCGACGATCCCGGGGCGGACATGGAGGCTCTCCCATACCAGAAGGCGACCGGTCCGAAGCCTCCGCGTCGGGGATCACACGCCCCTTCGTGACCGGCGGCGGAGGCCCTGCGCGGCGAACCCTCCCGTCGCCCAAGCCGGTCCTGGGGCGGCTCCCGATCGGACACGAAACCGGGACAATCCGCCTCGGCGAAGGCTTTCGCGGATCGAGTTCCAGTCTATCCGCGCAGATCGATTGGACCACGCAAATGCTGGAACCCGGACAGCATGAATGCATTGGACCCGGATTCCAGAAGGAGCATGCTATCATGATGAAGTCCATGACGACCCTGCTCGCTGGCACTGTCGTGGCAGCGACGATGGTCGCCGCGGCACCGGCCTCCGCGCAGTCGATCACGATCGGACCGGACGGCCCGGGCATCGATCTCCGGTCCCGGGGCCAGCGCGAGCGCGATTACCGCCGGGAGATGCGCATGCGCGACCGGGACGATTACTACCGTGAACAGCGCTTCCGGGACCGGGACCGGTTCGACCGGGGCGGCTACAGCCGTCGCGGCTACGATTACTGATCAAGGCCTGTCCCGCACCGTCGGGAGCGCGCCGTGATCGCTGCCGATCACGGCGCGGCTTCAGGAACCGGAGCGACGGGCGGTGCCGGACGCCAGCGCGTCACTCGCTGCCGCGGGCGCACGATGCCTGCGCGTCGAATTCGCGAATCACCCGAATCGAAGGATGTTACCGCACAGATCCGCAACAAATGTTGTCCTCACAACAATGTTAAGCACCATTCATAGGATCGAATTCACCGCACTGCGAACGTACTCGTACCAAATGGCCAAGTTTCTGCCACGAATTTTCGTCTTGAATGACGAGCAGCGACGGAGGGAAACCTTTGCGCCGCTTGCGGGTTTGCCTCACCGAACGTAACTATGCCTTGTCGATCGGCGGCCGCCTTTCACGGGGCCTTCGATGCCCCCGGAAGGGACGCGGCACCGGCTTACTTCCTCGGTCGCTCTGACGAACGGGACGGCCTTTTCGGCCGGGAGCGGGACGCATTTCACACGGGGTGCCGCGGCGCGCAGGAGGAACCCGGATGAATACTGGTACCGTCAAATGGTTCGATGAAATCAAGGGCTACGGGTTCATCCAGCCCGATACCGGCGGAAAGGACGTGTTCGTCCACATCTCCGCCGTCCAGCAGGCGGGTCTGCGCGGCCTCGTCGAGGGACAGAAGGTGACCTTCGACGTCGAGAACGACCGTCGCAGCGGCAAGCCGGCTGCGGTCAACCTGCAGGCCTCCTGAGTCTGGATCTGTCCGGATCTCGGCCCTACATCTGCTTCCGTATCGCAACAGGCCCAAAAATGTTATCGGAGCCGCCCCGAACAGGGGCGACATCTGTTGCGTGTTGCGGCGCACTCGTGCATCGACTGCGCCGGTCTATCTGATCACAGCGCCGAATCCCGACCGTCCGGAACCAGGATTGATCCGGCGGTCGGTCGTGTCACTGCATGAGAAAGGTCATATGAGCGCATTCGACTTCAGGAACTTCGAAGACCGCCGCCAGAACTCCCAAGCCGCCAAGGCGGCATTGCTCGAGAAGTTCAAGGCCCGTACGCCTCTGGACGATCCGGAGATGATCGCCAAGGCCCAGGCCCGCGCCGAGGTCGCCCGTGCCCGCGAGGAGCGCGCCCGCGAGCGTGAGCGCATCCGGATCGAGACCGAGCGTAAGGCGGCTGAGGAGAAGCGCCTGCGCGAGGAGGCGGAACTCGCCGCCCAACTCGCCCGCGAGGCGGCCGAGGCCGCCGCCCTTGCCGAGCGCAAGGCCGCCGAAGCCGCCGAGAAGAAGGCGGCCCGCGACGCGCGCTACGCCGCCCGCAAGGCCAAGGTGAAGATCCGCCGCTGAGCCGCCCGCCGCTCCCGGCCTCCGGGAGCGGTGCGGAACGCACGGCCGAGCGATGGCCCGAAGCGATCGCTCCTTCAAGACCGACCCACGCGCCGGACGCCTCAAGCCCGGCGCGTTTTCTTTTGCCTCCTGTTCCGTTGCCTCCTGTTCCGTTGCTTCTTGTTCCGTTGCCTCTTGCCCACCGCGGCCCCTATCGCGCCGCCCGGCGGCATTGCTTGTGGGCAGATGACGCAGTTCGGGGCCGGGATCGTCCGGCCACGCTTGGCAAGTCCGCTTCCCCCGACGTTAGAGTGCCGGACGCTTCGCCGATGCGCGCCGAGGCGAAACAGGGAGGCCAGACCGTGCGTATCCTGGGCAACCACCTCGGTTCGCCGGATCGGCGGCGACACGCCCCGTCCCTGACCGGCCTGTGTCTCGGCGCGCTGCTCGGTTTGAGCCTCGGCACAGGTCTCGGCACAGGTCTCGGCTTGGGTCTCGCGCCGTCGCCCGCCGCCGCGCAGAGCGAGCCGCCGATCCGCAGCGCGGAGGATGCGTTCTGCCGCAGCGAGGCGCGGGCGCAGGTCTTCTCCGCGCCGGATCCGCTCAATCTGGGCCTGCGCGAGATCGGCCGCCGCATCTGGGCGAGCTGCATGGAGCGGACCCAGCGCAAGGGGCTGGGCAAGGGACAGGGCAAGGGACAGAAATCCCGCAAGCGCCGTCACCGCTGAGCCGCAGCGCTCTCGCGCGGAAGCCGGACCGTCCCCACATCCTTGCCGGAGACTTGCCGGCCCCTGTGCCGGATACGGACCGGAGGCGAACGATGGGCATTCTCGACGGGCTGCTCGGGCACGGCAGCGACCTCTCCGCCGACGAGGTGGACCGGCAGATCGCAGGCGTGCTGGCGCCCGGCGAGAGCGTGCGCGTCGCCTTCAAGGTGATCCGCGACCTCATGGTCTTCACCGACCGGCGCCTGATCCTGGTGGACCGCCAGGGCATGACCGGGCGCAAGGTCGAGTACCTCACCGTGCCCTACCGGGCGATCACCTCGTTCTCGGTCGAGACCGCGGGCAGCTTCGACATGGATTCGGAGCTCAAGATCTGGATCTCGGGCCGGCCCGAGCCGATCCAGCGCACCCTCAGGCGCGGCGCCGATATCTTGGGGATCCAACAGGCCATCGCCGGTTCGCTGAAATAGGTCCTTCCCGTATGGCGTCGAAGGATCGAACCAGGCCCGCCTCTTCGGTGCGACGCCTCGGTCCCGGCGACGTCCCGGCGATGCGCGCCCTCAACGCGCTGTTCGGGCGCGCCTTCGCCGAGCCCGCGACCTACGGCGCCGCCCCGCCCGACGACGCCTATCTGGCGGGCCTGCTCGCCCGGGAACATGTCGCGGTGCTGGTGGCGGAGCAGGACGGCGCCGTTCTCGGCGGACTCGTCGCCTACGAACTCGACAAGTTCGAGCAGGCCCGGCGTGAAATCTACATCTACGATCTCGCCGTCGATGCCGAGCACCGCCGCCGCGGCATCGCCACGGCGCTGATCCGGCACCTGCAGGCGCATGCCGCGCGCCGGGATGCCTGGGTCATCTTCGTCCAGGGAGACCCCGGCGACGGCCCGGCGCTCGCGCTCTACGACCGGCTCGGCGCCCGCGAGGACGTCCTGCATTTCGACCTGCCCGTCGGCGCTCCGCCCTTGCCGTAGCCCGTGCCACAGCCCTTGCCATAGCCCTTGCCATAGGCCGAGAAACCCTCTAAAGGCGCGGCCTTCGCGTTCGCTCCGGCCGGGGGCTGAACGGACGGTGCCGTCCTACGGCACAGGGCTTCTCCGCAAAAGAACCCGTCGTCCGGTGTCTCCGCCTTCGATCAACCGCTCGGGCCATCATCACGGCTCGAAGGGCTTGGCGCCGAGAGAATGCGGGACGAACCGGCCCGATTTAACCCGCAATCCGCGGGCGGGCTTCCTTATGGCAAGGAAAGGCCCAAAAATGCCTCTCTACGAGCACGTCTTCCTGGCGCGCCAGGACGTGACGGCCCAGCAGGTCGAGACCATGGTCGAGACCTACAAGGGCGTCATCGAGGCGGGCGGCGGCACGGTCGAGAAGATCGAGTCCTGGGGCGTCAAGTCCCTCGCCTACCGCATCAAGAAGAACCGCAAGGCGCATTTCACGCTCCTCAACATCTCCGCCCCCCCGGCCGCCCTGGCCGAGATGGAGCGCCAGATGCAGATCTCCGAGGACGTGCTGCGCTTCATGACCATCCGCGTCGAGCAGCTGGAGGCCGAGCCTTCCGCGATGATGCAGAAGCGCGACCGCGACGACCGCAAGGATCGCGACCGCGGCGACCGTCCGCGCCGGCGCGACGACGACTTCGGTGGTGACCGCGGCGACCGCGGCGACCGTCCCGAGCGCAACTTCGGCGGGGAGAACTGATCATGGCCTTCGGTGCTGGTGGTGGCGGCGGTGGCCGTCGTCCGTTCTTCCGTCGTCGCAAGAGCTGCCCGTTCTCGGGCGAGAACGCTCCCAAGATCGACTACAAGGACGTGAAGCTGCTCTCCCGCTACGTCTCGGAGCGCGGCAAGATCGTGCCGTCGCGCATCACGGCGGTCTCGGCCAAGAAGCAGCGCGAGCTCGCCCAGGCGATCAAGCGCTCGCGCTTCCTCGGCCTCCTGCCCTACGTCATCAAGTAGGACCTCCGGCCCGCCGCGCGCGGGCCGGCCATCATCGCCAGGGCGGCTCTCGAGGGGCCGCCCGATCGTTGGGGCGTCGTCTTCAGCCCCTAACCCTGCCCATCCTCGGGACAGCGGGACAGCGGACTTCATGACCAAGGACCTCTCCGTCGGCGCCGGCGCCGGCCTCGTGGCGGCGCTTCTGTTCGGCGTGCTGCTCAAGGCCACGGCCCTCGCCATCCTGCTCTACCTGCTCGCCCCGCTGCCGATCCTGATCGTCGGCCTGGGCTGGAGCCACCGCGCGGCGCTCGCTGCCGTCGTCTCGGGCGCCCTGGCGCTCGCCCTCTTCATCGCGCCCTCGCTCGGCCTCGCCTTCGCCGCCTACCTCGCCATCCCCGCATGGTGGCTCGCCTACCTCGCCCTTCTCGGCCGGCCCAAAGCGGACGGGACGGCGGAGGGCACGATCGAGTGGTATCCCACGGGGCGCCTGCTCGCCTGGGTCGCGGGCACCGCCGCGCTCGCCTTCATCGCCATCGCCGTCATCGCCTCGCCCGACTACGACACCTTCCGCGCGCAGCTCACCGCGATGAGCCGCCGGGTCGTGCAGGTCCAGGTGCAGCGCGGCCGGATTCCGCCGCCGGCCCAGACCGCCCCCACGAACGAGGCCCCGACCGGCAACACCGATCCATCCGCCGAGAAGCCTGCCGAGCCCGCCGCTCCGCAGGCGCAGGGCGAGGCTCAGACCGGCGAGAAGACCGACGATCTCGCCAGCGAGGTGGCCGATGCCCTGGCGACCGTCGCGCCCGCGATCGCCGCCCAGGGTCTGACGATCCTGTTCACCTTCTATCTCTGGGCCGCCGCCCGCATCGTGCAGATCTCGGGACGCCTGCTCCGGCCCTGGCCCGACCTGCCCTCGACGGTGATGCCGCGGACCGCGCTCCTGGTCTTCGCCGCCGCCCTGACGCTGGCGATGGTGCCCGGCTATCCGGGCGCCCTCGGCATCGCCCTGATCGGCGCCTTCAGCGCGGCCTTCGCGCTCCAGGGGCTCGCCGCCTTCCACGATCGCAGCCGCGGCCGGCCGGGGCGCTTCGCCCTGCTCGCCGGCCTCTACGTGCTGCTGTTCCTCACGCAAGGGGTGGCCATGCTCGCCCTGATCCTGTTCGGCATCGCCGACACCGCCCTCGACCGGCGCCGCCCGAAACCTCGCGGCGACGCCTGAGACCAATCTTCCAACCCACTCAAGGAGAAGTCAGATGGAAGTCATCCTGCTCGAACGCGTCGCTAAGCTCGGCCAGATGGGCGAGACCGTGAACGTGCGCCCCGGCTACGCCCGCAACTTCCTGCTCGCCCGCGGCAAGGCCCTGCGCGCCACCGAGAACAACAAGAAGCACTTCGAGGCCCAGCGCGCCCAGCTCGAGGCGCGCAACCTCGAGCGCCGCAACGAGGCCCAGACCGTGGCCGAGAAGCTCGACGGCCAGAGCTTCGTGCTGATCCGCCAGTCCGGCGAGACCGGCGTGCTCTACGGCTCGGTCTCGACCCGCGACCTCGCGGACGTCGTCACCAAGGAGGGCTTCACCGTCGAGCGCGGCCAGTTCGTGCTCAACCAGCCGATCAAGACGCTCGGCCTGCACACCGTGCCGGTGACCCTGCACCCGGAGGTCGAGGTCAACATCACCGTCAACGTCGCCCGCTCGCCGGAAGAGGCCGAGCGCCAGGCCCGCGGCGAGTCAGTCACCGAGCGCGAGCAGTTCAACCTCGACGACCTCGGCCTGGAAGTCGGCCAGGCTCTGGCCGATGCCGGCGAGGGCGCCGACGACCGCGGCTGAGCCGGGGCTTTCCAGGGCTCTGCCCTGGACCCGCGAAAGGACTCGTCCTTTCGAAACCTGTGACGTCCGCCGCATAAGCGGTGGAGAACGGGGATGCGCCGGCCTCCGGCGTTGACTTGTTCCCAATCCGTTCCAGCATGACGCCCGCGATTCCCGTGCCCCGGGAGCCGCGGGCGTCTCGCGTTTCGCGAGGCATCGTCCCGAAAGCCGGCAGCCGGCTTTCGGGCGAAGACGATGCTTCCGGCCTATGGCGCGGGCGTTGCAGCCGGCTCACGGCGGGCCGGCTAAGGAAGGCTTCACCATCCCGAGGCAAGGTCCGGCGGGCATCAGACAGGGCGGCCGACCGGGCCGCCCATCGAAACGGAGCGACGGACAAGCGCCATGGCCCTGCCCAACGCCCTCACGGCCAATTTGGAGGCGGTGCAGCCGGAATACCGGGTGCCGCCGCACAACATCGACGCGGAGCAGGCCCTGCTCGGCGCGATCATGGTCAACAACGACGCCTATTATCGGGTCTCGGACTTCCTGCTGCCCGAGCACTTCATGGAGGCGGTGCACCGCCAGATCTTCGAAGTCGCGGTCTCGCTGATCAAGGCCGGCAAGCTCGCCACGCCGATCACCCTCAAGACCTATCTGGGCGATGCCGATCTCGGCGGCGTCACCCCGATGCAGTACCTCGCGCGGCTGGCGGCCGAGGCTACCACCGTCATCAATGCCGGCGAGTACGGACGCACCATCTACGATCTGGCGATCCGCCGCCGCCTCATCACCATCGGCGAGGATCTGGTCAACGGCGCCTTCGAGGCGCCGGTCGAGTCGAGACCGCGCGACCAGATCGAGGCCACCGAGCGCCGGCTCTACGAACTCGCCGAATCCGGCAAGTACGACGGCGGCTTCCAGAAATTCTCCGACGCGCTGACCGCGGCCATCGACATGGCGGCGAAAGCCTACCAGCGCGACGGCAAGCTGTCGGGCATCTCCACGGGGCTGACCGACCTCGACGCCAAGATGGGCGGGCTGCAGCCCTCCGACCTCATCATCCTCGCGGGGCGCCCGGCCATGGGCAAGACCTCGCTCGTGACCAACATCGCCTTCAACATCGCCAAGGCCTATCGCGGCGAGCGGCAGCCCGACGGCACCATGCAGACCGTCAACGGCGGCATCGTCGGCTTCTTCTCGCTCGAAATGTCGGCCGAGCAATTGGCGACCCGCATCATCGCCGAGCAGTCCGGCGTGCCCTCCTACAAGATCCGCCGCGGCGACATCCGCCCGGAGGATTTCTACAAGATCACCGATGCCGCCCGGGACATGCAGACGATCCCGTTCTACATCGACCAGACCGGCGGCATCTCGATCGCCCAGCTCGCCGCGCGCGCCCGGCGCCTCAAGCGGCAGAAGGGCCTCGACCTCCTCATCGTCGACTACCTCCAGCTCCTGTCAGGAAGCGGCAAGCGCAGCGACAACCGCGTGCAGGAGATGACCGAGATCACCACCGGCATGAAGGCTTTGGCCAAGGAGCTGGCGGTGCCGATCATCGGCCTGTCGCAGCTCTCGCGTCAGGTCGAGAACCGCGACGACAAGCGCCCGCAGCTCGCGGATCTGCGCGAATCGGGCTCGATCGAGCAGGACGCCGACGTGGTGATGTTCGTGTTCCGCGAGGAATACTACGTCGGCAACAAGAAGCCGCGCGAGGGCACGGAGGAGTTCTTCGCCTGGGAAGCCGAGATGCAGCGCGTCCACGGCAAGGCCGAGGTGATCCTGGGCAAGCAGCGCCACGGCCCGACCGGCACGGTGGAGCTGCAGTTCGACGCCAACATCACCCGGTTCTCGAACCTGGCGCAAAGCGACCGGATGCCCGAACAGATGTGATATCGGTGACCGGATCACCGGTCCCGCCTCCAACGGGGCTTCCCCGCAGGAGCCTGTCATAGCGCCCGCAACATCCTTTCCAGACGACGCGACCGCCGCCTGCCCCTCCCCGACCGGCCACGGTGCCCGCCTGACGGTCGATCTCTCGGCCCTCGTCGCGAACTGGCACGCGCTCGGAGCCTGTGCGCCGCAGGCCGAGTGCGGCGCCGTGGTGAAGGCGGACGCCTATGGCTGCGGCCTCGCCGCGGTCGCCCCCGCCCTGTGGCGGGCGGGGTGCCGGACGTTCTTCGTGGCGCACCTCTCCGAGGGGATCGCGGCGCGAAACCTCCTGCCGGAGGCGGCGATCTACGTTCTCAACGGGCTGCCGCCCGGCCACGCGGACGCCTTCCGCGCCCATGCCCTGCGCCCGGTCCTCGGCGACCGCAGCGAACTTTCGGAATGGGCCGAAGCCGCGGCGGGCGCGCATCCGGCCGCGCTCCACGTCGATACCGGCATGAACCGGCTCGGCCTCCCCGTCGAGGCGGCGCTGGCGCTCGCCCGCGATCCGGTGATCGCCCGGGCCGGCATCGACCTCGTGATGAGCCATCTCGTCAGCGCGGAAGCCCCCGACGATCCGCTCAATGCGCGGCAGGCCGCCGATTTCGCCCGCATCCGGGCCGCCCTTCCGCATGTACGCGCCTCGCTCGCCAATTCCTCGGGCACCTGCCTCGCGGACGGTGCGCGCCACGATCTGTTGCGGCCGGGCTATTCCCTGTTCGGCGGCAATCCGGAGCCCGGCCGGCCGAACCCGATGCGGCCAGTGGTGCGGCTGGAGGCGGCGATCCTGCAGATTCGCGACGTCGGGGCCGGCGAGAGCTGCGGCTACAACGCCCGCTGGCAGGCGCCTGGTCCGCGCCGGCTGGCCACCCTCTCGCTCGGCTACGCCGACGGCTATCCCCGCTCGGCCAGCAACGCCGGCCACGCCCTGGTCGGCGGGGTGGCCTGCCCGATCGTCGGCCTGATCTCGATGGACCTCATCATCCTCGACGTCACCGACGCACCCGAAGCCCGCCGCGGCGGCACCGCCACGCTGATCGGCGATCGTCTCGACATCGACACGGTGGGCCGCGCCGCCGGCACGATCGGCTACGAGATCCTGACCGGGCTGGGTTCCCGTTATGTTCGCTCTTATGTAGAGTAACCAACGGCCGACCCGCCGGTCCCCTCCATCGACGCCCTGCTCCCGAATGGCCAAGATCCAACAGACCTTCGTCTGCCAGTCCTGCGGGGCGGTCTACAACCGCTGGCGCGGGCGCTGCGAGGCCTGCAACGGCTGGAACACGATCCAGGAGGAGGTGCCCAGCGCCGGCCCGCAATCGGGCCCGGCGGCGACCCGCCCCTCGCGGGCGCGCGGAAGAGTGTTTCCCCTCGAGGGTCTGACCGGCGAGGCCAAGGAGGCGCCGCGCACGGCCTCCGGCATCAACGAGCTCGACCGCGTCACCGGCGGCGGCTTCGTGCGCGGCTCGGTGATCCTGCTCGGCGGTGATCCCGGCATCGGCAAGTCGACCCTGCTGATGCAGGCCTCGGCCGCCATGGCGAAAAGCGGCGAGCGCGTCGCCTACATCTCCGGCGAGGAGGCGGTGGGGCAGGTGCGCCTGCGCGCGGAGCGGCTGGGACTCGCGAAGCACCCGGTGGAACTCGCCGCGCAAACGAACGTCGAGGACATCGTCGAGACCCTGTCGCAGGGGCACCCGCCGGCCCTAACCATCATCGATTCGATCCAGACCATGTGGACCGAGACGGTGGAATCGGCGCCGGGCACCGTGACCCAGGTGCGGAGCTCGGCCCAGGCGCTGATCCGCTTCGCCAAGACCACGGGCACGGCGGTGATCCTCGTCGGCCACGTCACCAAGGACGGGCAGATCGCCGGACCGCGGGTGGTCGAGCACATGGTCGATGCGGTCGCCTCCTTCGAGGGCGACCAGGGCCACCATTTCCGGATCCTGCGCGCGGTCAAGAACCGCTTCGGGCCGACCGACGAGATCGGCGTGTTCGAGATGACCGATGCGGGGCTCGCCGAGGTGCCGAACCCCTCCGCCCTGTTCCTGGCCGGCCGCGATCACGCCGCGCCGGGCACGGCGGTCTTCGCCGGGATGGAGGGCACGCGCCCGCTCCTCGTCGAGATCCAGGCGCTGGTCGCGCCCTCCTCGCTCGGCATGCCGCGCCGCGCGGTGGTCGGCTGGGACCCGAACCGCCTGTCGATGGTGCTCGCCGTGCTGGAGGCCCATGGCGGCATCCGGCTGGGCGGCCACGACGTCTACCTCAACGTCGCGGGGGGCCTGCGCATCTCCGAGCCCGCCGCCGATCTCGCGGTCGCCGCGGCGCTGGTCTCCTCGCTCTCGGGGGCGGCGCTCCCCTCCGATTCGGTCTATTTCGGCGAGCTCGGCCTGTCGGGCGCGGTGCGGCCGGTCTCGCAGGCGCCCGCCCGGCTGAAGGAAGCGCTCAAGCTCGGCTTCGGCAAGGCGATCACCCCGCAGGGGCGCGGCGAGAGCGGCGAGCGGGCGCTGCCGACGGAGGCCCTGCGCCACATCGCCGACCTCGTCGCCGGCATCGCCTCGGGGGCGCCCCGGCGCGGCGGCGGACGCCCGCGGGCCGTACGCTACGAGGAGGAGGTGTAGCGCGGCCTATTCCGCAGCGGGACGGGCGGTGAGATGCGGCCGCAGGATCGTCACCATCCGCTCGGCCGAGGTGCCGGGCGGGAAGAAGCCGAGATAAGCCCCCGAGCGATCCATCAGGTAGGTGAAGGCGGAATGCTCGACGGCCCGGCCGCCCCCGGGGCGCGGGCTCGACTCGTAATAGACCTTGTAGGCGTCGGCGGCGCGGCGGACCGCCGCCTCGCTGCCGGTCAGGCCGACCAGACGCGGGTGGAAGTTCGGCAGGTACTCCGCCAGCAGCCCGGCCGTGTCGTGCTCAGGATCGAGCGTGATGAAGACCGGCTGGACGGCGTCGCCGTCCGGGCCCAGCAGCGTGAGCGCCCGGCCGATCTCCATGAGATCCGTGGGGCAGACATCCGGGCAGGCGGTGTAGCCGAAATAGACGAGGAGGAGGCGGCCGCGAAAGTCCGCCTCCGTGCGGGGCCGCCCCGCCTGATCGGTCAGCGCGAACGGGCCGCCGACCGGCTCGCGGTTCCACATCAGCACGTCCATCAGCTCGGCGGCCGAGCGGCGGGGCGGGGGCTCGCCGCGCGCCGATCCCAGGGCCCCGAGAAGGCAGAGCAGTCCGGCCGCCGCCCTCCGGCTACGCACTGAAGACGAGCCGGCTGCCGGTGGTCGGAACGATCACGTTCTCCGGCATCTGCGCCTGCGCCTCGAGCGCGAAGTTCAGGCCGCTGCAATGCATCGGCACGACCACGTCGGGCCGGAGCCCTTTGATCTCGGCCACGACCTGGGTCAGGTATTCCTTCGGCGCGGGGCCGAGATGGAAGCCGCCGACGATGGCGTGGACGCGCTCGATGCCCGAGACCTCCTGCGCCTGCCGCACCGAGTTGACGATGCCGACATGGCCGCAGGACGAGATCACCACGAGGCCCTTGCCCTTCACGTTGAAGCAGGTGGCGTGCTCGTGGACGTGCTCGTCGGGGATGATCTGCCCCTGAAGCTCGGCGGGCGAGTAATGGCTGGCGTCGCAGCCGAGCCCGTCCTTGATGCCCCGCTCGACGAAGGTGTTGGGCAGGATGCGCTCGATCGAGGCGCGCTTGATCTGCCCCGTGGTGAAGGCGTGGCCGGCCACCACCGTCGGCGCCTCGCACAGCACGGTCGAGATCCGCTGCGCCGTCAGTTCGCGCCGGTCGAGCTGGCCGAAATCGGTGAACTGGCCGGGGACGCCGCTCGGGGACAGGCGGTGGCAGAAATTGTCCTCGCCGCCGGCATAGAGCTTCAGGTCGGGCGCGAGCGCGCTCCTGTACCTGTCGAGGAAGCCGGTCAGGCCGCCGTAATGGTCGTGGTGGCCGTGGCTAACGATCAGCGCATCGACCTTGGTCGGATCGACCTTCAGGATCTCGATATTGTTGAGGAGCGCCTCCGGGCTGTAGCCGAAATCGAGCAGGATCGTGCGGGCCTCCTCCGCCCGCCACGATTCCGCGAACAGGGACAGGCCCCACTGATTGTGCAGAACCCGGCGGTAGTCGCTGCCGCGGCCATTGCCCGGCGGTTGATGGAACACGCCCTGGACGGTCGCGGGCTTCAGGAACTGGTCGTGGGCCGAATCGATCAGGACGCGCAGGGACAGCTTATCGACCGTCGGCACCGCGATCGGCGCAGCGTTGGCGATCTCGATACAGGAGAATCCGGCGGCGGCACCGGCCGCGAAGACCGCAGATCCCCGCAGAAAACCGCGCCTGTCGATCGTCCCGGCCATCCTCTTCGACTCCGCCCGCATCTTGAATACTTCGTTTATAGCCGAGGTTGACCGGAAGATGCTTTTCTCTTTCGACCCATTCGTGGAACTTTGTGCGCGGCCCTGCGGCGGCGGCGGGAATCCGGCTCTCGCGCCGGATCTCCCTGCGAGGACCGCGCCGAGCCGAAATGCCGCGCCCGAAGGCCGGTGCCCTTCCCCTGCGGGCGGCGGCGCGCCGGACCGCGCCGGCAAAGGGCGAGGCCGCCCCGGGGTGAGGCTGCCCCGGCCCGCCCGGGGACGCCTGAATGCGCCCGCACGGGAGCGTGCGCCCCGAAGGTGACGGCCGAGGTTCACCGGGGTATATGGTTAAAGACCAGAACGGAGGCGCGGCCCGGGGGAGCCGTCGTCGTCCGGGCAAGGCTGCCCCGTCCCGCCCCAGCGAACCATATCCTGCGATGCCGTTTTCCGTCCTCGACCTCGTGGTGCTCGGCATCGTGCTCGTCTCGGCGCTGCTCGCCGCCGTGCGCGGCGTGACGCGCGAAGTGCTCGCGATCATTGCCTGGGTGGCCGCCGCCGCGGTGGCGTGGTCGCTGCACCCGCTGCTCCTGCCCACCGTCAAGCAGCACATCTCCAGCGACACCGTGGCGCTGGTCGCCTCCATCGCCGCGATCTTCCTCGCCACCCTGATCGTGGTCTCACTGGTGACGGTGAAGGTCTCCGACCTCGTGCTCGATTCGCGCATCGGCGCCGTCGACCGCTCGCTCGGCTTCCTGTTCGGCGCGGGCCGCGGCTTCCTGATCTGCGTGATCGGCTGGGTGTTCCTGGCCTGGCTCGTCCAGGGCAAGGTTCCGGACTGGGCGGCGCAGGCCAAGAGCCGCTCGCTGCTCGAGAGCTCGGGCGAGGCGCTGGTGGCGCAGCTGCCCGACAATCCGGAAGGCTTCCTCAAGCAGTTCCGCAAGCCGAAGGGCGAGGGGCCGGCCGAGGAGCCGCCGCCGGAGACCGATCTCCCTGCCCAGCGCCGCAGCGACGCCGGGCCCGAGCCGAAGCGCTAGGATCCGCGGCCGACCGGACCGCATCGGGTCGGCCTCTCTAAGCCTCTGTCTCGACGCGTTTTCCGACGACGAGCCGGCCTTCCGCTTCGCCGGACGGCGCTCCACCGGCCGCTCACCGAACATCCGGGCCGCGCAAGCAATGCGCGCGGATGACGAAGGATATGCTGGAATCGGTCTTGGTTGCGACGAAATCCGCGCCTAGGTAACGGTTTCACGACGGTCCCGGCGTCATCCCTCGCGGCAGAGGCTGCGGGCGAGCGGCGCCTTCGGCCGTTCCCGCCGTGCCGGATGCGTGGCCCGCGAGACCCGCGCGCCTCCAGGATTCGAGATCGACATGTCAGCTGTCAGCGCGAGCGCCGATGTCCGCGACCTGGACATCGACGGGGATACGCTTCGCGAGGAATGCGGCGTCTTCGGCATCTACGGGCATGACGACGCCTCGGCGATCGTGGCGCTCGGCCTGCACGCCCTGCAGCATCGCGGCCAGGAGGCGGCGGGCATCGTCTCCTACGACGACGGGGTGTTCCACTCCGAGCGCCGCCAGGGCCTCGTCGGCGACAACTTCTCCGACCGCGGCACGATCGAGCGGCTGGCCGGGCGCTCCGCCATCGGCCACGTGCGCTACTCGACCACCGGCGGCACCATCCTGCGCAACGTGCAGCCGCTGTTCGCCGAACTCGCCAGCGGCGGCTTGGCGGTGGCCCATAATGGCAACCTGACCAACGCGCTCTCGATCCGACGCGACCTCGTGCGCGACGGCGCCATCACGCAATCGACCTCGGACACCGAGGTGATCCTGCATCTGGCCGCCCGCTCGCGCAAACCGCGCATCGTCGAGCGCTTCATCGACGCGCTGCAGCAGATCCAGGGCGCCTACGCCATCGTCGCGCTCACCAACAAGAAGCTGATCGGCGCCCGCGATCCCCTCGGCATCCGTCCGCTCGTGCTCGGCGAACTCGACGGGCGCTACATCCTCGCCTCCGAATCCTGCGCGCTCGACATCATCGGCGCCCGCTTCATCCGCGACGTCGAGAACGGCGAGGTGGTGGTGATCTCGGAGGAGGGCGTCGAGTCGATCCGCTTCGCGGAAGCGCGGCCGATGCGTCCCTGCATCTTCGAGTACATCTACTTCGCCCGCCCCGACTCGGTGGTGAACGGCAAGAGCGTCTACGCGGTGCGCAAGGCGATCGGCCAGGAGCTTGCCCGCGAGGCGGCCCCCGAGGCCGACGTGGTGATCCCGGTGCCGGATTCCGGTGTGCCGGCGGCGCTGGGCTTCGCGCAGGAGGCCGGCCTGCCCTTCGAGATGGGCATCATCCGCAACCACTATGTCGGGCGCACCTTCATCCAGCCGACCCAGACCGTGCGCGAGCTCGGGGTGCGGATGAAGCATTCGGCCAACCGCGCCGCGGTCGAGGGCAAGCGCATCGTGCTCGTCGACGACAGCCTCGTGCGCGGCACCACCTCGGTGAAGATCGTGCGGATGATGCGCGACGCCGGCGCCCGCGAGGTGCATTTCCGCATCGCCTCGCCGCCGATCACCTATCCCGACTTCTACGGCATCGACACGCCCGAGCGCGAGAAGCTGCTGGCCGCCACCCACGACCTCGAGGGGATGCGGAAATACATCGGCGCCGACTCGCTGGCCTTCCTCTCGATCCCCGGCCTCTACCGGGCGATGGGCGAGGAGGCGCGCAATGCCGATTGCCCGCAATACACCGATCACTGCTTCACCGGCGACTACCCGACCGGCCTGACCGACCTGGCGATTGCCGGGCCTAAGCGCTTCGCGATGCTGGCCGAGGCGGACTGAAGCCCGTGATCGAGACGATGATGGCCGACAAGATCCTCGACGGTCGGGTGGCCGTCGTCACCGGCGCCTCGCGCGGCATCGGCCGGGCCGCCGCCCTGGCGCTGGCAGGCGCCGGCGCCCACGTCGTCGCGGTCGCCCGCACGCAGGGCGGCCTGGAGGAGCTCGACGACGCGATCCGGCAGGCCGGCGGCCACGCGACGCTGGTGCCCCTCGACCTCACCGATTTCGACGCCATCGACCGCCTCGGCGCGGCGCTCCACGAGCGCTGGGGCCGGCTCGACGCGGTGATCGGCAATGCCGGCATCCTCGGCAACCTGATGCCGGTGAGTCACGTCACGCCTAAGGTCTGGGATCAGGTGATGGCGATCAACGTCACCGCCAACTGGCGCCTGATCCGCTCGTTCGATCCGCTCCTGCAGCGCTCGGATGCGGGAAGGGCGGTCTTCGTCTCCTCGGGCGCGGCCGCGAAATGCCGGGCCTATTGGGGCCCCTACTCCGTCTCGAAGGCGGCGCTCGAGGCGATGGTGCGCACCTACGCCGCCGAGAACGAGCGCACGGGGGTGCGCGCCATGCTGCTCAACCCCGGCCCCCTGCGCACGAGCATGCGCGCGGCGGCGATGCCGGGCGAGGACCCGACGACGCTGAAGACCCCGGAAGAGCTGGCGCCGCATTTCGTGCGCCTCGCCTCCCCCGACTGGAACGAGACGGGCAAGCTCTACGATTTCCCCAGCGACCGGGTTCTCGCCTTCTCCGCACCCCAGTAAGGGGGTCCGGGGCCTCAGGCCCCGGTGGGGTTGCGGGCAGAGCCCGCTTATCTTGGGCTTGTCGGATTTCTTGGGCTTGTCGGATTTCTTGGGCTTGTAGGGTTCCGTGCCATGATCGACGTCCGCTGCATCTGCGCCATCGGCCAGCGGGGCCAGCTCGGCCTCAACGGGCATCTCCCCTGGGAGGGCAACACCGATCCGCTCTTCGTCGAGGACGTGACGCGCTTCTTCGCGCTCACCATGGGCCACGTGCTGATCGCCGGCCCCAAGACCGTGGCCTCGGTGCCCGAATTCGCGTTCAAGGACCGCACCATCGACGTGATCCGCTCGCACGAGGATCCGGAAGAGGTGCTGAAGCGCTATCCTGGCCGGCGCATCTTCGTCGGCGGCGGCATCGCGGTCTGGAACGTCTACGCGAAGTACATCCAGCACTGGGACATCACGCGCCTGCCCTACGACGGCGAGGCCGACCGCTGGTTCGACCCGGCCTGGCTCGTCGGCGGGAAGCTGCGGGCCGGCTGACGGCTTCAGGACGCGGCAAGGCGGAACAGGCTGCCATGGTGCCGGGCTGTCACTTCAATGGATGACCATGTTCTCTCGCAAGCGCAAGACGGTCGAGCCCCCTCCCGTCTTCATCGGCAGCCTCGACGGCTTCGCGAACGGGCGCCTGCACGGCTGGATCTGCGACTTCCTGCATCAGACCGACAGCACGTATGTCGAGGTGCATCTGCGCGGAACCATGCTGATGCGTGTGCCGGCCGACCTAGCCAGGCACGACGTCAACGCGATCGGCGTCGCGGGGGACCACGGCTACTGCTTCCTGCTCCCTGCCCTTCCCCCCTTCGATCGCGGCGAACTGAGCCTAGTGGCGGAGTGCAGAGGCGTCCTCCATCCGATCGACCTCGATGCCGTGGAAGATCAGGTTGTCGCCTTCTTCTCATCGCCCCCCGAGAGCGCGCCCCTCGACCGATGCCAGCTCCTGTGGGGTGCGAATCAGGCGCGGGAGGCCGTTTCGTTCAAGATCTACGAGGACGCAATCTACCTGCCCTTCACCGCGGGCAAGTTTCTCGACCACGACCCGCTCTGGGGCCTCTACAGCGCGGACGGGCATCTCATTCCGGAAGCAGCCTATCGGCGCGGCGGCGATCTTACCCTCGTCGGCCAGAGCGAGCGGATCGACGTCGAACACGACGCGATCGATGCGGCGCCCTTCGACACGATGGTCTATGGCGGGCCCCTCCTCGCGCATTACGGCCATTTCCTGCTCACAACCCTGGCCCGGTGCTGGGCGCTCGACGGCTCCCATCCGGTGCTGTTTCACTCCTCGCCCCCGGTTCAGCACCATGAGGCGGGCTTCATCATCGAATTGCTCCGATGCGCCGGACTGGACCAGCGTAGCTATTCCTTCGCCCGGCCGACCCGCCTCAGAAGAGTGATCGTTCCCGAGCCTGCCCTTTACGAGCAGCATAGCATCGGGGCGCATTACGCGACGGCCATGACCGCGATCGGGCGCACTATCCCGTCGCTTCCCTCCCCCTCGCCGAAGAAGGTGTACCTGTCGAAATCTCGCCTGAGCTCCGGCGTGAATGGGCTGGACGGCGAGTACTTCATCGACCTCAAGATGAGGCAGGCCGGCTTCGAGGTCGTCCACCCGGAACGCCTCGGCCTCGCCGAACAGGTCAACCTCTTTCGCAAGGCTGAACTCATCGTGGGGACGGCCGGATCGGCATTCCACACCCTCGCGCTGACCCCGCACACGCAAGCGAGGCGCATCGTCCTCTCGCTGGAGCACTTCCTGAACACCAATTTCCTGCTGATCGACCGCGCCTGCGGCGGAACATCAGACTACTTCACGATCAAGGACGCGCTGTTCCCGTCGGAATCCGAACGGTTCGCCATGAACCACGTGGTCAGGAATGCCAACCATCTGGCCGACAGGATCATCGCCGTCGCCTCGTGACGGTCTGTCCGAGCCGGCCCGCGCGACGGAACACCTCCCCTGCCCCCGGCATTCCCGCTGCCGCATGGCGGTTCGATCCGGCATTCGCTAAGGAGGCTCGGCCGGAGCCGTGGACGGCTGCGGGCGAGCGCAGGGTGTGATCGGATGAGCGGAACGCAGACCGGAGCCGGCGACACGGAAGCCACCGCCGATTTCGGCTACGAGCGCGTGCGCCTGTCCGAGAAGCAGGCCCGCGTCGACGACGTGTTCCGCTCGGTCGCGCGCCGCTACGACCTGATGAACGACCTGATGTCGGGCGGGCTGCACCGGGCCTGGAAGTCGCACCTGATCTCGATGCTGCGCCCCTCGCGCACGCGGCCCCACCGCCATCTCGACGTCGCCGGCGGCACCGGCGACATCGCCTTCCGTACCCTGGAGGCGGGCGGCCCCGAGACCCACGTCACCGTGCTCGACATCAACGAGGCGATGCTGCGGGTCGGCGCCGAGCGGGCCGGGCACACCTACGACGGCCGCATCGATTTCGTGACCGGCAACGCCGAGACGCTGCCGCTGCCGGCGGGTCATTTCGACAGCTACACCATCGCCTTCGGCATCCGGAACGTGCCGCGCATCGACGTGGCGTTGCGCGAGGCGCACCGGGTGCTCAAGCCCGGCGGGCGCTTCCTGTGCCTGGAATTCTCCCGCGTCGACCTGCCGGTGCTGGAGAAGATCTACGACGCCTATTCCTTCCACGTGATCCCGCGCATCGGCGAGCGGGTGGCGGGCGACCGCGACTCCTACCAGTACCTCGTCGAGTCGATCCGCAAGTTCCCCTCCCCCGAGGCGTTCGCCCGGATGATCGCGGCGGCGGGCTTTTCGCATGTCAGCCATCGCCGGCTCTCGGGCGGCATCGTCGCGATCCATTCCGGCTGGAAGATTTCTTGATCGCTTTCCGGTCTCGCATCCCGGCGGCCGCCCCGGCACGGCCGAGTCCTGCGGCGCGGGGCCTTCTTCGCGCCCGCCATCCGGCGCGATCCCTCTTCGAAGACACACCGGCCCTCTTCGAGGAAACACCTGACAGGGTTCGCGGATGCTAGGCGCCGTCTTCCACCTCGCCCGCGGCGCCCATGTCGGCTTCGTGCTCGCCCGCGAGGGCGGGCTCGCGCTGATCGACGCGGCGCAATTGCCGCCGCACCTGCGGCTCGCGCTCAAGCTCGGCCGCATGCTGGAGCGGCGCGGCATCGCCGAGGCGCCGGGCGCGAGCCCGCTGGAACGGGCGATGACCCGGCTCGGCCCCTCCTACGTCAAGTTCGGCCAGTTCCTGGCGACCCGCCCCGACATCGTCGGCATGGCCGCCGCGCGCGACCTCGAGCGACTTCAGGACCGGGTGCCGCCCTTCCCGCAGGACGTGGCGATGCGGGTCGTCGAGGGGGAGCTCGGCAAGCCGATCCCGGCCCTGTTCACCGCCTTCAGCGAGCCGGTGGCGGCGGCCTCGATCGCCCAGGTCCACAAGGCGACGGTGCTCGACGCCGACGGCACGCAGCGGACGCTCGCCGTCAAGGTGATGCGCCCGGGCGTGCGCGAGCGCTTCGCCAAGGACCTGCAGGCGATGCGGTTCATGGCCCGCGTCGTCAACGCGCTGCTGCCCGATGCCGAGCGCCTGCGGCCGCGCGAGGTCGTCGAGATCCTGGCCCGCTCCGTCACCATGGAGATGGATTTCCGGCTCGAGGCGGCGGCGATGTCGGAACTCGCCCAGAACACCAAGGGCGACGCCGATTTCCGCACGCCCCGGCCCGAATGGGCGCTGACGGCGCGGGATGTGCTGACCTCCGAATGGATCGACGGCGTGCGCCTCAACGACCGCGCCGGCATCGTCGCGGCGGGCCACGACCCGAAGGCGCTCGGCCGGGTGGTGATCCAGTCCTTCCTGCGCCAGGCGATCCGCGACGGCTTCTTCCACGCGGACATGCACCCCGGAAACCTGTTCGTCGATCCGCAGGGACGGCTGGTGGCGGTCGATTTCGGCATCATGGGCCGGCTCGGCCACGCCGAGCGGCGCTTCCTCGCCGAGATCCTTCTCGGCTTCATCACCCGCGACTACCGCCGCGTCGCCCAGGTGCATTTCGAGGCCGGCTACGTGCCGCGCCACCATTCGGTGGATGATTTCGCGCAGGCCATCCGGGCGATCGGCGAGCCGATCCACCAGCGCCGGGCCGACGAGATCTCGATGGCCAAGGTGCTGACCCTCCTGTTCGACGTGACCGCCCTGTTCGACATGAGCACCCGCACCGAGCTGGTGATGCTGCAGAAGACCATGGTGGTGGTGGAGGGCGTCGCCCGCTCGCTCGATCCGCAGCTCGACATGTGGACCGGCGCCGAACCGGTGGTGCGCGCGTGGATCACCCGCCATCTCGGCCCGGTCGGCCGGCTCGAAGGCGGGGCGCGCGCCGCGATGACGCTGGCCGAGGTCGTCTCCGACATCCCCGACATCGCCCAGCGCATCCGCCGCATCATGATCCGCCTCGACGAGGAGGGTTCCCGCGACACCAAGGCGATCGAGCGGCTGGTCAAGCTGGAGCGGCGCCACGCCATCATGACCACCCTGGCCCTGTGGGGGATCGCGGCGGGGGCGCTGGTGCTGGCGTTCCGGTGAGAGCCGTTCCCGCCCCTTGACGCGCGGCCCGCAAGTCCCCGTTCTGCGCCCATGACTCCGTCGTCCCCAAAATCCCTCGCCGGCCGCCGCGTCCTGCTCATCGTCGGCGGCGGGATCGCCGCCTACAAGGCGCTCGACCTGATCCGCCGCCTGCGCGAGCGCGGGGCGCAGGTGCGCCCGCTGCTGACCGAGTCGGCCCAGGAATTCGTCACGCCGCTGGCCGCCGCCGCGCTCGCGGGGGAGCGGGCGCATACCGACCTGTTCGACCGGGAGAGCGAGGCCGATATCGGCCATATCCGGCTGGCGCGGGATGCCGACGCGATCGTGGTGGCGCCGGCCACCGCCAACCTGATGGCGCGGATGGCGACCGGCCACGCGCCGGACCTCGCCTCGACGGTGCTGCTCGCCACCACCCTGCCGATCCTGATCGCCCCGGCGATGAACGTGCGGATGTGGCTGCATCCGGCGACCCGGCGCAACCTCGCGACCCTGAAGGCCGACGGCGTCGCCGTGGTCGGCCCCAACGAGGGGGCGATGGCCGAGGCCGAGTTCGGACCCGGGCGCCTGGCCGAGCCCCACGAGATCGCCGACGCACTCGAAAACCTCCTGGCGCAACGCTCGGAGGGCCAGGGCCTCGGCTTCCTGGCCGGCCGCGAAACCCCGAAAAAACCGCTGGCGGGGCGGCACGTGCTCGTCACCTCGGGGCCGACCCACGAGGCGATCGACCCCGTGCGCTACCTCGCCAACCGCTCCTCGGGCCGCCAGGGCCACGCGGTCGCCGCCGCCGCGGCCGAGGCCGGCGCCCGGGTCACCCTGGTCTCGGGGCCGGTGGCGATCCCCGATCCGGCGGGCGTCACCGTGGTGCGGGTCGAGAGCGCCCGCGAGATGCTCGCCGCGGTCGAGGCGGCCCTGCCCGCCGACCTCGCGATCTTCGCCGCCGCGGTCGGCGACTGGCGCCCGGCCGAGACCCGGGCGGGCAAGATCAAGAAGGACGGCAGCACGCCGCCTCCCCTGCAGCTCGTGGAGAATCCGGACATCCTCGCCACCATCGCCGGCCGGAGCGAGGGGCGCCCGCCCCTCGTCGTGGGGTTTGCGGCCGAGACCGACGACGTGATCGCCAATGCGCAGCGGAAGATCGCGCGCAAGGGCTGCGACCTGATCGTGGCCAACGACGTCTCGGCGGAGGGCGGAGTCATGGGCGGCCTGGAGAACACCGTCCACCTCGTCGCCCGCGACGGCGGCGTCGAGACCTGGCCGAGGCTCGGCAAGGAGGAGGTCGGGCGACGGCTGGTGGCGCGGTTCGCGGAGCGGCTCGCGGCCCCCCTCACGGCACCGTCGCGCTGAGCATCGCCACCACTCCTAAGCGTATTCGCACTCCCAGCTCGAAGCTCGGCGGCGCTCTCGTCTCGACAACGCCCCGATCGCCGGAGGGGCAGAAATGTTCCTCGGCGAAGGCCTTTTAAGTTTCTCCCTGCTCAGCTTGCCCTCTTCGGTCACACGCCCAGATCTGTTCTCCACGTCATCATGAGCGACAGGAGCGACATCATGGCCAAGGCCGACCGGCACAGCATGGGTCCCGGTGCGCAGGGCAAGGGCGACGGCAGCGGCGCCATGACCGAGCTGCCCGAAGGCGTCCTCGGCGAGAACGAGGTGCTGAGCAACCGCGACAAGTCCCGGCACTCCGACGCGCGCGGCCTCGACAGCCGCCACGTTCAGACCGAGCAGTATCACGACCATGTCGGCGCCCGCCAAAGCGACGACGCGGATGAGGCGTCGGCCAATTCCAGCGGCCCGGCCGGCCCGATGACGAACACCTCGGGCGACACGAGCAGCCTGCGCGCCAAGCAGCGCGGCTGAGCCGTGGCGGCGAGCCCATGATCCGAAGGGCAGGGGACCCGAACTCCCCCTGCCCTTCGGAGCGCCCGCGGTCAGATCCGGCGCAGGAACAGGGCCGTCGCGGCGGCGCGGCGGACGAAGGTGTTGCGCGCGTAGATCCAGGTCGGGCCGCCCTGGACCACGTTGCGGCTCAGGGTCCGCTTGAAGTCGAAGACGCCGCGGTTGCCGGCCGGGTCGACGCCACAGAAATCGAAGCGGCCGGCCCCCGCCTCGCAGGCGCGCTCGACGATCCGCCACACGGCGAAGCTCGCCGCGCCGGTGGCCCGGGCCCGTTCGTTCGAGGCGGTGAAGAAATCGGTCCAGCGCTCCCG
>Ga0233425_10002055_pt1 | contig 41437 bp, 38 predicted proteins | sample Watercolumn_Towu_2_FD_181712 | JGI IMG/M metagenome (GOLD analysis project Ga0233425, IMG submission 181712) | Freshwater microbial communities from Lake Towuti, South Sulawesi, Indonesia - Watercolumn_Towuti2014_140_MG | ecosystem: Environmental > Aquatic > Freshwater > Lake | place...
GCCTTAAACAAGTAGCCGTTGAAACTGGAAGAACTATTTACCAAGTAAAACATGACCTGATGGATGATTATTTGCGCCAACAACTCAAATCACCAACCGTTCAAATGTGTCTTGCGTAAGTCCTACATTGTGAAGAAAAAATCAGTATGCGATTCTTGCCATTCTTGGCTGGCCAGGGCTTTCCCATTTTCGTCGCCTTTTCGCTCTTTTCACACTAGAACAATTGTGCTATCATGCCCTCGTCGCGGGAAGGAGTATCATTCCCGCGTCCTTTTTTACTTCCTTACACAGGCCTCCAGGCCATGCCTCACCCGACCCTCCCACCCATGAAATTCCACTTTGTCTCGCGCACGATCCCAGGCATCGAAAAGCTCGCGCAGCATATCGTACCCGAAGGGTACCCTGGAAGTGTCACGCAGCAGGATATTCGCTCCTCCTACGATCCTCGGTTTTTTTTTACTCAAAAATCCGACTCTTTGGGAGTCGCCGTGCTGAGGTCTATTTGCGCTTTTCGCTCATTCGAATAATTCGCGTTGAAATTCCCTTTGACTAGGGGAAGATTTTGCTATACACTATCCTCATACCCTCAATCCCCCAGGAGACCCCACCATGCAACAAAAATCCGGCGTGCAGATCAGCAAGAAAGCCTTCATCCAGGCCGTCGCCATCCTCTTCGTCTTGATGATGCTCGCAGGCGTGCTGACGCGCCTGCTCCCGGCGGGACAGTACGCCCGCCTCGAAGCCGAAGGCCGGCAGGTCATCGACCCCTCCTCCTTCAAATTCATCGAGCGGCCGGACTACCCCATCTGGCGCTGGTTTACTGCCCCGTTCGAGGTGCTGGCCGGGCCGGATAGCCTCACCGTCATTGCCATCATCCTGTTCATCCTGCTGGTCGGGCTGGCCTTCGCCGTGATGGACAAGAGCGGCATCCTCAAGGGAGCCATCGGACGCATCATCCAAGCCTTCGGCGGGCGCAAATACGGCTTGTTGCTGGTCGTGGCTTTCTTCTTCATGGCGCTGGGCGCGTTCTTCGGCATCTTCGAGGAGGTCATCCCGCTCGTGCCGATCATGATCGCCCTGGCCTACTCGCTCGGTTGGGATACGCTCACCGGCCTGGGGATGTCCATCCTGGCGGTCAACGTCGGCTTCTCCACCGCCATCTTCAACCCCTTCACCATCGGCGTCTCGCAGAAGCTGGCCGGGTTGCCGCTCTTCTCCGGCGCGCTGCCACGCCTCATCTTGTTCGTGGTCGCCTACGCCATCCTGGCTGCCTTCCTGACCGCTTACGCCCGCAAGATCGAGCGCAAGCCCGAAGCCTCGCCCGTCTTCAAGGAAGACCAGGTCGAGCGCCTCAAGTATGGGAGGTTCCAGGTTGATGCGAATAGCGACCCACGCATGAACCGCGCCATCCTCTTCCTGGCGGTCTTCTTCGCCCTGATCCTGGCCCTGCTGGTGGCCTCGCCCTTCGTCTCCTTCCTCTCGGATTACGCCCTGCCGCTGACCGGCCTGCTCTTCGTCATCGGCGGCATCGGCGGCGGATTGATCGCCGGGGCGGGCAGGAACGCCTGGAAGGCCGCCTGGGAGGGCTTCGTCGGCATCGCCCCGGCCATTCCCCTGCTGATGATGGCTGCCAGCATCAAGTACATCATCGTCACCGGCGGCATTCAGGATACCATCCTGCACTGGGCTTCCACCCTCTTTACCGGCACCAGTCCCTTCGCCGCCGCGCTGATGATCTACGGCTTTACCTTGGTGATGGAGCTGTTCATTTCTTCCGGCTCAGCCAAGGCCCTGCTGCTCATTCCGATCATCACCCCTCTCGCCGAGATGGTCGGGGTGACGCGCCAGGTGGCCGTCAGCGCCTACTGCTTCGGCGATGGCTTCTCCAACCTGGCCTATCCCACCAACGCCGCCTTGCTCATCGTCCTCAGCCTGACCGTCGTCCCCTACTCCAAGTGGATCAAATGGATCCTCAGCCTGTGGGTCTACATCCTTGTTTTGACGGTCATTTTCCTGGGCCTGGCTGTCGCCTTCAGTTATGGGCCGTTCTAGTCTTACCTCTGATGAACCCGTTCCCTTGAAGGGAACGGGTTCCTGGAACTAAAAGAGCCCGTCACCCTGAGCGGAGCGAAGGGTCTCATCATTAGCAAGGAGATGCTTCGCGGAGTTTACACTGAGCGAGCGGAGATTCTTCGCTACGCTCACGTGTGCCTGCGGCACAGTGCAGGCAGAATGACTAGCGAAGTGCTCAACATGACTTTTTAGACAGCCTCAAAAGGTTACCCATGACCACCATCCCAACCACCTACGAAGCCTCGCGTGACCGCTTCCACGAAGCCCTCGCCGCCGTGCGCGAGCGTTGGCCAGAGGCGCGTTTGATCAGCCATTCCCTGCCCGGGGCGGAGTCTGAGGGACCCGTTCCCTTGCAGGGAACGGGTCCCTGGAAGACGCACGAAGCGCAAGACCTCTCGATTGACTGGATCTCAGCGCCGGCGTTAGTAGGTCGGACTGGCAGTCCGACCTACGCCCTGGCAACGGAACAAAAGAGCAAGCTGCTCATCCTGACCACCGGAGAACACGGCATCGAGGGCTACGTCGGCTCGACGATGCTCCAGCTTTTCATCGAGGAATATTTGCCGCGCCTCGATCCCACAGAAACCGGTCTGCTGCTCGTCCATATCATCAACCCTTGGGGCATGAAGCATCACCGCCGCGTCAACGTCCATAACGTGGACCTGAACCGCAACTTCGTCAAGGAGATTGCCCCGCTTGCGGCCTCCAATCCTGCCTACGTTCCGCTGGATAATTTCTTAAATCCCCCGCGCCCTTTCAAGCATCCCACATTGCACAAACTGGCAGTGACGCTGCGCGCCCCTGGCCTGATCCTGCGTTATGGGATTCCCAAATTTCGCGCCGCGGCATTGCTCGGACAATACCGCTTCCCGAAAGGCATTTACTATGGCGGGAGGGAGCTGCAGGAAGAGACGCGCACGCTGATGGGGCTATTTCGCGAACACATCCGCGACTACGACCAGATGCTGCATCTCGACATGCACACCGGTTACGGCCCGCGCCGCCAAATGACGCTGGTCAACTCCTGCCATGAGAAGATGACCTCCGCCGAAGCCGTGAGCAAGTTCGGCTACCCCCGGATTGCCGCCGCCACCGCGGAGGAGTTCTACGCCATCCAGGGCGACATGATCGACTATCTCTACACGGTCATGGCCCAGGAGTTCCCGGGAAAGCCATTCTATGCTGCCACCTTCGAATTCGGCACCTTTGGCGAATCGCTGTGGGATTCCATCCGCGAGTTGCGCACGATGATCTTCGAGAACCGCCTCCACTGGTTCGGCGCCTCCCGCGCGGCGCGTGCGTGGATAAGCCATGAATTCGATGAGCTCTATTGCCCCTCCGAACCGGCCTGGCTCGAAAAAGCCCTGGGGGATGCCCGCCAGGCCTTCACAGGTATCCTAAAGGCCGAGAGGTATATTTCGTAGGAGTGCCAGCCATGAAAGAATTCCCCGGCCTCGAACAGATGCAAGCCCACGTGCCCGAGCTACGCAGGCGAGGCGGGAGCCTGCTCGTCGCCCTGTACGTGTTGGGCAACTTCGCACTGGTCGCCCTCTCCTTTGTGCTGCTCGACGCCTTTTGGCCGCAAGGGACACTGGTGACCCAATTCGCCGTCCTCGGCATAGGTTTTTTTTGGCTCTCCCGCTTCATCTTGCGGCATGCAGCCTTTACGCAGAAATGGGGTAAACAGGCCTACCGCAACGCCTTTGTCATTTTCTGTGTGCCGGGATTGGCCTTGATCCTCTCCGCCGTCATCCACATCGCCTACATGCCCGGCCCGGTGATCCCACTCGGCTGGTGGTCGCCCGGTGTGGTCACGCTTGGCCTCTATTTCCTGGCTGTCGGTTTCGCCATCTGGGCGCGGACCATCTTTGCCTTCGGCTTCGACAACCTGGCCATGCTCTATGTCTACTTTCCTGCAGAAGGCCGCCTGGTGGACACCGCCCTCTATGCCACCCTGCGCCACCCGACCTATGCCGCGGTCATCCGTTTTGGGCTGGGCATGGCCCTGCTCAATGGAAATTGGTTCGCCCTGGCCTTCGCCCTGTTCATGCCATTGGGGATGACGATTTGGCTGCGGCTGGTCGAGGAGAAGGAATTGCTCGAACGCTTCGGCGCAGGATACGCTGAATATCGCAAGAAAGTCCCTGCCTTCTGGCCGCGCCCGAAGGATTACGGCAGGTTTTGGAAATTCCTGGTCACAGGCAAGTAAGGTAGGTATGCTATACTTGAAATAAGCAGAAAGAAGGCAAGTATGGTCTACCAAATCAAACAACGTGAGCTTCCAAAAAAAATATGGGATCTGATTGACATGGCCTTGCGCGGCGAACAGGTATTCATCGAGCGCGACGATAAGGTGATGGTGCAATTGGTTCCGCTCAAACCGCTACGCCATCCACGCAAAGCAGGCAGCGCCAAAGGCATGATCGAAATGGCAGACGATTTCGATGCGCCGCTTACCGATTTTGCCGAATACATGCCATGAACATCATTATGGAGCTTCCATGACTAAAATCCTCATTCTCGGCGGCGCCGGTTACACCGGCAAATCGCTCGCCCGTCATTTGCTTGAGCAATCGTCAGCAGAGATTGTCCTCGCCGGGCGGACGCTCGAAAAAGTACAGGCGCTGGCTGACCAATTGAATGCCGGCCATCCAGGCGGGCGCGCCACCGCCGTGCGCGTGGATGCGGCGGATGCCGCAGCAATGAAAACAGCGTTGGCAGGAGTGGACCTGATGCTGGTCGCCGCGCCGCTCACCACTGCGCCATTCGAGACTGTGATCCGGTGCGCGCTCGAGACGGGCGTGGACTACCTCGACGTGCAGATCGGGCAGAAGAAACTGGCCCTGCTGCAATCGCTGGCCGGGGAGATCGAGAAAAAGGGCCTATGCTTCGTCACTGAGGCGGGATTCCATCCCGGCCTGCCTGCGGCCATGGTGCGCTACGCTGCCGCGCAACTGGACTCCATCGAAAGCGCGGTCATCGCCGGTTATCTCAACATGGGAGGCAGCAAGCTGCCCTACACCGAAGCCGTGGATGAACTGATGGAGGTCTTCAAGGATTTCCAATCGCAGGTTTTCAAGAACGGCAAATGGACGAAGGTCGGCTCCTTCGATATGCGCAAGTTCGATTTCGGCGGGGACATCGGCGAGAGGGGCTGCTACTCGATGTTCTTCGAGGAGCTACGCGCCATGCCCGAAATGTATCCTTCATTGAAAGAGGTCGGTTTTTATCTTTCGGAAACCCACTGGCTGCTGGATTGGGTGCTCAGCATGGCCGTCATGGTCGGACTGAAGCTTTTCCCGAAGAGCGGGTTGCGTCCGCTGGGGAAACTGTACTGGTGGGCCATGTTCAACCTGCCCAAGCCGCCGCACCGGCTGGAGTTGCAGGTGCAAGCCTCCGGGCTGAGGGATGGCAAGCCGGTCCGAGTGCGGGCAAGCGTTGCCCACATGGATGGCTATGAGCTGACCGCCATCCCGGTCGTTGCTTACCTGCTGCAATACCTGGATGGCTCGGCGCGCAAGCCCGGCCTGTGGATGATGAGCCACCTGGCCGAGCCGGTCCGTTTGATGCAGGATATGGAGCGGATGGGCGTCAAAGTAGGGCGGGATTCCAATCCCGCCGCCTGATAGAACCAGACTTCCGAAGTCTGATAGACTTCGCAAGCCTAAACGCTTGAAAGGAGGCATTTATGAAAGACTACTCCGATAAATCCTTCTGGCTCGCCACCTACGGCGAGTATACGCCCAACCCGCCGGTGGCGGGCGAATTGAGCGTGGATGTGGCCATCATCGGCGGTGGGTTCACCGGCCTGGCGACCGCCTACAACCTGCGTAAAGACGACGCCGGCATTCGCGTCGCGGTGCTCGAGGCAGAGGTCATCGGCTTCGGCGCCAGCGGGCGCAACGGCGGCTTCTCGATGACCCTCTTCGGGCTGGAGCCGGCGGTGACCAAATCCCTCTTCGGCCAGCAACGCACGGTGGAGGCGCATCACTACATGGAACGCGCCGTGGACTACGTGGACGCGCTGGTCAAGGAACACCAGATCCAATCCGATTACGAGTTCCCCGGCTTCCTGCGCGCCGCCACCACACCCGGCTATATCAAGCGCATCCAGCACGATCTCGAAATCCTGACCTCGATGGGCATTACCGGCATCGAGTGGATCGAGGCCGATAAGATCCGCGCCGAGGTCGATTCGCCGCTCTTCCTGGGCGGTTGGTGGGAATCGCGCTGCGGCCTGCTCAACCCAGCCAAGCAGGCGCGTGAGCTAAAGCGCATTGCCCTGGAAGCCGGTGCGGAAATCTACGAAGAGACGCCGGTCCTGGAAATCTTGCGCCCGCCTCACACCACCCTGCTCCCCCAACGCTTTACTCTTCGCACCCCCAATGGGATTGTCACTGCTGGGAAAATCGTCTTCGCCACCAACGCCTACTCGCACCTGATCCCCAGCCTGCGCCTCAAGCAGGTGCCGGCCTTCACCCACATGGTTGTCACCGAACCGCTGACCGAAAAACAACTTGCTACCATCGGCTGGAGGCGCCGCCAGGGCATCGAGGACGCCCGCAACCTCGTCCACTACTTCCGCCTGACCGCCGATAACCGCATCGCAATGGGCGGCAGCGACGTGAGCCTCGCCTACGGACGGAGCATGGAACGCGACTTGAACCCGCGCACTTTTGCCGACCTGGAGCGGGATGTGGTGCGCCTGTTTCCCTCGCTGAAAGGCATCCGCTTCACCCACCACTGGGGCGGCCCGGTTTCGGTGCCGATCGACATGGCTCCCGCCATCGGCTTCCTCGGCGACCCGCGCGCGATCTACAGCCTGGGCTGCGTCGGTCATGGCGTCTCGATGACCCATCTCAATGGGCGCACCATCGCCGATCTGCTGCAGGAACACAAGACCGACCTGACGGATGTCTGGTTCGTCAACCGCAAGATGCTCCCCTGGCCGCCGGAGCCGCTGCGGCTGGTGGCCAGTCACGCCATCCGCGGCTATATGCGCATCGAGGATGCGTTGTACGAGAGGAACATGCCAAAGGTGTAGTGTAGGGCGGGATTCCATTCCCGCCCACTTTTGGCGGGTAAGAAACCCGCCCTACTTGAAGTAAGAAACCTGCCCAACTTGTAGTAAGAATACCCACCCTACATGGAGATGCCTATGGATGAAAAAATCCTTGATTGGCTCCTCGAACCGGACAATCCCTCCGTCCGCTATTTCACCCTGCGTCACCTGCTCGACCGGCCTGAGAACGATCCCGAAGTCCAGGCGGCGCACGAGGCGATCATGACCAGCGCGCAGGTGAAAAAGATTTTGTCAAAGCAGAAAGCGGAGGGATATTGGGTTAAACCCGATAAGGGTTACTCGCCAAAATACCAGGCGACCTCCTGGCAGATCTTGTTCCTGGCAGAATATGGCGCGGATGGACAAGATGAGCGCGTCCGAGGCGGCTGCGAATATTTCCTGTCCCAGTCCCCATCCGACATGTATGGCGGCTTCGTCCACCTGATCTACTGCCTCAACGGGAACATGCTCTGGGCGCTGACCGCCCTTGGCTACGGCAAAGATCCACGCGTCGCTCGCGCCCTCGACTGGCTGACGGGCATGATCGTTGGCGACCTGCCCCACATCGGCAGTTACTCCTGGCCCGGCTTCGGCTGCGGTGCGAACCACAAACTGCCCTGCGCCTGGGGCGCGGTCAAGTCGCTGCGCGCCCTGGCCAACCTGCCGGAGGAGATGCAAACGCCCAAAGTCAAAAGGGCAACTGAAGCCACAGCCGAATTCCTCTTCAGCCGCGATCCAGGCAAGGCCGATTATCCGTATTACGAACGCATCAGCGGCGAGTGGTTCAAGTTCGGTTTCCCGCTCTCGTACACTTCGGATGTGTTGGAGCTTTCACTTGCACTGTGCGAGGCCGGATACGGCCGCGACCCGCGCCTGAAGAACGCGCTCAACCTGATCCTAAATATGCGCCAGGCAAATGGCCGCTGGCTGATGAAGCACAGCCTGAACGGGAAGATGTGGGCGGATATCGAAGTCAAGGGTGAGCCGAGCAAGTGGATCACGTTACGGGCGCTGCGCGTGTTGAAGGCAGCAGGGTAGTAAGCAGAAAGCAGGAGGCAGTATGCAGGGTTACAGGGACTTGAGAGTGTATCAATTGGCCTATCGTCTGGCGATGGAGATTTACAAAGAGACAAGGAACTTCCCAACAGATGAACGCTATTCCTTGACTGACCAAATTCGCCGCTCTTCACGCAGCGTCGCCGCAAACATCGCTGAGGCATACCGTAAACGGCAGTATCCAAAAAAGTTCGTGAGCAAATTGGCGGATGCGGACGGCGAGACAACCGAGACGCAAGTATGGCTCGATTTCTCACGCGACTGCGGATACCTTTCACCGGATCGTCACAAAGATCTATTAGCAGGATACGAAGAAGTCGGAAAAATGCTCGGCAGTATGATCGCCCATCCAGAGAAATTTACTCCCTAGTGCGACTGTCTACCGGAGACTGACTACCGCCTCCTGGAGACTGCCTACCGCCTCCCTTATATTCCTAACCAATAGAGATTCTTATGTCCAATGAACCGCAAGGGGCATTCATGGGCAAGCCGCGCGGCTTGCTGAGACTCTTCTTCAAAGCGCCGGTTCTTCTGCATAAATTCGGCATCGTCTGGTGGATCGAGAAATTTACCGGCGCGCAGTGGATGCTGATCACCACCACCGGGCGCAAGAGTGGCAAGCCGCGCCAGGTGATGGTGGACGTGATGAAGTACGATAAAGAGAGCGACACCTACTACGTCGAGGCAGCCTATGGCGCGCGCGCCGACTGGGTGCGCAACATCCGCGTCAATCCGCTCTTTCACGCCCAAGTGGGGCGGCGTAAGTTCGCAGCGCGCGCCTCCGAACTGACCGCCGACCAGGGCGAGGAGCTGCTGGTCGCTTTCTACCACAGCGCGCCGCAGTACGCCCGCGCCGTCATGGCGCTGGGTGGTTTGAAGGTCAAGGATGAGGTCGAACTGCGCCAGTTATCGCGCGGGCTGATGCTGCTGGCGATCAAGCCGCAAGCGTAGGTTCTCCCCCCGACCAGGTGACCGTTTCCACCAAGCCGCTCTCGCCAAGAAGTTGTGGGAGAAGATCAAGAAAATGCTCACGTTCGCCGCTGGTGAAAAAGCGCAGCGATGAACCCGATGAACCCGTTCCCTTTACCCCTACGGGGTGCTTCGCGAAGGGAACGGGTTCATCATTCAAGGCCCCTAACAAGCGCGCCACCTGCCGCGCCACCGCCGGAGCCGGGTCTATTACTCTCACCTGCGGCCCGACGATCTGCTGGATTACAGGAATGACGAAAGGATAATGTGTACAACCCAACACGACGGTATCTATTCCCTTTGCACGCATTGGCCGCAGCGCCGTCTCCAGAATGAGGCGCGTTTTGGGGGTATCCAACTCTCCCGCCTCGATCTGTCCCACCAAACCCGGACAGGTGTCATCCAATAACGTCACGCCGGTGGCGAAACGCTCCACCACTGAAGCATAGAGCGCACCTTGGAAGGTTGCCGGGGTCGCCAGCACGCCGACCACACCGGTCTGGGTCTGCTCGGCAGCCGGTTTAACTGCCGGCTCCATGCCGACGAAGGGCACATCGGGAAAGGTCTGCCGAAGGTGGTGCAGCGCCGCCGCTGAAGCTGTGTTGCAGGCGACAACGACCAACCTGACCCCCAAGCCCAACAAAAAGCGTGTAATCCCTTCTGAAAAAGCCCGTACCTGTTCCACTGAGCGCGGTCCGTACGGCACGTGTCCCTGGTCGGCGAAATACAGAACATCCACACTGGGTAGTTCTTTGCGGATGGCGCGCAATACCGATAGGCCCCCAACGCCAGAATCGAAAATGCCGATGGGAGGAGCTTCACGCTCCACGCTTCACGCTCCTCGCCCCATGCCGCTCGCCTCGACAAACGCCGCGAACAGCCTCTGTGGGCTGGGTTGGTCCGTCAGCCACTCGGGATGCCATTGCACGGCAATGCCAAAGGGATGGTCAGGCAGCTCGACGGCCTCCACCAAGCCATCGGGAGCATGAGCGACAGGGGCCAATGTCCCAGCCACGTTCTTCGCGCCCTGGTGATGCAGGCTGTTGACATGCAAGAGCGTCTCGCTGAAAATTCCGGCCAACCGGCTGCCTTTTTCCACACTGACCTCGTGAGCAAGGACCTGGCGCTGGGTAGCGGAATCGTAATCATGCTTGATCGCGCCGGGCATCTGGTCGGTGATGTCGGTGTAGAGCGTCCCACCGAGGGCTACATTGGCCACCTGGAAACCGCGGCAGATGCCGAGAAAGGGCTTGCCGGAATCCGCCGCAGCCTGGAGCAGCGGAAACTCCACCGTATCGCGCGCCGGATCCACCGAGACGAGGCGCGGGTGCACTTCCCCGCCGAAGCGCTCAATGGCGATGTCGCCTCCACCGGTGAAGAGCAGGCCATCCACCCGCTCGAACAGGGAGCGGCGCGTCTCTTCGGTCAGGCCGGAGGGGATCAGCAGCGGGATCCCGCCCGCCGAGCTCACCGCCTGGATGTATTTATGCATCAGCGCGGCGATGGGAAAGCCGTATTGGTTCTTGTCGTTGTAAGTGGTGAGGCCGATCAATGGGCAGGACATAACTGCTCCTGAGAATGAAATAAGGGCGCAGAGACTTCTGGGTCGCTGCGCCCTTTATTGTAAGCCAAAATTGGGCTATTCGAACTTCTGTTTCAGGTGGGATTTCTTACCCGTGCGCTCACGCAAGAAATAGAGCTGGGCGCGGCGGACGTGAGTATGACGCTCCACAACCACTTTGTCAATGCGCGGCGAGTGGAGCAGGAAGGTACGTTCGACGCCGATACCGTTGGAGGCTGTGCGGCGGACGGTGAAGTTGGCGTTATTACCACCTTTCCTCATGCGGATGACCGTCCCTTTGAACTCCTGAATGCGCTCGCGGTCGCCTTCCTTGATGCGCACGTGGACGCTGACACTATCTCCCGGCGTCAGCTCGGGGATGTTCGGATTCTGGGTAGTATTGAAATTGGTATCGAGATTGACCATTGTATCTATCCTTACGTTTGTTTCTCACCCTTGCGAAGGTTCTGAAACCTTTGCAAGGATTAAGCACTGCCTTGCGGCGCGGGGCGAGATTATATCATGGCCGTAAAAATGTCACAAGGTCGAAATAAGGTATAATTTACTCATCCGCCCCTGTAGCTCAATGGACAGAGTAATGGACTTCGAATCCAGTGGTTGCGAGTTCGAGCCTCGCCAGGGGCGCTGCGAAAAAAATACCCGCCGCTGGGTGAGGGGGGCACCCAACGTCGGGCAACCTTATTGTGCCACAAATGGAAGCAAAAAGCAATAGATTTTTCAGGCTCTTATTAAACTCTAATCTTATTCATACAATTGTGATCTGACCATGTTCCGGCGAATCCTTACTCTCCTTTTGTGCGCCATCTTGCTGCTCGCCTGCGACTTGAGTGTCGACCCTTGGGTAATCAATCCGTCTGCTCCCAGCCCCTATTTCGTCGGCCCTTCCTCCACGCCGGTCGTATGGATGGCAACGCCCACGCCGCAGATTCTCACTCCGACGCCGGTTGGAAATACACCAACATTCACGCCGGTCGCCTCCACACAGACCAGCGCGGCGCAAACGGGCACGCCCACCAGCACAGCGACAGCCACCACCTTGGGCTATGGGACGCTCAAGGCCGAGATCATCGGCTGCAACACCAGCCTGGACATCTCGCACCAGATGGGCGAGGTGACCAACGGCTATGTCACCATCAGCAACCTGGGTGGGGGTAACCTGACCAATGTCTGCGCGACGCTCTCGGCGAGCGATGAGGCCCGCCGCCACCCGGATAAGAGCAAGTGCATCCCGTCCCTTCCGGCGCGCTACCAGGTCACGTTGAAGCTGACCGTGGATACCGGCTTCAAGCAGGATACGTCCATTCAGGCGGACGTTACTACAAATGAGGGGATGCGCACAACGGTGGCGCGTCCAAGCTGCCGCGAGATCGGCTTTCCCAACCCGAACATGCAATTCGATATCGTGCAGCCAATTCCATAGGAATATCAGGAACCCGTTTTCTCCAAGAAAACGGGTTCCTTTTGCTTCTACTTCACAGCCTTCAGCGTGAACGTAAACTTGCTGCCCTTGCCTTCCCCCGCGCTCTCGGCCCAGATGCGCCCGCCGTGCGCCTCGACCAGGCGCTTGGCAATGGTGAGACCGATGCCGCTGCCTCCGCCGGCGCGCCGCGAGCGCGAACGATCGACGCGATAGAAACGGTCGAAGATGTGGGGGAGATGTTCGGCGGGAATACCCAGCCCTGTATCCGCCACGCTGACCTCGATTTCATCCCCACGTCGCGCCGCAGAGACCTCCGCCCGGCCTCCTGCCGAGGTGTATTGCAGCGCATTGCCAATGAGATTGAGCAGCACCTGCCCAATGCGATCCTCGTCCACTTGGACAGGAGGCAGACCAGCAGGCAGGCTGGAGGTGAGCTTCACGCCCTTCTCCTCGAATTGGCGCTCCAGGCGCGCCAGGGCGGCATCCACCAGCCCGGCAACTGACGCAGACCGCAAGTCCAAGCGGAATGCATCCGCCTCGACGCGGCTCAGTTCTTGCAAATCGTCCACCAGGCGCGCAAGTCGATCCGCCTCCTGGTAGATCTGCCCAAAGGTCTCATCGTTGGTCGGCAGGACGCCATCCATCAACCCTTCCATCGAGCCTTTGATGGTCGTTAATGGGGTGCGCAGTTCGTGGGTCACATCGCCGATCAACTGGCGGCGCATCGTCTCGACTTGCTCTAACTTGGCGGCCATGGTGTTGAAACGCCCGGCAAGCTGGGCTAGCTCGTCCGCACCGCGCGCCTGGACGCGCTCATTGTAATGTCCCTCGGCGATGCGCTGGCTGGCCGACATCATGGCGCGCACCGGCGCGTTCACGCTGCGGCTGAGCAGTACGCTGACCAGTAGTGCAGAGGCCACCGCCGCCAAGGCCGACCACGCCAACGCCTCGTTGAACGAGGCGCGAAAAGCCAGATACAATTCCGGCCCGAAACCACTTCCCCGCCCCGCACCCTGCATGCCACCCTGACCAGACATCATGCCTCCGGGCTCCATCATTCCATTCATCGCTCCGAGGTGGCGGTTCAACACGCCCGGCAAGGCAAACTGGTTGGTGCTGATCAGCACGACCATGCCGACCAGAATGACAGCCAGGTACGAAAGGAAGAGCTTGACGCCCAAGTGGCGGCGAATGGTTTCAATCATACGTTTCCATCCTCGAAGCGATAGCCCACACCACGCACGGTGACGATGAAGCTATCGTCTCCCAATTTCTGGCGAACGTGGCCCAGGTGAACGTCCACGACGCGGGTATCGCCAAAATAATCATAGCCCCAGACTTTTTGGAGCAACTGCTCACGGGTCAGGACGCGGCCGCGGTTTTCAGCCAGCGCCTTGAGCAGGTCGAACTCGATGGAGGTCAGAACGACAGGTTGCTCATCCACCGTGACCTGGCGCGCACCGCCGTCGATCCGCACGCGGCGAAAGGCCAGCACATCGCTTGCGGAGCCTGAGCCTGCTCCCGTTTGCAGACGCCGCAAAGCCGCTTTGACGCGCGCCGTCAGCTCGCGCGGGCTGAATGGCTTGGTGACGTAGTCGTCTGCTCCGACTGACAGACCGACAACCTTGTCTATCTCCTCGGTCTTTGCCGTAAGCATAATGACGTAGGCGTTGGATTCGCGGCGCAGCCGGGTGAGCAGCTCGATGCCGTCCATGCCGGGAAGCATGATGTCCAGGATAAGGAGTTCCGGCTTATAGGCGCGGGCGGCTTTGAGGCCGGCGGTGCCATCTGCGGCGGTGTAAACCTCGTACCCTTCCGGCTTGAGGTAAGCGGTGACCAGCTTGAGGATGCTGGGTTCATCGTCGACAACGAGGATCTTTGCCATATAACAATTGTACTCTCTGTCGCTCGTTTTTTTTTACGCGAATACCTGAATTACAGACAGGCAGTATTCTTGATGATTAGGCGACGTTCGCTTACGTCGCCGGTTGCGCAAGAGAGCGCAACCTGATCTCTCGAGAATTAAAGGGCCGGACATGTTGCCCGGCCCTTTTTACATCTCCACTTCTTCCGTGATTACTCGCTCATCTCGATGAAGTTGCCATGCCAGGTGTGGAGGAAGACCTGGCTGCTATGGCCATTGACCGAAAGCATACCGGTAATTTTGCCATCTTTCAGCGTGTCGATCGTGTAGTAGCCATAGAAGGGATCAGCATCCGTCGCGGTCTGCACGCCGGGCTGGTAGGTATCCAGGAACTTCTGCGCGGCGGCGAGGGCTTGCTCGGCAGTCACGGGCATCTCTGCAGAGACGTCCGCCGGGGTATTGCTCCAAGTGTAGCCGCCCATCATGCCGTTACGCCCACCCATCATTCCTTGATGATTCAGGCCACCGTATTTCAGGTTCCACATCATGTTGGGGCCATGTTCAGGGTAGACTGCCTGCGTGACCGGGTCCACCAGCAGTTCGAAGGCGCCGACACCAGTGCTTTCCTCGACGACGCGTACGTAGGCACCGTTATCGAAGATCATCACCTCGGCAATCTTCAAATCGGGGAGAGCGAGGGTTGCCAGGTACTTCTCAGCGGCCTGGGTGGCCTGGTCAACGGTCAGCGGGGTGAGGTTGGAGGTCGCGTTATATCTATAACCGTAGCCGCCCATCACCCCCATTCCGGGGGTCATGCCGCCGTAGCCGCCGCGTCCACCCATCACCCCCATTCCGGGGGTCATCCCACCTCGGGGGTCGTACCCAGGTTCGCCGTCGCGGTAGCCGCGCCCCATCATTCCGGGACCGTAGCCGTAAGTCCATCCGCCCGTATTTGCAGGTGTGTTGGCTGTACTCGTGGCTTGCGTCCGCCCGGCAATCACCCAGCCTGCATACAGTGATCCGCTGGCAAGCGCCAAAGCGCCGATTACGATCAATGAGATTTTGAGAATTTTATTCATGGTTCACTCCTTGAATGGATTGCACGTTTCCGTGCTTGATTTACAGCCAGAGTATAAAGGGAGAGGATAAAGGAAATATGAAACCAGTATGAAGATTGCGTAAAGAAAAAAGCACAGACTTCGGAAGTCCAAGAGACTTCCGAAGTCTTAATCAAGGTTATAATGTAAACATGCCTGAAGAACAACTTACATCCCTTTCCCGACATAAGATCGCCATCCTGATCGATGGCGACAACGCCCAAGCCAGCCTGCTGCCGCAGATGCTGGTGGAGGCCGGCAAGTACGGCCTGGTGACCGTGCGCCGCATTTACGGCGATTGGACCAAACCTTCGATGAACTCGTGGAAGGACATCCTGAACTACCATGCCATCCAGCCGGTACAGCAATTCCGCTACACGGTAGGCAAGAACGCCACCGACTCGGCGATGATCATTGACGCCATGGACCTGCTGCACTCCGGCGTGGTCGAAGGCTTCTGCCTGGTCTCCAGCGACAGCGACTACACACGCCTGGCGACGCGCATCCGTGAGACGGGCGTGTTCGTGATGGGCATCGGCGAAAAGAAGACGCCCAAGCCCTTCGTCAACGCCTGCGACGTGTTCGTCTACACCTCGAACCTGGTTTCCGAGCAGAAGCTGCACCGTCCGCCGGCGCAGAGACGTGGCAAACCGAAGAAGAAACAGCAGCCCGAAGCAGCCACTGCGCCGCTCCACGCGCCAGAAGCCGCGGTCGCGCCCATCCCGGTCGCCGAGCCGGAAGCTGAGAATGACCCGCTGCCTCTCCTGCGCCAGGCCTACGAGATGGCCGTGCAGGAGGACGGCTGGGCGCGCCTCGACCACATGGGCAACGCGCTGTACCAGCTCGACCCCGGTTTCGACCCGCGCACCTACGGCCACCGCCAGCTCTCGCGGCTGATCTCCAATGAGAAGGACTACTTCCAGATGCGCACCCAGGATATTGACGGCTCGCTGCTGTTCTACGTGAAGATGAAGGAGTGAACCTCGACGAATGGTAAGGAAGGTAGAAATGGTGGTCAATGTAAATTATGAAGATGTTAAAACCAAAATACCTGACTTAATCGAAACTGCCATGCGCGGCGATAAGGTGGTGATCACCAAGAACGGCAAGCAAATCGTTCAACTTGTGCCGATGAAACCGCCGCGCAAACCTAAATTCAGGAGCGCAAAGGGAAAGATCAAATTCGCTCCAGATTTCGATGCGCCGTTGGCCGATTTCAGCGAGTACATGCCGTGAATTTGCTGCTGGACATACATCTGGTTTCCGCCTTGCCTTTTCATCACCGCGATCCATTCGACAGGCTTCTCATCGCGCAATCGAAAGTGGAACAAGTAACTCTGGTCAGCGGGGACGCTGTATTCGACGAGTACGGAATTGATCACCTGTGGTAACCAGAAATGATTGGGTAAGACACTTTACAAAATGAGGTTATTATTACCAATATCGAGCTAGCTGGTTTTTGGCTGCTGACGCCGGAAGGTGAATACTTCGTTTCCTTCGCCGATTACCCCGATTTCTTGGATGCAACCGTGGCACAAATCCACAAATTCAGGGCGTCATACGATGGCTTCCATTGGCCGGATCTGGATATTGACATCGAGTTGGATGCTTTGATACACCCGGAGCAATACTCAAAGGTGTTCAGGCGATAGATGACACCCACCACTATTCTACACGAAGAAGAAAAAGAGATCGAACACCGCGCGGATCAAAGTATGTTACGACGGCAAGGGGAAAACCCTCACCGTTTGGTTTGGGAACCCGGAAGACGAATATATTTGCGAAGAGACCGGTGAGGAGGTCATTTTGATGAAGGATAAAAAGGGACACGCCATCGGCTTCGAGAAACTCAAATATCGTGGGAAAACCGGTAGTTTTGAGGATTGTTGTTGAGGCAGTCGTGACGTAAGATGGGCAGCCAGGAGATTGGCAGTTCGACGCTATTCTAAAAGAATGAAGGAATGAGGCTGCTATCGCAACGATAGGTTTCGCTCGGTCCGGAATCCAACCGTCAGATATGGATACCTGACGGTTGGATATGCAATTGGAATGGTCACTTCTTCATTTCCAGCAGTCAGATAAGGAAAGTGAATGACCGAACATACTGGCGCAAGCTACAATTCCATAACCAAAAAGTATGCCCAAACAGTGGATACCAAACCGTGGAACGCTTATTACGAGCGTCCTGCGCTGGTTTCTTTGCTGCCGCCGCTTGCCAATACTATCGTACTGGATGTGGGATGTGGCTCCGGCTGGTATACTGAATTTCTGGTCAATAATGGGGCGCTCGTCACCGCCTTCGACCTTAATGCCGAATTTGTAGCGCTGACCCGGGCGCGCCTCGGCGAGCGAGCCAAAGTACTTCAAGGCGACATGACAGAGCCGTTGGATTTTGCCCATGATGATGAGTTCGATCTTGTCGTTTGCCCACTGGTGTTGCACTATCTCCAGGATTGGCAACCAACCCTCAGAGAATTTCAGCGCGTATTGAAGCAAAATGGGTTACTAGTTTTTTCGACGCATCATCCGTTTATGGATTGGAAGCTTTTTAATCGGCCTGACTATTTCGCATTAGAGAAATTGGAAGACGAGTGGGAAATTGGGAAAGTTGAATTTTACCGGCGCCCGCTGACCACCATGAGTGCAGATTTGGAAACAACCGGCTTTTATATAGAGCGTCTGCTGGAACCTCAACCGACAGAAGCCTTTCGACGCGCCAACGCGGTAAAATATGAACAACTGATGACGAACCCGTGGTTCTTGGTGATCCGCGCTCGAAAGAAAGGCTAAGCCACCGTAGAGAGGATTTTATGGCACAAAACACTACAACACCACAACCGGTCAATGAAGACCAGCTCTTCAAAAGCCAAATGGAAAAGATGGTGCCTTCCTACGACGGCTACATGAGGAAAATGACCTTTGGAAAAGAACCTCTCCTTCGCGAAGAGACGGTGCGCCTGGCGCAGATCGTTCCAGGGAACTCCGTTCTCGAAGTAGGTTGTGGTACGGGTACGCTGACCCTGGCCGCCAAGCGCCAGGCAGGACCCTCAGGCAAGGTATGCGGGATCGATATCATTCCAGGGATGATCGAAGCAAGCCGGCATAAGGCGGGGCAGGCCGAGCAAGACATCACCTTCCAAGTGGGAAGCATTGACAATATCCCCTTCCCTGATGACCAGTTCGATGTTGTGCTGTGCAGTTTTATGATCTTTCACATGTCGGAAACCACCTTGCGGAAAGGGATCACAGAAATTGTTCGTGTTCTCAAGCCGGGAGGGCAGTGGTTGGTGCTCGACCTCGCCTTGCCCGCACAGCCTTTTCAGAGGTTCATCGCCCGGAGTTTGTTTGGCGGCATGTTACAACATGATTTACATGAGTTACTCCCCTTGATGGAGGCTGCCGGTTTTTCGGACAGCGAATTTGGTCATGCCAAATTCCGCGTCTTGGGTCTTTCGGTGTTGGGTTTCGTGCGCGGCCGGGCAGAGAAGCACACATGACCCGAGTGGAACTTCTCGATCACTTGGACAAAGCTTGGCAGGCATTGCTCGCCTCCTACGCAGGACTCTCTGAGACAGAGATAACCGAGATTGGAGTCACCGAAGCCTGGTCAGTCAAGGACATCATTGCACATATAACTGCCTGGGAAAATGAGGCGCTCAAGCACCTCCCCACCATCCTGGCGGGCAAAAGACCGCCGCGCTATTCGGTGCTCTATGGCGGAATTGACGCCTTCAACGCGCAGGTCGTGGAACAAAGCCGCAGTCTATCCCTGGCTGAGGTGCTAGAAAGACGGGACGAGACCCACCAACGGCTGATTGACTACATTATGAACGCGCCAGAAAACCAATTCCAAACAGAAACGCGCTTCCGCCACCGGCTGCGACTGGATACCTACAGCCACTACCCGCAGCACGCCGAAGCGATCCGCAAATGGCGGGAGTTGCGCTCAAGATAACTCCCCGCTCCAAATCTTCCCCGCCTGGATGATGGTGCGATCCGGCACATCGGCCAGGATCGCCGCCTCGTTGCCGATGCGCACGCCGCTGCCGATGTGAACGCCGATGGCGGTGGTCGCGCCCATGCCGACCAGCGTCCGCTCGCCGACATGAACCAGTCCCGCCAGCAGCGCGCCGGGGGCAATGTGACTGTACGAGCCAATTACGCACTCATGCGAGACCACCGCGCCGGTATTGACCATGCACCTGGGATGCAGCACCGTCTCCGAGCCGACGTAGGCATGGGCAAAGACCTGAGTCCCCTCCCCCACGCGTGCGCTCGGCTCAACTGTGGCACGCGGATGTACCAATGCAGGGAATGAGAAGCCGGCACTTTCCAGCAACTCGAAGATCTTGAAACGGATACGATGATCGAGGATGCCGCCGACGCCATTGGCTGCCAGGCGCAAGCCCTGCGCAGCGAGCGCGGAGATGACATCCCCACCACCCAGTACAGGGATTCCCAGCACCCGTTCCCCGGCAGCGATGCCGTCGTCCACGACCCCGGCGATTTGGTAGCTGCCCAGCGCCTGGATCATCGAGAGGATCGTTTTGGCGTGGCCTCCGCCGCCGTAGACCAGGATAGACTTCTGCGGGTCGACTCCATCTAGCATGGGCATAGATGCTTTTGCCCCACCTGTCAGCTCGCGGATAACGGACTCTGTAACCAGACGATCGGTGGGCAATGTAGCGAGATCAATTCCGAGGTTTTTGGCCAGGAGGCGGGCAGGGGTGGTGATGCGGAGTGAGGAAGGAGCGAGGAGTGATGAGTGGTGAGTGATGAGTGAGGAGGAAGGGTTGGAAGCTTGAGGCAGAGGCTCGTCAGCGGTCTCGGTGAGATAGGCCAGGCGGTCGCCGACTGCAAGCGTATCACCCTCTTTTGCCACAAGGCGAAGGAAACCGGCTTCTGGCGACTCGACTTCCGCCGCGGCTTTGGTGGTTTCGATGGTGAAGAGCAGCGCGCCTTTTTCAACAGACTGTCCGTCCTTGGCGTGGATGGAAACCAGCCGCGCTTCGGGTTCGTTGGCGTTCAGGAGAGGGACGAGGATTTCGGATTTGATCATGGCGTGTCTACAGGTTGGAATGTTCCCAAGTTGGAAGGTTTAGGCAAATCGCTTCACGCTCCACGCCCTACGCTCCACACATACCAAGCGCGGCATTAACAATCTGCTCCACCGACGGCAGGATGGCGTCTTCGAGCGGGCGGGAGTTGGCAATGGGCAGGTCGAGGGCCGCGAGGCGACGAAAACCGTACCGACCGGATTCTTGACTGTACTCAGCTACTCGCGCCAGGATTTCCGCGCCCCAGCCGAGGGTGAGACCGCCTTCCTCGACCGTCAGTAAACGATGGGTGCGAGAGAGGGAATCGAGCAAGGGATTAATCTCAAAGGGGCTAAGCTGCGAAAAGACGACCAGCTCGGAGAATACCTCACGTTCAATCATCAACTCGAGAGCAGCTTGACGGGCAAGCTCGAAATTGTAGCCATACGTAGCGATCGTTAAGCGCGGAGTGTACCCCATAACTTGTAACGCGTAACTCGTAAACGGCTCGCCAAAGGGCTGGATTTCGTAATCCACCAACTCACCCTTCCTAGCTTCCAGCAACGGACGGGGATACAGTAGCTTATGCTCCACAAACAGCACGGGATCGTCATCGGCAATGGCGGCAACGAGCAACCTGCCGGGGTCGCCAAGGGTGTTGGGGGCAACCACTTTCAGTCCCGGCACACCGAGGAACATCTTTTCGAGCGACTGGCTGTGGGTGGGGCCATAGCCGCGCCGCCCGCCCATTGGGAGGCGCACAACGAGCGGGACGCGCACCTGGTCGTTGTACATCCAACGGAACTTGGCGGCGTGGTTGACCACCTGATCAGCGATCAGCGTGACGAAATCGCCAAACATGATCTCGGCCACTGGTCGCAGCCCGCGCAAAGCCATGCCGGTCGCCGCGCCGACGATGGCCGCCTCAGAGATGGGCGTGGTCAATATACGTTCGGAGAACGCAGTGCTGAGACCGCGCGTCACCTTGAACGCGCCGCCGTAGGGATCGAGAATGTCTTCGCCGAGGAGGTAGACGCGCGGGTCGGTTTCCAGTGCGTGGCGGAGGGCGGAGTTGAGGGAGTCGAGGACGGTCATAGCGTCAAACGTCCAACGTCGAACGTCTGACTTGCGACGTTTGACGTTCAACAGAAAGGACTGGGAATGGATCGGCTTCGGCGCGGGTGAAGGCATCGGAGATGAGGGCGGTCACTTCGGTCTCGGCCTGGGCGATCTCGGCGGAGGAGAGACGAGCGGTGTGGATGGTCAATGGATCGAACTGGCGAATGCGCGCCAGCTCATCGGGTGAGCGCGGATCGTCGCCTTTGCTGTGGGCGGAGAAACGATAGGTGTGCAGGATCAGGCTCAGAGGTCTTCCATCCCGGCGGACGCGGCTGATGGCTTCTAACGCGTCTGACTGGATTGCGAGCACATCGCTAGAATCCCTTTCAAGAGTCGCGATCCCAAAAGCGGAAAACCGCCCGGAGATGGAGCCAGCGAGGGACTTCTCGATGGGTGTCGTTTGGGCGTAACGGTTGTTCTCGACAATGAAGAGGATAGGGAGCGACCAGAGGGCAGCGAGGTTGAGGCTTTCGTAGACGACCCCTTCGCCGAGCGTACCATCGCCAAGGAAGGCAAGGACGATATGGCCGGTCTTCTTGACCTTTTCGGCCAGCGCCATGCCGGTCGCCACCGGCACGATGCCGCCTTGGATGCCGTTGGAGTAGAAGTTATGCCAGTGGATGTGCTGACTGCCGCCGCGCCCGCCGACCAAACCGGTGGCCTTGCCCATCAACTCGGCGGCCAGGCGGTAGGGATCGCCCCCATAAGCCAGAAAATGTCCATGACAGCGGTGGTTGCTGAAGACCACATCGCCCGCATCGGCGACGGAGAAGATGCCAGCCGCATTTGCTTCCTGGCCGATATAGGCGTGGGTCGTGCCGACCAGCTTTCCGGTGGTAAACTCAGCCAAAAGCCGCTCCTCGAAGCGGCGGATGAGCAGCATGGTGCGGAAAAGAACGTAGTTGGCGGACATGACGAGCAGATTATACTCTTTAGTTGTTATAATCAGCCCCATGTTCCTCCGCATCTTGCGCAGCGTCGAAATTACCTGCTACGCCTTTGTCTTCGCCATTCTGCTCAGCAGCAGCACACTGCTGGCTCCCAGAAACGCGACCGAGCGCGTGCGTCTATATACCCGCTCGATCGAGTTCGATTACTTCGATTGGACGTTGAACGCTTTCGGCGTCAAGCTCGTCCAGGGCGCGCTCGACGCGCCATATTACTTCGACGCCGACACTCGCCACCGCCTGGTAAGCGACGCGATGGAACTGACCGGCAAGATCATGCAGGATGAATACCAACTGCAAATGATCTACACCGATCCACAGGTAAAGGACCCGGCGACTGCCTCCAGCAGCTTGAGAGCAAAGTTGAGCCAACTCAAGAGGCGCCAAGCCCAGTTGCTGCCGATCGCGGAAGCCATCTTGCAGGAACAGGTCGGCGCGGCGGTGCGTTCGATGGGATTGACGACCGGCGGGCAACCCATCCCTCCGGTTCTGTTCCACATTACTCCCCTGCCCTATAACCTGATTGTCTCACAGCGCGACAAGATCGAGGCCATCACCAGCATTTCCTTGCTCGCGGAACTGTCTGTAGACCAACAGGTCGCCCTGGAAGCGCAAGTTGATAAGGGAATGAAAGTCTCCTCGCTGGTCGTGCCGGTGGGCGGGGTCGGCTCGTACCCGACAATGGTCCAAAGCACAACCGACCTCAACTGGCTGACCGACACCATCGCCCACGAGTGGATTCACAATTGGCTGACTTTGCGTCCGCTAGGTTTGAATTATGATGTCTCCGCCGAACTGCGCACGATGAACGAGACGACCGCATCCATAGCAGGGCAAGAGATCGGTGCATTCGTCCTAACCCGTTACTACCCCGAGCTGGCCCAGGCTCTGCTGACCCAGCCCAGCGCGATCAGTCTGCCGCGGGGCCACATTGACGCCAACGACTTACGCCAGACATTCGACTATCGCGCTGAGATGCACACCACACGCGTCCACGCGGATGAATTGCTCGCTGAGGGTAAGATCGACGAAGCCGAAGCCTACATGGAACAGCGCCGCCAGTTCTTTTGGGATAACGGCTATGCCATCCGCAAGATCAACCAGGCATTCTTCGCCTTCTACGGCTCGTACGCGGAAGCGCCAGGCGGCGCGGCGGGTGAGGACCCGGTGGGGCCTGCGGTGCGCCAGTTGCGCGCCCAAAGCGCGACGCTTGGCGACTTCCTGCGGCGAATTGCGCAGATGACTTCGTTCGAGCAATTGTTGCAGGCGGTGGGAAGGTAATTTTGGATTTACGATTGACGATTGACGATTGGCATGACGAGTGAAGTGTTGAGTGCTGATAGCAAGCCGCCGAATGAATTCGGCGTCTACGATCGGAAACCTGCTGAAGCAGGTTTCGGCGCGGATTTCAACACGCTTCAGCGTGTTTCTTGTCCCAGCCGATGAATTCATTCATCGGAGAGCTTGGCCGAAAATGCGGAAGAACAATCTAATACTCTTGATAGCCCTGCTGGCGGTATCTTGCGGAAGCCCGGCGACACCGCCGAGTAGTGCAAGCGCGACACCCGCAAAGACGCGGATCACCCCTTCTGCGATCCCGCCAGCCTGCCTCGTGCTGAACGTCCCGCCGGGACCGGGGACGCCAAGCCCCGCAGAGGCAGTGACCATCTCGGCAGGTGATCATGTGCGCGGCTCGGCGGACGCGGCGGTGACATTGGTGATCTACAGCGATTTCCAATGTCCGAACTGCGCGCGGATTGCAGCCAGCCTGGAGGAATTGCTGGAGACCCATCCAAACGATGTGCGGCTGGTCTACCGTCACCTGCCGCTGACCGGAGTCAACGATAAGGCTGTCTTATCGGCGCAGGCCGCCGAAGCAGCCGACTTGCAAGGTAAATTCTGGGAAATGTTCGATTCGTTGTACGCCAGGCAAACAGAATGGTCGGCGCTTTCAGCAGAGGAATTCACGACTTGGGCGCGAGAGCAGGCCGCAAGCCTAAGAATGGACGCGGAGCAGTTCCAATCTGACATGAACGGCGAGGTTGTCAAGGGCCGCGTCGAACAAGCCAGCGCATTCGCTGCCGGCCTGCAAGGGACCGTATTGCCAATCCTTCTGGTCAACGGTCAGTCCTATCGCGGCCTGGCGGATTTCGACAGCCTGGATCAAACCGTCCGTCTCTATGCGCTGGTGAGGCGGCAATTCTCAGCCTGCCCATCGCTGGCGCTCGACCCGCTCAAGCAGTACCTGGCCACGCTGCATACCGATAAGGGCGATGTCGTCATCCAATTGTACGCCGACAAGGCGCCCTTCACCGTGAACAATTTTATTTTCCTGGCGCGACAAGGATGGTATGATCACATCACTTTCCAGCGTGTTGTGCCGGGTTTGCTCGCACAAACGGGCGACCCAAGCGGCACCGGCATGGGAAATCCCGGCTACCTATTCGGCGACGAGATGCGCGCGACCCTGCGTTTCGATAGACCGGGCGTGGTCGCAATGAGCAACTCAGGCCCGAACACCAACGGCAGCCAGTTCTTCATCACCTTCGGCCCTGCTCCACAACTGGACGGTGGTTACACCATCTTCGGACAAGTCCTGCAAGGGATGGAGGTGCTGACCCAGCTCACCCCGCGTGACCCGCAGCCGGGCACTCCGCTCCCGCCGGGAGATACTCTGAACGGCGTAACAATCGAGGAGAAGTAAAAAGATTATGCAAAATCGTCCCCTGCATCTCCCCTCTCTCTTCCTGGCCATGTTTAGTGGACTGGGCATCCTTGCAACGATTGGCGGTGGCCTTTTTATGCTGCTTGCAGGCGTATTCGTGCAAGCCTGGCCAAGGCTTCTTTCAAATAGTGCCGTATCGCCCGAGACAGACTTCCTGTTCGCCAGCGGATTGTTCTTCTGCGCGGGGTTGCTCGTCCCGCCGTTGGTTTATAGCTTGCGCAGGCTGGGCGAGAAACCCGTTCTGGAAGCCGTTGTCCGCCCCATCCGCTGGTGGCAAGCCATTGTAATCCTGGCAGCCTGGGCTGTTGTCGTCTTCTTGGGAGGCTGGTTGCAGAACAAAGTCGAGCCTAGCTGGGCGGTGACACTGTTCTTCTACCTACCAGCGGTTGCCCTGCCTGTCATTCTTCTAATCTGGGTCGCACTGGGCGGCCTGCCGACCGGCTCGCGCCAACGAGCCTGGGGAACGTTCGGAGTCGGCTTGCTGGCCGGAACGGGCCTGGCATTTATTGCCGAGTTGATCATCTACCTGTCCCTGGCTGTCATCGGCATCGTCTTGCTTGTGCTCAACCCGGAATGGATGAATATCCTTTCGAACTTACAGACACAGCTTTCCGGCGCCCGCGACTTAGAATCCATCATAACCTTCCTGGCGCCATACTTGACCAATCCGCTCGTTATCCTGCTGGCATTCGTGGTCATGGCGGTGCTGGTGCCGCTGATCGAGGAGCTGGTAAAACCAGTGGCAGTCTGGTTGAGGGCGCGCCGCATCACCACGCCGGCGCAGGGGTTTGCGCTCGGCGCGTTGAGCGGCGCGGGGTTTGCCCTGCTGGAGGGATTGATGGCGGCGACCAACACCTCGGAAGACTGGAGCGTGCTGATCATCGCCCGCGCTGGAGGCAGCCTGATGCACATTCTAGCCAGCGGGCTGATGGGCTGGGGCATCGTCTCGGCCTGGCAGGAACACCGAACGTTGCGCCTGATCGGCGCGTATGCGCTGTCCATCAGTATGCACGGATTCTGGAACGCCATGAGTGTGAGCATCATTTATGGAGGCTTGCGCGTTTACCTCGCCGGCAGCCAGCCAGAAGTAGTGGGAAATCTCATTTCCTCGGCCGGTATAGTGGCGTTGGTCTGCATCTCGGTGTTCGGCTTGGTCGCTCTGCCGCTGGTCAACCGAAAGCTGCGGCTTCTTCCGCCCTCCCCAACGCAACTTTTGGAAAAGGCAGTTGCATTCACCCCAGAGAACACAGAAGTCTAATCGAAAATTCGGAACATCCTGTGCTAAATCACTGTATAATCACTACAATACTCGTGCAAAGGAATTCCCATGCAAATCATCCTCAAGATCATTGACCTATTCCTCCATCTGGACAAGTACCTGAGCGAGATCATCACCACCTACGGCCTGTGGACGTACGGTTTGCTTTTCTTCGTCATCTTCTTGGAGACCGGTTTCGTCGTGACCCCCTTCCTGCCCGGCGATTCGCTCATCTTTGCGGCCGGCGCGTTCGCCGCGCTGGGGGCGCTGAACCCTTTCATCTTATATTTATTGCTGGCCGCGGCGGCGATCCTTGGCGACACGGTCAACTACTGGATTGGTCACGCCATTGGCGCGCGCGCCTTCAGCGGCGAAATCAAATGGATCAAGAAAGAGTACATGGAGCGCACTCACGCCTTCTTCGAAAAGCATGGCGGCAAGACAATCTTCCTGGCGCGCTTCGTCCCCATCATTCGCACCTTCGCGCCCTTTGTGGCCGGCGTCGGAGAAATGTCTTATGGCTATTTCATCTCGTACAACATATTCGGAGGCCTGACCTGGGTGGCGATTTTCCTGGCAGCCGGTTATTTCTTTGGCAATATTCCCTTCGTCAAGGACAATTTCTCGTTGGTCATCATTGCCATCATTCTCATCTCGCTTTTACCGATCGTAGGGGAAGCTTGGAAGAGCAAGAAGGATAAGGTAAATACCTCGCAAGGGTAAGCAATAAAATAAATCGGAGGAATTATGGTCGCGTCGAACTACAAACTGCGTTACTGCAAGGAAGGCGGCGAATGGCAAGAGTTTCCGATAAATAAAGATAAAATAACTCTGGGCCGAACCACTGAGTGTGACATTGTCTTGGATAACAAAAAGGTTTCTAGGCTACACGCAGTTTTAACCTTCGAAAACAATGCCTTTTTCCTGACCGATGTGAAATCGGCAAATGGGGTGTTGCTCAACGGCAAAGCCATTCCTCCCCAACAACCCGTTCCGCTGACGGAAGGTCAATCCTTCACAATTGCAAATTTCACCTTTCTGTTAGCTGGCCCCCCCCAACCCACACAATTCTCCCGCCCGCAAGCTGAGGGATTAAGCTCCAGAAAACCTTCCTACACGCTTAGTTATCGCCTGAAAGAATCCCCCTGGCAGGAATTTCCTCTAATTGAGCAGGACACGGTGATTGGGCGTGCTCCAGATTGTAGCTTGCAGCTTGATCTCTACCAGGTATCCCGCCATCATGCACGTCTTAGTATAAAACCGGATGGCATTTGGTTGACCGATCTCGGCTCATCCAATGGCACACAGATCGGGGGAAATCCACTATCGCCCCGCAAACAGGCGCCCCTGCCTCCAGGACAACTCTTCACCATCAGCGAATTTACCCTGAAGGTCGAAGAACGCGCCGCGAGTGGTCTGATCAGCAGCCCCATCCTGCCTCCTTCCACGTCGCCATCCGCGCCAGAAAGAACCATCATCGCTCCACCGGTGCAGAAGGCGCTCGCGGCCCCATATTCTGTTGATCTCAGTACGCACGACCACGTTTCTATCGGTCGCGCCCAGGATAACGACCTGATTTTGAATCACCCCATCGTAAGCAGTTACCACGCTGAAATCGAACGCCTGGGCACCCGCTTCCGCCTGCGAGACCTGCGCAGCACGAACGGCGTCTTCGTCAACGGCGGGCGTGTGGAGCAAGAGGCCTGGCTCAAAGACAACGATGCCATCCAAATCGGTCCTTATATCCTCAATCTATCCGGTCAAAACCTGCGCGGGCGCGCCGATACCGGTATAACCCTGGAAGCGCGCAACCTGAACCAACGCGTGTCAAAGCAGCTCAATTTACTCAAAAATCTCAATCTCTCGATCAAGCCCATGGAGTTTGTCGCCCTTGTGGGGATGAGCGGTTCGGGAAAAAGCACGCTGCTCAACGCCTTGAGCGGTTATCGCCCTGCAACCGACGGGATGGTCTCGGCCAACGGTGTGAATTTATACAAGCACTATGACGCTTTTCGCAATGATATCGGCTATGTTCCACAAAAAGACATTGTCCACGCCGAGTTGACCCCAGCAACCGCGCTGGAATACGTGGCGCGCTTGCGTATGCCTGCGGATACCACGCCGGAAGAACGGCGCAAAGCTGTCTTGGAGGTATTGGAGGATCTCGATCTGACCGAGAGAAAGGACATCCCCATCTCCCGTCTGTCCGGTGGCCAACTTAAACGGGTATCCATTGGGGTCGAGTTACTAACCAAACCGCGCCTGTTCTTCCTCGATGAACCCACCAGCGGCCTAGACCCCGGCACTGAATATGAAATGATGAAATTGATGCGCCGCCTGGCTGACCAGGGACGCACGGTGATCCTTGTCACCCATGCCACTAAGAACGTCAGCTTTTGTGATAAAGTGATCTTCCTGGCGCGCGGCGGACACCTGGCATTCTTTGGCCCACCCGAAGAAGCGCTGAGTTACTTCGATGGCTATCGCTCCTCGCGAGAACACCAACAGAAGGAGATGGAGTTCGACGATATCTATCGTATTCTGAACGATGAAAAACGCGGTTCGCCATCCGAATGGGGAAAGCGTTTCCTGGAATCACCCGCTTACGCAACCTATTGCGCCCCTGCCGTCCGGCAAGGAGCAGCGCAGCCTGTGGCGCAAGGACCAGCAGGACAGAGAAGCGGCCGCGCCCGCGTCTCCACATGGCACCAATTCCTCATCCTCTCCTCACGCAACCTCAAAATCCTGGTGCAGGACAAGGTGTCGCTTGCCTTGATGTTGGCTTTGGCTCCCGCCATCGGCTTGATGGATTTCATTTGGGGAACCAAGCTCTTCGATCCCGTCAATGGCGATGCGTCGAAGATCATCACCATGTGGTTCATGACCGCGCTGATCACCGTGCTGGTTGGCGCTTTGAGCAGCGTGCGGGAGATCGTCAAGGAGATAGACATCTATAAACGCGAGCGGGCTGTCAATCTGAAGATCCTTCCGTATATCCTCTCGAAAGTGTGGGTGGGGTTCGTGCTGGCGCTATACCAGGCCGCCGTGTTGTTGCTCACGCGCACGATAGCCGTCCAACTCAAGCTGCCAGCGACCAGTGATTACTTCGCGCTATACATAACCCTGTTCCTGGGAACATTGTGCGGTTACCTGATCGGCCTGATGATCTCAGCCAGCGCCCCCAACCAGAATTCAGCGATGATGTTGATCATCGTCGCGCTGGTGCCGCAGTTCTTGTTCGCGGGCGCCTTGTTACCGCTCAATTTGATCCCCGGCGGAGAAGCGATCAGCCTGATAATGCCCACCCGTTGGTCGTTCGAAGCCTTGATCCGGGTCACAGGCTTGGGGGAGGAACTTTCCACAGACCCGTGTTATGAACTTTCCAAGAGCGAACGAGCCCGCCTGACCGAGGAGCAAAAAGCAGCCTGTCCTTGCATGGGCGTGAATATCTTTACCTATTGCACGGATTTTCCGGGCATTCTATCGGAGGATTACTACGATACGGTCGCCCAACAGATGCTGTCGCAGCCCAAACCGCAAGAACCGGGTCAGCCTACTCCTTACCCCTACCCCACCGCCTTCCCCTCGCCAACAGCGTTGCCCACCCCAACCTTGCTTCCAACGCTCACCCCCTTCCCTATGCCATCCAACCCTGCCCTGATGCAATCCTACATGGACCAAAGCCGGGATCAGGGACAAGTGTATCAAAATATGACTTTGGACCAATTCACAGAATACCGTGCTGACAGCCAGTATCAAGGAGATGTCTATTCCCAATTGCGCACGCAGCAAGGGGATGAGTATGCGGCCTTGCGCCAGATACAAGGAGATGAATACAAACAGGCGATGCAAGCCTATGGAGACGAGCGCGCCAACTGGCAAGAAAGTCGCGAAAAAGCGATCAGCAGCGCCGAAGCACTTTTGGAAACCACCTATGACAACTATGGAAGAGCTTTCAGGGGAACGGTCATTAGCCGCTGGTTTGCGCTAACCGTCATCATGGCTGTTCTGACTGTGCTGGTGACTTACTTCCAAAAGAGAAAGGATGTAGTGTAGCAGCGTTAGTCCGAATTTCCGATGAGTGTGCGCTCTCTAGCGCACACCGGCGATTATGCAATATGACCCTCCAGAGCCCCAATCCCGCGGTTAATCCCAAAACACATCCTTTCAAGGAAATGGAAGGTGAGGGTGCAACAGCAATAGACTATGAGGTTCTGAATGCGCGCTTGCGCGAACTGGATGATCTCAAAAACACTTTCGTGGCGCTTGTCAGCCACGAGTTGCGGACACCCGCAAATTTAATTATCGGTTACCTGGAGGTCGGGATTGAACAACTCAGCCCGGAAGTACCTGCGGAAACCCGCCGTCTGTTTGAAACAGCGCACAGACAGGCCTCCCGCCTGATGCGTATTGTCCAGGAATTGACCGACTTTGCCCATTTGCAGAGGGGGGATCGTGTAGAGCTTGGCGATCCGATCAATGTAGGGGAGTCGTTGGTCCAGGTATTATCCTTGCTGCGTCCTGCACTTAACTCCAAGTCGATCGATCCCTCCGTCGAGTTACCCGAGGAACTCAATACCTTGAAATTCGACGGTGAGAGCTTGATCATCATCTTCCGCAATCTGCTCTCCAATGCAGCCAAATTCACCCCGGCGAACGGAAAAGTATGGATCAAGGGCGTCCGTGTGCCGAAGGAGGATAAGATCGCCATAGCCGTGATCGACACGGCCGCGCCGATTCCGCCTGAGAAGCGAAACACGCTCTTCCAGGATTTTCGGCAAATGGAGAACTACCTGACGCGCCGCTATGAAGGCTTGGGCTTGGGATTGGCCGTAGCCCGCCGAACGGCCCAGTCGTTGGGAGGGGATATTCAACTCCAGGTACGAGCAGAGGGGAATTCATTTATCGTCTTTTTACCCATCAAGGAACGACCTGAAAATAAAAAGTAAATGCTCACCCTTGCGAAGGTTTTTTTTAACCTTCGCAAGGGTTACTCACCTATCCTTTCGACCCTCTCCGCCCTCAGGAGGGGCTCACCGCGCGAGGCGTCCCGCTCCACCACGCCGGTCACCAGAATGGGCGCGGAGGTGTGGATGAAGGAGCGGGCGCGGCGGTAGACATCCGGGAAGACGACCACGTCCAGCATCCCGGAAAGATCCTCCAGCGTCAGGAACATCATGCTCTCACCCTTGGCGGTGCGGCTGCGATGCCCGCTTTGGCGGACGCCAGCCACGGCGACGCGCTGCCCGGTGCGCCCGGCGGCTTCGATTGCCGTGATCGCACCGGCCGCGGCAATCTGCTTAGCAACCAGCTCGAGCGGATGGGCATCCAGGCTGATACCCAATAGCTCCTGCTGGGCAGCCACTTTTTGCTCCAGCGGCCAATCCTCCTCTTCCAAACTTCCGAAGTCTGCGAGACTTCGGAAGTCTTGCTGCCACTCGAACAGGCCGGGCTGCCCTGCTCGCCACAACGTCCCGTGTTTTTTACGGGAATCCCCCCCTTGCAACCGACGCAGAATAACAGGGATTGCGCCAAAGCCCTCCAGCGCGCCGACGCGCGCCAGGTTCTCGGCCTCATGAGGACGCGGGTCGACGCGCGCCAGGAAATCCTCCAGTGCGTGGAACGGCCTGCGCAAAAGGATGCGCTCGATGGTATGTCGCGTCAACTCTTTGACCTGATCCAGTCCCATGAAGAGCGCTTTTTGCCCCTCCGACCGCTCTGCCAGAACGAAGTTACGCCCGGAGTGATTGACATGCGGCGGGTGGGTGGTCAATCCCATGCGACGCGCCTCGCCCAGATAGACGCGCTGGCTATAGTAGCCGCCCCAGTTGGCGAGCACCGCAGCCATGAACTCGCCGGGGAAATGCGTCTTGCACCAGGCCGAACGCCAGGCAACCTTTGCATAAGAAGCGGCGTGCGCCTTGGGGAAGCCGTAACCGGCAAAGGCAGCCATCATCTCCCAAACCCGCTCGCCGATCTCGGATGGCACGCGGCTGCGGGTTTGCGCTTCGGCGATGAACTTTTCCTTTAGCAACTGCATCTGTCGCCCCGGATCGAAGTGACTCATGGCGCGGCGCAGCAGGTCGGCCTCGGCCAGGCTGAAGCCGGCCAGCTCGTGGGCGATGCGCAGCACCTGCTCCTGGTAGAGGATCACGCCAAAGGTCTCGTCCAAAAGGGGGGCGAGGGCGGGGTGGATGTGGCGCACCGGCTCCTCACCCTTGAAACGGCGCACAAAGGCATCCTTCAAGCCGCCGGAGAGCGGACCGGGACGGTAGAGTGCCAAGGCAGCCATCAGGTCGTCCTCGCTGCGAGCGCGGATCTCCCGCAAGGTAGAGCGCATACCCGGACTTTCGATCTGGAAGCAACCAATGGTGCCTCCGCTTTCGAGACGTTGGGAGGTCTGTGGATCGTCCGTTGGCGTCGAATCCAGGACGGCCAACGGCCCAGGGTAATTACCCGGATGACTGGCGTGAATAAACTCAGCCACATCGCCCAGCACGGTCAGGCCGCGGATGCCCAAGAGATCAATCTTGACCAAGCCCAGTGCTTCGACCGCGCCCAAGTCGAATTGAGTAATGGTCACCCCCTTAACGCCGGAAGCGGCACCCGCTGAGTGCATCAGCGGGAGGAGATCGGTCAACGCGTTGGGGGCGACGACCAAACCGCCGGGGTGGACGGAAAGGTGGCGCGGCAATCCGAGCAGGGCTTCGGCTTCATCGAAGATGCGTTGGTAGGCTGGGGCTGGATAGCGTGAACGCAGCTCGGCGAAGGGCGAGGGCGGCGCCTCGCCTTCATCGGTTTCACCCTCTTGCACACGAGCAAAGTAGGCATAGGGTAGTTGCTCGGCCAGCTCACGCACGGACTTGGGCGGCAGGCCGTGCGCCTTGGCGACATCCCCGAGCGCCGAGCGCGGGCGGTAGCGGTTGATGGTGGCGACCATCGCGGCGCGCGCCGCGCCATAAGTCTCGAAGACGTGCTGGATGATGCCATCCCGCCGTCGCGAGCAGAGGTCGGTGTCAATGTCGGGCGGGGTGGCGCGCGCCGGGTTGAGGAAGCGCTCGAAATACAGGTTCAGGCGCAGCGGGTCGGGACTGGTGATGCCCAGGCAGTGGGCGACGAGCGAGGAAGCCGCCGAACCACGCGAGGAGAAGGGGACGCCGGTCTTGCGGGCAAAATCCAGGATCTCCTCGACGATCAGGAAGATTGGCTCGAAGCCCATGCGGGCGATGGTATCCAGCTCGTGGTCGAGGCGCCTCTGGACCTGCGGGCTGATCGTCCCATACAGGCGGCGCGCCCCGGCCTCGGCTTTCTGGCGCAGGTGGGAGGCAGCCGTTTGGCCGGCGGGTAGCGGGACGCCGGGCATGTGCGGGACGCCCAAGGGCAACTCGACCTTGCAGCGCGCGGCGATCTCCCCGGTCGCAGCCAGGGCTGTGGGAAAGGCGGCGAAGCGTCGCTCCATCTCACGCGCGGGGACGAAGTGCGCGCCAGGGGGCGCGGCGGCATCTACAGGCAGGCGATCGAGCGGCTGGTTGAGGCGGATGGCGGCCAATGTGCGCTGTAAGGATGCCTGTTTGGGGGACAGGTAGTAGACCGGATGTGTCACGACCAGCGGCAGGGAAAGTCTGCGGCCAAGAGCGGAGAGCGGCAAGCCGAGAGAGGGATCAGACAGAGCAAGACACAGGCGGCCGGGGAACATCTCACGCAGGGTTTCGAGCCACTGACTGGAAGGAGCGCCCGGCGCGCCACAGATGGCGATTAAATCCCCCGAATACGCGGCCAAGAGGTCGAGCGGGCAGGCGGACTCAGGATCCTCCCGCAGCGCCAGCGCGCTGCTCAAGCGGCACAGGTTCGACCAGCCTGCCAGGCTGGTTGCCAGGAGCGCCAGCCTGCCACTTTCCAAGTCGATCTCCAGTCCAAGCAGCGGCTGCACCCCAACGTTCTTGCATACCAGCACGAACTCGAGAGCGCCGGTCAGCAGGCGATGGTCGGTCAAGCCGAGGGCGGGCATGCCGTCGGAGGCAGCGGCTTGCGCCAGGTCGGCAGGCAGGGCCAGGCCTTCTCCCAAAGAATAGGCGGAGTGGGGGATGAGGTGGAGGAACATCAAGCCTATTCTAACCGCAATTCCCCTGAAACCTTTCTATTTTCAGGCACTTGTATTACTATAAAAATTGAAGCATGACCGCCCTGTTATATAGAAAGAAGACCTGAGATGGCAGACAGCAGCTCAATTATCTGTACGATGGCATTGGGTTTATGGCCCAACCGCAAGAAACGCTTTCCTCGTGGAGCCATTCTTTCTTGGCAGGGGGACCCGGTGGAACAGATTTACATTATTTTAAAAGGTGCGGTGAAGGTCTCAACCCTCTCCCCGGATGGGAAAGTCTTTTCATACGGCATCGTGGGGGCAGGACGTCTGATCGGGGCAACGCAGTATCTGTTGGATGGGGTCTCCGGCTCGGTGGCGGAAGTTGCTGAAGACTCAGAATTGCTGGTTGTTTCCACAGAGGAGTTCGACCACGCCTTACGCAGCAACCAGGATTTTTCGCTGGCAGTGATGAAGGAAATGGCCCAAGCGGCGGCTGAGATCGCCAGCAAGGCGCGCGACCTGAGCTTCCTAGACGTGCAACAACGCTTGAAGCATAGCCTGATCACCCTGGCGCGCGAACATGGCATCCGCACCGAAAGAGGAGTGATCATTGATCTGGACATCACGCAGGACGAGATTGGGACGATGGTCTCAGCCAACCGGACAACCATCGCCGCCTGTCTGAGAGAACTACGGGTAAAAGGATACCTGTGGAAAGATGGCCGGCATCTGGCAATCTTGCCCCCGGAACAGGTGGAAAAACTGGATGGACTAACCCGGGCAGTGGTTGAGGGGGAGGATGATGAGGCGGAAAAGTTAACCAACGAAGCCATCAACGAAGGCATGGATCCTCTCAAGCTGTTAGAAGCCCTGACTGCTGGGATGAAAGATATTGATCGGGCATACACGCGCGGCGAGATTGATTTACCGGATGTAGTGCTGGCTGCCACGGCCATGAAACAAGCCCTGCCAGCCATCGAAGCCAGCATTGAACTTAGCCACAAGCAGGAGATGGTGGTGGGGACGGTGGTGATTGGGACAGTCTTCGGTGACATCCACGACATTGGCAAGACGATTGTTGCAATGCTACTGCGGGCCAGGAATTTCCGGGTGATCGACCTGGGGGTGAATATCACCCCAGAACATTTCATGGAAGCCATCACCCATTTCAACCCTGATATTCTGGCGCTCTCAGCCTCGACCACCACTACTTCGCTTGAGATCGAGCCAGTGATTGGGTTGCTCAAAGAAAGTGGGCTCAGGAGTAAGGTAAAACTCATGGTGGGTGGGGGCGCTGTGAGCAAAGAGTATGCCGAACGCCTGGGTGCGGATGGCTACCACACCACCGCTCAGGGCGCGGTGGAGACGGCCTGGAGGTTGTGTACAAGAGAAAAATAATTCTTCTCCCAACTGTCAAGTCGATTTATACCCAAAAATGTCGTCCAGGCGACAGCTTCTCGACCGCACTTCTGCAATAATTTGTATCAGAAAATCCGATCAGCGAAAGGAGTGATCCATGACCGATCAATATGCAGAAGTAATGAAAGCTATCGTGGATGGGGATGATACACAGGCCGCCAAGTTGGTGGAGGTTGCCCTGGCTCAAGGCTTGCCTCCGCTGGACATCCTCAACCAGGGCGTGGTGGCCGGCATCCATAAGACTGGCGAGCTGTGGGCTGCCAACAAATACTTCCTGCCGGATGTGATCCTCTCCGCAGATGCCTTCAAGGCTGCCATGCTGCCGCTGGAGCCCAAGCTGAAGGAGAGTACACGCGGCAAGAAGGCAGCCAAATTCGTCATTGGCGTGGTGCAGGGTGACATGCACGACCTGGGCAAGAGCCTGGTGAATGCCATGCTCACCTCGGCTGGCTTCGAGGTCATTGACTTGGGGATTGATGTCCCCAAGGAGAAATTCATCGCTGCGGTGCGGGAACACAAGCCTGCCATCCTGGGCTTGGGAGCCTACATGAGCACCACGATGCTGGAGATGAAGGAGATCATCGCTGAGCTGGAGAAACAGGGCTTGCGGAGGGGATTGAAGGTGATGGTCGGAGGGGTGCCCACCAGCCAGGAGTTTGCGGACGAAGTGGGCGCTGACGCCTGGGGGAAGGATGCCATGCTGGCGATGCAGAAAGCATTGGAACTGGTCGGAGGCAAAAATGGCTAACCCAACTCTTGAAATGATCCAGGGCCTGCTCTACGGAAAGGGCCTGCATATCGGCCAGCCGGGCAGGCTGGCGCGCATCGTGGGAGTGATGGCCGGCGGCAAGATGGACGTGGTGCCCTTCATGGGCCCACAGATCCATGACCACGCCATGACGGTCGCCAAGGTTCCGGCGCGGAGATACTACTGGGATGCCAAGCTGTTGGTTGATACGCACATGGCCGTGGACCGCTGGTACGGCTTCGATTCCGACACGATCGTCGCCGACGCCTACAACTTCGAAGTGGAAGCGCTGGGCGCCAAGATGATCTACAGCGACATCGCCATGCCCACCGTGGACGTGAGCGACCCGCTGATCAAGGGACCGGCCGACCTGGACCGGATCGGGTCACTCGACCCCAGCAAGGGACGTATCCCGATGGCAATCCAAGTAGGCAAGTTCTTCATGGAAAAGGCACCTGGCCCGATCGCGGGTGGGTTCTTCTGCTCACACTGGAGCCTGCTCTGCCAGGCGATGGGCTATCCCAAGGCGGTACGGGCGCTCAAGCGCGACCGCGGCTTCGCCACGGCGCTGTTCGACTGGGCGAACGACCGGGTGCTCTTCCCCTTCATGCAGGCGTATGCCGCGGCCGGGGTCAAGAACGCCAACGGTGCGGATGCCTGGGCGTGCTTCCCAGACCTGACTCCCGAACTGGTGGAGGAGTGGGTGCTGCCCTACGCCAAGAAGCTGCGCGAGCAGAGCAAGAAGGAGCTGAAGATGACCGCGGCCGCCGGCGCTGCCGCCGCCGACTACTGCGAGGAAGACCCGGCCAAGTTCAGCAAGGAGATGATGTTCAAATGCCTGGCGGTGGGGGTCAAGACTTTCCCGTTGAAGGTGGCGCCATCCGCCATGGGCCGCACGCAGGATTGGGACATGCGCTGGCTGCGCGAGTTTGCCGAGAAAGAGGGCAAGAACGGGAAGATGATCCCGGTCACCGCCTCGCTCAACGGACGCTTCATGCGCGACAGCACTCCTGCACAAATCGTGGCAAAGCTCGCCGAATGGATCGACATCCTGGGTCGCGATGGAGGCCTGTTGGTCTTCATCGGGAATGTGCCCGCAGATACCCCCTCGCTGAACATCCACACCGCGGTCAAGGCCACCCACACGCTGGGCAAATATCCGATTGCCGCCGATCTGACCAAGATCAAGATCGAGCCTCCGACTTATCCCACATTCGACGAGTGGCTGAAAGGCCAGCCTGAAGAGGAAACCATCCGCAAAGCACGCGAGTGGAAGCCGGATAACAAGAAAGTCATTGCATGAGCACGCTCTTGCAGGGGCGCGGCGACCCGGTGTTGGTCAGGCCGGATGATTCCGCGCGCATCATCGGCGAGCGCATCAACCCGAGCGGGCGCGCAAAATTCCGCCAGGCCCTGCTGGACGGGGATTGGGAAACTGTGCGACAGGAAGCGCTGAGGCAGGTGGAAGCCGGGGCGGACATTCTGGATGTGAACGTCGGCGCCAAAGGCATTGATGAGACGGTCGTACTGCCGCAAGCGGTCAAGCAGGTAGCGGAGGCTGTGGCAGTACCCCTTTCAATCGACACGCGTAACCCGGCTGCCCTGGAGGCGGCGCTCAAGGTTTGCCCGGGGCGGCCGCTGGTCAACTCCATCGGCGGCGAAGAGAAGATCTTGAAGGAGAACCTGCCGATCGTGGCAGAGTTCGAGGTGCCGGTCATCGTGCTGTGTATGGGACAGGAGGGTATTCCCAACAATACAGATGACCGTCTGAAGATCGCCCATCAAGTGCTGGAAGCAGCGGTAAAGGCTGGTATCAAGGAAGAGGATGTAATTTTCGACCCTCTGGTGATGACCGTGGGAGCCGGCGACCAGGCCGCCCGGCTGGCGCTGGAAACCACGCGCCGCCTGCGGGAGGAATTCCCTGGCAATAACATTACCGGCGGCGCCAGCAATGTCAGCTTCGGCATGCCAGCCCGTCCAACGCTGAACGCCCATTTTCTGAGCGCCGCGTTCACCTTGGGCATGAACCTGCCCATCACCGATCCCACCGATCCGCAACTGTGCTTTGCCCTGCACTGTGGTAACATATTCATGGGACGTGATCCCAAGGTAAGAGGCTTCATGCGCTTCTACCGGGCGGTCATGCCCGAATAATCCCTGCAGGAAAAGAGCAGCCATTCAACAATGGCAGAACTGCGCACCAAGATCATCGCCTGTCCGACGGTTGGGGAGGAGTTAAAGCCACTCCTCCCCGATGGCTTTACATTGGAGATGCTCGAATACGGACTGCATAACGTCCCGGAAAGCCTGCATGAGCAACTGCAAGCTGCCATTGATGCGACCGGCCCGGAGTATGGGACAATCCTTCTGGGCTATGGGCTGTGCGCCAACGCCATCCTGGGGCTCGAGAGTCGGGACTTCCGGTTGGTGATGCCGCGGGCGGACGACTGCATCACCCTGTTCCTGGGCTCGCGGCAGGAATACCTACGGCAGCTCAGCCTGGCGCCGGGGACGTTCTTCCTGACCAAGGGCTGGATCGAGTGCGGCGAAGACCCCTATACAGAATACTGTTCCCTGCGCATGAAATATGGCCACGAGAAGGCATTCAAGATCGCCAAGCGCTACATCCAAAACTATACCCGGCTGGCCTTGATCAATTCGGGTAGCTACAAATCCGAAGCCTACCGCAAGTATGCCAGGATGGTGGCAGACTATTTCGACCTGACCTACGAAGAAATTCCAGGCTCGAATGAACTGCTCGAAAACCTCATCGGCGGCATCTGGGAGAGAAGCTTCGTGGTAGTGCCTCCGGGAGAAGTAGTCCAATATGAAATGTTCTATGCTTTGGGTGGCCTGAGATGACATTTTTCATTGATTTTGAACCCAATGGTCGGCGGGTACCGGGCAAAGACGGTGATACCATCCTGGAAGCTGCCCAGCAAGCCGGCATCATGCTCAATGTCACCTGCGGCGGCGAAGGCATCTGCGGACATTGCGTCGTGCGCGTCATGGCAGGGGCGGTCTCTGCCCCCAATGTGAACGAGGAGACCGAATTGGGCGCCGAGCAGACCAGGGAGGACTGGCGCCTGGCCTGCCAGACGCACATCCTGGGAGATGTGCGCGTTCACATCCCGCCTGAATCGCTGGCTACCGCCCAACGCACCCAGACGGAGGGGCGCGAGATTCCGGTGGACCTGCACCCCGCCGTGCGCTCCGTGGAGGTGCGCCTGCCTGAACCCACCATCAAAGACCAGCGCTCGGACGCGACCCGTCTTGGGGAGACGCTCGGCATCCCCGACCTTCACATCCCCCTGAGCGTTCTGCGGACGCTCTCGAATGACCTGCGGGAGCACACTTTTCACGCCTGCGCATTTGTGCGCGATTCGACGCTGGTCGGGATACGACCGCCCGGCACGCCTGCCCTGGGCTTTGCGGTGGACTTGGGCACAACCAAGCTGGCAGGCTATCTCGTGGATTTGGCAAGCGGGCAGACCCTGGCCTCCGCCGGGGCGATGAACCCGCAGATCGCTTATGGCGAGGATGTGATGGCGCGCATCAGCCACACGATGAGCAAGCCCGAGGGCGGCGAGCAGTTACGCAGCACGGTGGTGGCGGCGCTGAACAGCATGGCGGGCGAGCTGTGCGTCCAGGTCAAGCGCTCCATGCGTGACATCGCTGATGCGGTCGTGGTGGGCAATACCGCCATGCACCACCTGTTCCTCGGGTTGCCGGTGCGGCAACTGGGCCTGGCGCCTTACCTGCCCGCCGAGAGCGCCGCGTTGGACCTGCCTGCAGACCAGATCGGCCTGGCCCTGGCTCCCGCTGCAAACGTCCATTTGCTGCCCAACATCGCCGGATTCGTCGGCGCGGATCATGTTGCCATGCTGCTGGGGTCGGGCATGCTCGAGCACGGGGGGATCGTCCTGGGCATGGACATCGGCACCAACACCGAGATCAGCCTGATCGCCCACGGGAAGCACTATGCCTGCTCCACGGCATCCGGGCCGGCTTTCGAGGGCGCGCACATCCGGCACGGCATGCGCGCCGCCCCGGGGGCGATCGAGAAAGTGGTCATCCACGACGGGCAGGTGCTGCTCCAGACCATCGATAACCAGCCGGCAGTGGGACTGTGCGGCTCAGGCATCCTGGACGTGGTCGCCCAGTTGCACCGCGCCGGCTGGCTCAACGAACGCGGCGGGCTGGACCTCTCCAGGGGTGGGGGACGTATCCGCCAGGGGGAGCGCGGCGCAGAGTTCGTGGTGGCGTCGGCGCAGGAGAACGGCGGCAGGGAGATCACCTTCAGCCGCAGCGATGTCAACGAGATCCAGCTCGCCAAGGGCGCCATGCGCACCGGCGCGAACATCCTGCTGCAAAAAGCCGGGGTGAGCGAGCAGGAGATCGACGCCATCTTCATCGCCGGGGCTTTCGGCACCTACCTGGATGTGCAGAGCGGGATCGATATTGGCATGTTCCCCTGCCTGCCAAAGGAACGTTTCCAGCAGGTGGGCAATGCCGCCGGGAGCGGCGCCAGGATGGCGCTGCTCTCCACCGAGAAACGGAGAGAGGTGGTGGCGATCGCCCGGCGAGTGCAATACGTCGAGCTTACCACGGAGAAATCTTTTCCAAGCCTGTTTGCCAAGGCGCTGATGCTGGAATAGGGGGATCCGGCAGGTAGAATCCAAGGGCCAGATCTCATGACCACGGAGCATCTCGCAAGTGAGGGGATCAAGCTCGACAAAGCCTTCCTTGAGCAGGTTAAAGCTGCGCACCTGGGCAGCCTCAAAAGTGTGGCGCGTGGCGAGGTCCTTTTTTGGCAGGGCGACCCCGTGGAGGTTATTTATGTTGTCGTCCGTGGCAGCCTGAAAGAATACACGCTCCTACCGGATGGCAGGGCTTGCGTTTACCGCGTTCTGGGGGCCGGCGGGCTGACCGGCGCGACAGCCTACCTGCTTGGCCACGACCACGACACGATCACC
>Ga0233425_10002056_pt1 | contig 41431 bp, 39 predicted proteins | sample Watercolumn_Towu_2_FD_181712 | JGI IMG/M metagenome (GOLD analysis project Ga0233425, IMG submission 181712) | Freshwater microbial communities from Lake Towuti, South Sulawesi, Indonesia - Watercolumn_Towuti2014_140_MG | ecosystem: Environmental > Aquatic > Freshwater > Lake | place...
AGGCTTCAGCCGCTTCGTTACCTCCACGACTGCTCCAGTTGCTACCGGCCGGAGCGATAGGTGCCGGACGGGATTCGCACCCGTTAGAAGACAGCGCCTTTCCACGGCGCACGTTAAAGATGGGCTAAATCCCTCTCCCGCAAGGAGAGGGACTTGTGTAGATGCCTCTGCCCACGGGGAGAGGGTTCCAGACTTCGAGCCCGTGGGTTCTGACCCCTTCTCGCGAGAATTCCGGGAAGTTATTTTTGGCCAAATCCCTTAGCCCGCCGGCTGCTGCTCCAGCGCCTGCAGCCATTCCCGCCATACCGCCAGGGCGATGGCCAGGATCACCGGCCCCAGGAACAGGCCGATGAAGCCGAAATTCAACAGGCCGCCCAGCACCCCGAACAGTACCAGCAGGAAGGGAATGCGGGTGGTGGCGCTGATCACCAGGGGGCGAATCACGTTGTCCACCCAACTGACGACCAGGGTGCCCCACAGCGCCAGCGATACCGCCGCCCAAAGCTGGCCGTGTCCCAGCAGCCAGAGACTGGCCCCGATCCACACCACCGGCGTACCGAAGGGAATCATCGCCACGGCCATGGTGACGAGGGACAGGATGATCGGGGCACCGATCCCCACCGCCCAATATCCCAGACCGGCAACCAGCCCCTGGCCGATGGCGGTCAGCACGATGCCGTATACGACCGCCTTGACGGTGGATTCCGCGGTCTGCAGATAGTGGTCGGCACGTTCGCCCGATAGGTGGATCAGCACCAGCCTGAATTGACGCGCCCAGTCGCTGCCGTCGCGGTAGGCGAAGAACACCGCCAGCGCGGTCATCCCCAGCTTGGCCAAATTGCGGCCCACCCCCTCGGCAACGCCCAACAGATCGTTGGACAAGGTTTGCAGCCACGGTAGCGCGGTGGCACGCACCAAGGCGTTGAGATCATCGAAACGGTCCAAATGCCGGGACAACTCCGGTCCGATATAGGGAATGCCCAGCAGCATGCGCGGCAGGGTCGGCTTCTGCTCCAACCAGGCCGGCAGCTGGCGCAGAAACTCGGCCATTTCGTGGTGCAAAACCAGGCTTCCCCAAACCAGCGGAATCACCACCAGGGAGCTGAGCACCAGGGTCATCATCAGCGCCACGGCGCCGTGGTGACCGCCGCAGCGCCGCTGCAGCCATCCGTACGCGGGCCAGGTCACATACACCAGGATGACCGCCCACAACACCGGAACGAGAAAGCTGCGGAGCACCACCCAGGTGAGTCCCGCCAGCACCAGCAGCACACAACCGGTAACCAGCCATCGGGTAAGGTCGGACATGCGTCCTCGCGCGGATCGATCGTTGACGACAGCCCCATCGGCGGGGCTGGACCATACTACATCGCCGGAGGGCTTCGTGCAGCGGCGATGGCCGAACCGGTGAAGACCGTGGGAACTGCCTCACGGTGAGGCGCTCACCCTGAGCTAGAATTGCTCCCCGCAAGCCCGCAGGGAAACTGGGGAAATACCCGACTGTTCCAACCGGCGCCCCGCTACCCTCACCCGGATCACCCAAGCCAAGGAGTATCGTCATGCCCATCGCCGCCGCCCAGGCCATCGTCGACCTGCTTTGCGTCATTCACATCTACAAGACCGGCCGGCCGTATTACTGGTATTTGATCGTGGTCGGCTTCCCCCTGCTGGGGGCGCTGGCTTACTTGCTGTTCGAGGTAATACCGTCCACGGACGGCCGCCGGCTGGCAAAACGGGTCATTCGCAAGATCGACCTGTCGGCGGACCTCAAGGAACGTATCCTGGAAGCGGAGCGCTGCGGTTCGGTGGCCAACCGGACGGCCCTGGCGGAAGAGCTGGTCAACACCGGCCAGTTCGACCCGGCCATCAACCTCTATCAGAGCTGTTTGACCGGCCTGCACCAGGATGACCCCGCCATCCTGTTCGGCTTGGCCACCGCCTATTATCACAAAGGCGATGCGGCCCAAGCGGTAACCTGGCTGGACCGCGTCATCGCCATCGAGCCCTGGTTCCGATCCGGCGATGCCAAGCTGATCCGTGCCCAAGCCCTGGCCCGTGCGGGCCGCAGCCACGATGCGCTGGCCCAGTTCGAGGCGATCGCCGAGCACTATCCCGGGGAAGAGGCGCGTTGCCGTTATGCGGTCTTGCTGGCCGAGTCCGGCCAGCCCGAGGCTGCCGACCACATCATGCAGGAGGTGGACAAGCGCTGCCGGCTCAACGGCCGACCCTATGTCCGCACCAACGAGGAATCGATCGGCACCGCCAAACGCCGTCTCAAGGACCTGCGCCAGCAAGCCGCCGCTCCCCGCTCCACCCGCTGATCCGCGCAGCACGCCCGTCAAGCCTTGCCGCCGCCGGGGCGGAAGTCTAGCATTGCGCCATCGACCGCCGCGCCGGCGCCCCGCCCTGCAGCCGCACTCGTCACCTTACAACAACCGGATCATCGACGATGAATATTGCCGCTCTAGATAGCCTGGATCAAAAGCTCCGCACCCTGCCTTACTACGACCGTTTTGCCAGCTATCCGATCGGGCTGCGGACCCTGATCGCCGCCGCGGTCCTGAGCGTCCTCACCGCGGTGCTGCTGGGGCTGGTCTATGTGCTATTCAGCCCCATCGTCGCCTATGGCTCGCTGGCCAGCATCCTTGCAGGCCTGGCCACCGGTCTAGGGGCATTGCCGGCCCTGATGTTCAAGGACGTCCAGCAGAAAGCACTCTACGTCATGCTGGGCGGAGCCGCCGGCGTGATGCTGGCCGCCACCGCGTTCTCGCTGGTCGCACCGGGCATCCAGTACGGCAACGAATTGTGGCCCGGCAAAGGCATCTATGTGGTCGGGTTTGGCCTGATCATCGGCGCGCTGTTTCTGGAGTTCACCGACCGCTGGCTGCCCCACGGCAACGTGGCGGACAGCACCGAAGGGATGGAACTGTCGGCGGCTCTGCGCAAGATCTGGCTGTTCGTGATCGCCATCACCGTGCACAACTTCCCCGAGGGCATGGCGGTCGGCGTGGGCTTCGGCTCCGGAGACTGGCATAACGGCACCAGCCTGGCCATCGCCATCGCACTGCAGAACGTCCCGGAAGGGCTGGCGGTCGCCTTGCCTCTGGTGGGCTTGGGCTACAACCGGACCCAGGCGGTATTGGTGGCCACCCTCACCGGCATGGTGGAGCCGATCGGCGGATTTCTGGGCGTCGCATCGGTGATCCTGTTCAAGCCACTGCTGCCCATCGGCATGGCTTTCGCCGCCGGAGCCATGCTCTTCGTCATCGCCGACGACATCATTCCCGAGACCCAATCGAAGGGTAAGGCCCGCTCCGCCACCTTCGCCCTGGTGATCGGCTTCATCGTCATGATGATGCTGGACAACATGCTGACCTAAGGATCGCCCATGGCTTGCCTGTTTCCCGCCGACTGGGCCGACTGGCAGCGGTTGGCACCGGCGCCGGAAGTGGTCGAATGGGCCACCAACCTGTCCGGCACCTTCGCCCTCATCGCCACTGCGGAATTCGGCGACAAGAGCCAGCTGGTCTGCATGACGCTGGCGGCCCGCTACCGGGGACTGCCCATCGTGCTCGGGGCCGGATCGGCCTTCGCCTTGCTCAATCTGGCGGCGGTCGTGTTCGGGGCGGCTGTGGCGCAATGGATCCCACAGCCGTGGGTGGAGGTCGTGGTGGTGGTGCTGTTTGCCGGCTTCGGCCTGCGCGCCCTGTTTGCAGCGGCCGACGACGAGGATGGCGGCGACGCGGCAAAACCGGGTCACAGCGTGTTCATTACTACGTTCTTGATGATTATTGCCGCCGAGTTCGGCGACAAGACCCAGTTGGCGGTGGCGGCGTTGGGTGCCGCCATCCCCCCTGCGCCGGTGTGGACCGGGGCCACCCTGGCCTTGGTGACCACCTCGGCGTTAGGCGTGTGGGCCGGGCGCGCCATCCTCCAGCGCATTCCCTTGCACTGGCTGCACCGGATCAGCGGCGTGCTGTTCCTGGGATTCGCGGCGGTGACGGCCTGGCAGCTGCTGGCCGACGCACCGCTGGATCGCTTGCTGGAAAGGCTGAAGGGCTGAGGAGCGGGGCGCCGACGCCATTACTGCGCGGCGGCGACCAGGGACTGGAGGGTCAAACCGGTCGTTTCCAGGCGCACGACGTCGGTTTCGTTCAGCTGCGGGATGCCTCGTGCCATTGCACCGCTGCCATCGATCGTCGAGCAGGTGCCGCTGGCGGCCTGGAACGGAGCATCGCTGCGTTCGGTCAGCACCAGATGATAGTCATTGATCTGCGGCTCCGAACTCCCCAGGGAATGCCCCAGGTCGAGCACACACTTGGCGATCAGTTCATCGTTGCGCGTAATGTTGATGGTCAACTCGGTGGCCGGCACCGCGTCATCCATGATGCGGTCGCTGTTCATGGTCAGCGTGGCATCCAACCGCCGGCTGAGCAGGGCGGCACCGTCGGCGGCACCGCTGGTCCTGGTGGTAAGCACCACACTGCCGATGTTCTGATAAGGAATGCTGGCCCACTCCGCGGGGGTTTCGATGCCCAGCACCAGCTGCCGGACGGTGGCGCCGGAGGGATCCGGCGACAACGCAGCAGCGGCCGACAGGGAACAAGCGGTCAACGCGGTAGCCAGAACCAGGGCTGGACGGAATGTCATGATAACCTCACAAAGTAAAAACGAGAGTGGTGCATCCGGAATCGATGGTTTATTTTAGCCGGTGAAGGCCGCCGTGCTGCAACGAAGTTCACGGTCTCGCCAAGGGGCACGGCATAACTTGCATAGCCTAATGGAATTAGCAAGGATTGCACCAGCCCTGCGTCGAACGAAAATCCCGCGCGAGCACCGGCAAACCGAGACCGAAACCGTCGCCCGCCAGCGACAGACCACCCGATCCGCCCATTTCCGATGACCATCCCAGCCGCCGTCGCAGCCCCGCCCCACGGGGGCCGGCCACTCTCCAAGAGCGACCTGCACTACGACCTGCCGGAACGGCTCATCGCCCAGCGCCCGCTGACCGAGCGCGGCGCCAGCCGGCTGCTGGCCGTGGACGGCGAAACCGGGTCCTGTTCCGACCGCCGCTTTATCGACCTGCCCGATTTGCTGCACCCGGGCGATTTGCTGGTGTTCAACGATACCCGGGTGATCCCGGCACGGCTCTATGGCCATAAAGCCACCGGGGGCCGTCTGGAACTGCTGCTGGAGCGCATGGTGGGGCGGTTTCAGGCCTGGGCCCACGTCAAGTCCAGCAAATCCCCCAAACCCGGTGCCGAACTCATCCTGCAAGGCGAGCACCGCTGCCGGGTCATCGAACGGGACGACGACCTGTTCCTGCTGGAGTTCGATCCGCTCGGGCCGGAGTTGCCGCAACTGCTGGAACTGATCGGCCACATGCCGCTGCCTCCCTATATCCAACGCGCTGACGAGGCTTTGGACCGGGAGCACTATCAGACGGTGTTCGGCTGCAACCCCGGCGCCGTCGCCGCACCCACGGCGGGGCTGCATTTCGACCAGCCCATGCTGGAACGGCTGGCCGCGCGGGGAATCGCCACCGCGCGGGTGACCCTGCACGTGGGCAGCGGCACCTTTCAGCCGCTACGCACGGAATCGCTGGACGACCACCGCATGCATGCGGAGTATTGCGAAGTCGGCGCCGACACCGTCGCCGCCGTCGAGCGCGCCCGCCGGGTCGTCGCCATCGGCACCACGGCGGTCCGCAGCCTCGAAACCGCCGCACAGGGAGGGCGACTGACCCCTTACAGCGGCGACACCCGGCTGTTCATCCGGCCCGGCTTCCAGTTTCGCTGTGTCGATGCCGTCCTGACCAATTTCCATCTGCCGGAATCCACCCTGCTGGCCCTGGTGTGCGCCTTCGCCGGCTACGACTCGGTGATGGCGGCCTACCGCCACGCGGTAGCGCAGGAATACCGGTTTTTCAGCTACGGCGATGCCATGTTCCTGACCCGGAAGGCGGACCGGCCAAACCCATAACGACAGAAAATCCAGATGTTTGAACTCGATCCCAGGCTACGACAGGACTGTATCGTGCTTGGCCGTTTCCCGCTGAGCCTGCTGTTGCTGATGAACGACAGCCGCTATCCCTGGTTCGTCCTGGTTCCGCAACGATCCGACATCCGGGAGATCTTTCAGCTGCCCGAAATTGACCGACAGCACCTGCTGAAGGAATCCTGCACCCTCGCCGAGGCATTGACCGCGACCTACGCGCCCGACAAGCTCAACGTCGCCGCCATCGGCAATCTGGTGCCCCAGCTGCACCTCCACCACGTGGTCCGCTACCGCACCGATGCGGTCTGGCCGGCGCCGGTATGGGGCAAGCTCCCGGCCATCCCCTACGGCGAACAGGGACTGGCCGTCCTGCGGCAACGGATGAGGGACCTGGGCATGGCCGAATTCCTGCCGCAGGACTGACCGATGGAATGCCGGGAAGGCTGCGGCGCCTGCTGTATCGCACCGTCCATCTCCAGTGCCATACCCGGCATGCCGCAAGGCAAACCGGCGGGAATCCCCTGCATCCAGCTGGACGGGCTCCTGCGCTGCCGCGTCTTCGGGGAGCCCGCTCGTCCGGCCTGCTGTTCGGGTCTGCAGCCGTCGCCCGACATGTGCGGCCCGGATCGGACCCGCGCCCTGCAATGCCTCGCGACGCTCGAACTCCTGACCCGTCCGGACGCCTGATCGTCCCGGCATCCGCCTTGATGCCACCAGGAGCCGGAACGACTCATTCGGCGCGGCCGAGATAAGCCATGGAGGACTCGCTTCGCCGCCCCGCACTCACTCCGCCGCGCAGGGCGGGTTGCGTTCCGGCAGCATCCGCACGCAGTTGCGGCCGGAGCGCTTGGCTTCATACAGTGCCGCGTCCGCCGCTGCGATCAGCTCCGCAACGGTGCTGCCGTGCTGCGGATAGAGCGAGATTCCGAAAGAAGCGGTGATCCGCAGGGTGGTGGCCGGCCCCGCTGCGATGGGGATGGCTGCGATGGCGCGCCGAAGTTGCTCCGCGCGCCGTCGAGCGGTCTGGATTGCAATGCCCGGACAAACCAGCACAAACTCCTCGCCCCCGTAGCGGCAATGGATATCGCTGCCCCGGCGGCAGCGGCGCACCGCTTCGGCGAACACCCTCAGCACCTGATCGCCTGCCGGATGGCCGTATTGGTCGTTGACGGCCTTGAAATGGTCGATGTCCGCCATGATCACTGCGAACGGTTCATTCTGACGGCCTGCGCGGATCAACTCCCGGCTCAGGGTTTCTTCAAGGTAGCGCCGGTTGAACAATCGCGTGAGGGGGTCGCGGATCGCCTGATCGCGCAACTGGGCGTGAAGTGCCTGCAGCTCTCTCTCCGCTCTGAGCTGCTCCGTGATATCCGTGAACAGGCTGATCAGCGTGCGCTTTCCGCCAATCTCGATGGTGGCGCCGTGGACTTGGATATCCACTGGAACACCGTCCTTGCGGATGCAGCGGGTCACATAATGGACCCGTTCCAAAGTACCGTTCATCCGCTTTTCCAGATTCTCCGCGGCGACCGGCCAGTGTTCCTTGGCAATCAAGTCGGAGAGCGGCACCCGCAGGATTTCGTCGGAGTCATAACCGAACACCTCGGCAGCCTTGGCATTGGCATAGCTGAACTTGCCGTGTTCGATGATGACGATGCCGACCAGCGATTGATCCACCAGACTGCGAAACTTCGCTTCCGACTCCCGCAAGGCGCGGGAGATCTTCTCGTTTTCCCGCAGCGCCGCCTCCAAATCGGCAGTCCGGGCCCGCACCTGATCCTCCAGGACGATGGCCGTCTGGAACAGTCCGAAGTCCGTGCTTTGGACACTCATGCTCCGCTCGGCGCGGTTCATGAGCGCCTGCACGACCTTGTTGAGGCGCACGACCTCCGCCCTCAGCCGTTCCAGCTCGGAGGTTTCCCCGCCCCCCGGCAGATCAGCCATCGCGTTGCACGGGATGGGCGCCGAAGGCGATTCCAGTCAGCGTTTGATTGACATGAACACCGTGGAATTGCTCGCCATAGCTGTTGAAGCCGATGACGTTGTTGCGCCGGAAAACTTCTTCAACGCGGCACTGAAGACCGTACTGTGTGATTTCCAGCATGCGCAACACGCAGTCGCAGACAAACGCGGCCTGCGGGGGACCGGTTTCCGCGCGAATCCGGGAAAACGTCTGCTCCAGGGTATCCAGCAGATCGACTCCCCGGGCGACCCGGAGAACCAGCCCCTCCTCGATGGCACAGTAGAACGTCAGGCTGCCGTCGGCATTGGCCTTCTGGATGGACCGCACGTAGTCGGTTCCGTCGATCACCACCACCACGGGCGAGGCGGCAAACCGCAGGGGATCCAGTTCGTCCACCCCCACGCCGACCAGCCGGGCATATTCCTGGGCCGCCGGAAGACCGTTGATTTCCATGACGGTCCGTGATGCGCTATCGGCCTCGGTGACCACCAAGCGCTCGTCGGTGGGGACGAAATGCTGGGTCTTGAAAATCCTGAAAGGCAGGTCGGTGCTCGCCAGAACGAGAACGGCACTATCGGAATGGAAACGCCCGCCGGCATAGACATGGGTCTTCGCAAATTTCAAATCGTCGCCCGCCGACCCTCCAAATAGGGGAATCCCGCCGAGCGCATGCTTGAGCGTGCGGGTCACTGGCTCTTCACGCACCGACAAGCCATCGATCAGCTGGAATGCAAAGGTATTTTCGTCGGTCGCCGAAGGCGCCCGACCTTCCAGTCGCTGCAGCAGCGATTGGACAAAGGCACTGCCCTTGCCCAGCGAAAAGTCCTGCAGACCGTCAAGGAGGCCGGAAACCACCGTGAAATGATGGCTGGCGAAACTCGCTCCACAAATGCCGTGCCGGTAACCGGCCGGACCGATTTCGCCGGCCGTCGTGCAGCCCACCAGCGGCACATCGCCGAATAGGCTCCGCAACTCCTCCGCCAGCACGTCGAGATCGTAGCCGCCGGAGCAAAAGAAAATCACCAGCGCAGGTTGCGGCTGCATCACCGCGGCATGAAACTCCCGAACGGCGCGGCGTGCATCCGCTGCACAGGTCTGGGACAGGCGAATGGCGTCTTGGATACCCATCAGGAATCGTCGGGAAGCGTGTGGCACAGCTCATGGATTAGCCGGGTTCCGCAAGCCGCCCGGCGGAATGCGGGAAAACGGCCGCGTTCGGTCAGCCCGATCTCCGGTTTCCGGACTCTCGAGATGGTGCCTGTCACACAGCCCATCGTCAACGTCGTCGTCCGTGCCCGGCGGTCTGAAACCACGGGGCGCATCACGGCTCCCCGCTGGTATCGGCCGCCATCCGCTCGAGCCGGCCACTGCCGTACCAGGCGCGGGCGAACTGGGCGGCCACCCGGCCACTGCGCGAACCGCGCTCCAGCGCGAAGCGCAAAGCCGCCTCCCGCACCGCCTCCCAGTCGTTCGGCTGGTCGCCGAACCGGCCCAGCCAGTGGCGCACGATGTGGAGGTATTGGTCCTGGCTGAAGGGATGGAAAGACAGCCACAGGCCGAACCGTTCCGACAGCGAGATCTTCTCTTCCACCGAGTCGCCATGGTGGATCTCGCCTTCGAGGTTTTCGCCCGGATCGTGGCGAACTTCCAGGTTTTCGCGGTGATACTCCGGCAACAGATGGCGGCGGTTGGAGGTGGCGTAGATCAGTACGTTGTCCGGCAGTCCGGCGAGCGAGCCCTCCAGGGTCGCCTTCAGCGGCTTGTAGCTGCCTTCGCCGGCCTCGAAGGACAAGTCGTCGCAATACAGGATGAACCGTTCCGGGCGATCTTCGATCAGCTCCAGCAGCGCCGGCAATTCGGCCAAGCTGGTTCGGTCCACCTCGATCAGACGCAGACCGGCACCGCCATACTCCGTCAGCAGCGCCTTGACCAGCGAAGACTTTCCGGTGCCCCGCGAACCCCACAGCAGGGCATTGTTGGCCGGCAACTTCTGGATCAGCTGGCGCGTATTGGCGGACAAAGCAGCCTTCTGCCGGTCCAGGCACTGGATGTCGGCCAGCTCCAAGGCACGCGGCCGGGAAATCGGCACCAGGCCGGCTCCCGTGCCGAGCCAGCGGAACGCCGCCGCGTCCCAGGCGATGTCCCGGCGGGCCGGCGGCAAAAAGGCCTCCAGCCGCTGCAGCAGGCCATCGGCGCGGTCCAACAGGGAGTGCAAGGATGTCTTCATGGTCCCACCGGAGCGTTCGCCCGGACCTTCATGCAAAGCCGCCACGGGGATTGTTCCGGTGCCGCCCGCTGGTATATTCGCTGTTTACCTGACCGCATCCGACCGAATCGCCCCCTACCCCATGCTGACCGTTCTCAACCCGCTCAACCGCGACCAGCCCTTTCCGGACATCAGCGAGGCGTTGGACGAGCCCAACGGATTGCTGGCGGTCGGCGGCTGCCTGTCGCCGGTGCGGCTGGAGAATGCTTACCGCCACGGCATTTTCCCCTGGTTCGGCGAAGGCGAACCGATCCTGTGGTGGTCGCCCGACCCGCGCATGATACTGCTCCCCGCTGAACTCCGAGTTTCCCGCAGCCTCCGCAAGTGCCTGCGCAACGGCGGTTTCAGCTACAGCTTCGACGAAGCCTTCGAACCGGTCCTGGAGGCCTGCGCGGCGCCGCGCTCCGACACCAACGGCACCTGGATCACCCGCGAAATCCGCGACGCATACCGGGAGTTTCACCGTCTGGGCTACGCCCATTCCTTTGAATGTTGGCACGGCGGGCAACTGGCGGGCGGCCTGTACGGCGTCGGCATCGGCCGGGTATTCTACGGCGAATCCATGTTCCATCGGGTCAGCAACGCGTCCAAGGCAGCCCTGGTGTTCGCGGTCGAGAGCCTGCAGCGATGGGGTTACGAACTGATCGACTGCCAGTTGCACACCTCCCATCTGGAAAGTCTCGGGGCGCGGGAAATCCCCCGCAAGGAATTCATCCGGCTGCTGCGCAGTCACTGCAACCGTCCGGTGTCCCCGGACGCCTGGCGCCGCGAGGGCGCACCTGCATGAAATCGCTCCGGCTGCAGCTCGGCTCCGAGCACCTCTGCGGCTATCTGGATGACCGCCTGGCGCGATCGGTCTTCGTCGATCCCGCTCAAGCCATGACTGCCGATCTCTATTCTGCGCTGGCCCGCAAAGGATTCCGCCGCAGCGGCGATCTGGTCTACCGCCCGCAATGCCGCGGCTGCACTGCCTGCACCCCGGTGCGGCTGGATGTCGAACGCTACAAGCCCGACCGTTCCCAGCGCCGCAACCTGCAGCGCAACCGCGACTTGAGGGCCGAGCCCAAGCCGCCGGCATTCAACGAAGCCCATTACCGGCTGTTCACCCGTTACCAGGAAAGCCGCCACGGCGAGGGCGGCATGACCGGCATGAGCCGCCGGGACTATCTCGGCTTTCTGAGCTCGTCCTGGTGTTCGGCAAACTTCGTGGAATTCCGGGACGGCGACGAAAGACTGGTGGGCGTGGCGGTGGTCGACCGGCTTCGGGACGGACTGTCTGCGGTCTACACCTTCTACGATCCCGATGCCGCCGCCAGGGGTATCGGCACCTTCGCGGTGCAGTGGCAGGTCGCCGAAGCCAAGCGGCTCAGACTGCCCTGGCTCTACCTGGGTTACTGGATCGCCGAATCCCGCAAGATGGCTTACAAGAGCCGGTTTCGGCCGCTGCAGGCGCTTAGCGGCGAAGACTGGGAAGATGTGCGGGAATAGCGGGCAATGACAGGTGAATGTGATACTATCGTCGGCTTTAACAAACTGCCCAAATGGCGGTTGCGCCGCGGGCGCACTACGGAGTCCTATGTCGAAAGAAGATCAGATTGAAATGGAGGGTAAAGTCATCGAGACCCTGCCGAACACCACGTTCCGCGTCGAACTGGACAACGGCCACGTGGTCATCGCCCATATTTCCGGCAAGATGCGCAAACACTATATCCGCATCCTCACCGGCGACCGGGTGAAGGTGGAAATGACGCCTTACGATCTCACCAAGGGCCGGATCACCTTCCGCCAGCGTTGACCCCGAACCGTTCCCTCAAACGGTTTCGGGCGTTTGCTGCACGCTGACGATGGAAAACGCCAGCTTGCCGTCCTCGACGCTGATCCTGACCATCCCTCCGTCCGCCAGCTTGCCGAACAACAGTTCCTCGGCCAGCGGCTTCTTGATGTTCTCCTGAATCACCCGCGCCATGGGCCGTGCGCCCATCTTGGGATCGCAGCCGTTCTGCGCCAGCCATTCGCGGGCATCCGGCTCCAGGGCGATGGCCACCCGCTTCTCCGCCAGCTGAGACTCCAACTCGAAGATGAACTTGTCCACCACCTGGCGGATGATCTCGATGTCGAGCGGCTTGAACTGGATGATGGCATCCAGCCGGTTGCGGAATTCGGGAGCGAACAGCCGGTCGATGGCCTTGAGGCTGTCGGTGGAATGATCCTGCTGGGTGAAGCCGATAGATGGACGGTCGCCGTCGGTCGCGCCGGCATTGGTGGTCATGATCAGCACGATGTTGCGGAAATCCGCCTTGCGCCCGTTGTTGTCGGTCAGGGTGCCATGATCCATGACCTGAAGCAGCAGGTTGAAGACGTCCGGGTGGGCCTTCTCGATCTCGTCCAGCAACAGCACCGAATGGGGCTGCTTGGTGACCGCCTCGGTCAACAGCCCGCCCTGGTCGAACCCCACATAACCCGGCGGCGCACCGATCAAGCGGGATACCGTATGGCGCTCCATGTACTCGGACATGTCGAAGCGGATCAGCTCGATGCCCATCACCTTGGCCAGCTGGCGGCTGACTTCGGTCTTGCCGACCCCGGTGGGTCCGGCGAACAGGAAGGAGCCGATGGGCTTCTGCAACTCCCGCAAACCGGCGCGGGACATCTTGATCGCCGAGGCCAGCGCCGCGATCGCCTCGTCCTGTCCGAACACCAGCATCTTCAGGTTCTTTTCCAGGTCCTTGAGTTTGTCCTTGTCGTTGGTGGAGATGGTCTTGGGCGGGATGCGGGCGATCTTGGAGACGATCTCCTCGATCTCCAGGGTGCCGATGGTCTTCTTGCGGCGTGACACCGGCAGCAGCCGCTGCGACGCGCCGGCTTCGTCGATCACGTCGATGGCCTTGTCGGGCAGGTGGCGGTCGTTGATGTAGCGGCTCGATAGCTCCGCCGCGGTGCGCAGGGCCGCCAGCGAATATTTCACCTCGTGGTGCTGCTCGAAGCGGGACTTCAGCCCCTTGAGGATCTGGTAAGTCTCCTCCACCGTGGGCTCGTGGATGTCCACTTTCTGGAAGCGCCGCGCCAGGGCGCGGTCCTTCTCGAAGATGCCGCGGTACTCCTGGTAGGTGGTGGAACCGATGCAGCGCAATTCGCCGGAGGCCAGCACCGGCTTGATCAGGTTGGAGGCGTCCATCACCCCGCCGGAGGCCGAGCCGGCACCGATGATGGTGTGGATCTCGTCGATGAACAAAATGGTGTCGGACTCCTTCTTGAGCTGGGCCAGCAGGCTCTTGAGGCGCTTTTCGAAATCGCCCCGGTACTTGGTGCCGGCCACCAGCGCGCCCAGGTCCAGCGCGTAGATGGTGCTGCCCAGCAGCACTTCGGGCACTTCCCCTTCGACGATCTTCTTGGCCAGGCCTTCGGCGATGGCGGTCTTGCCGACCCCGGCCTCGCCCACCAGCAGCGGATTGTTCTTGCGGCGCCGGCACAGCACCTGGATGGTCCTTTCGATCTCCTCCTTGCGGCCGATCAAGGGATCGATCTTGCCCTTGCGCGCCATTTCGTTGAGGTTGGACGCGTATTTCTCCAACGGATTGGCGCCCTGCTCGGCTTCCTCTGCCTCCGGTGCCGCGGCTCGGCTCGGCACCTGCTGGTCGTCCCGCTCCTTGGCGATGCCGTGGGATATGAAGTTGACCACATCGAGCCGGGTCAGGTCCTGCTTGTTCAGCAGATAGACGGCCTGGGCATCCTGTTCGCTGAAGATGGCCACCAGCACGTTGGCCCCGGTTACCTCCTTCTTGCCGGAAGACTGGACGTGGAACGCGGCCCGCTGCAGCACCCTTTGGAACCCCAGGGTGGGCTGGGTCTCCCGCTTGACGCCCGGCGGGATCAACGGGGTGGTCTCGTCGAGGAATTCGGTGAGCTCCTTGGCCAGCAGCTCGACGTTGCAGCCGCAGGCCGTCAACACCTCGAGCGCCGCCTGATTGTCCAGCATGGCCAGCAGCAGGTGCTCCACCGTGATGAACTCGTGCCGTTTCTCGTAGGCTGCCCGAAACGCGGCGTTGAGGGACGCTTCAAGCTCTTTGCTTAACATACGCTGGATCTCCGCTTAAGCCTCTTCCATCGTGCACAGCAAGGGATGCTGGTGCTTGCGGGAATAGTCGGTCACCAGGCGCACCTTGGTTTCCGCCACATCCTTGGAGAATACCCCGCAAACGCCGACACCCCGAGTATGTACGTGGAGCATAACCTGGGTGGCTTTTTCTTCGCTCATGCCAAAAAAACTCTTGAGGACCTGAACCACGAAATCCATGGGCGTGAAATCGTCGTTCAACAGCATGACCTTGAACAAAGGCGGCTTCTTGAGTTTGGGCCGCGCTTCCTGGGTGACGGTCTCATCACTGAGCTTGTTGTCCGGCTGTCCGGCCATGCCAAAAAACCTCTGTAAACCGCAAATTCAAACTGAGGATTCCAATATATCATCCGCCCCGGCCGTTGTCCCCAGCAGCAAATCGGTCGATTCGGCAACCGCGATCAGGTCCTGCGCAGAGCGTCGCGGCGGTCCGGAAACGGCAAGCGCCGCGGCAGCACCCACATCTCGTACATCGACGCCACCCACATGAATACGAAGGCCATGGCCAAACCGCCTCCGGCGGCCACCACCAGGAGAGCGAAGTGGGCATTGAACTTGGTCAGCCACCACGAGGTGATGTCCAGCAGCAGGAACACATAGGGCATGATGATGGCGGCGCACTTGAGCTTCACCGGCACGCCCGCGGTCAGCGAGAAGATGCCGCCGACGAACATGAAGATGAAGGCAATGCCGAACAGATGGATGTGTGACACCCGGATCAGTGAAGCAAAGGTGGCGCCCTGGTCGGATTGCGCCCGCTCCTTGATCGCCTCGAACTTGCTGAAGTCGGGCAGCCCCCCCATGGATCCGTTGTGGCAGGGGAGGCAATTGGTCTCGAAGACGGGCTTGATGGACTTGTCGAACTCAGCCGGGTCGGCGCCGTCCCGAACCCACTGAACGATCTTGAACCGGTCGGTTTCGGAGGCGTTCGCCTTCATGGACCCGTTCAGCTTGCTCTCCAGCACCGAGCCGGAACGATTGCCGTAATAGCTGTAGACGATGTCCTCGATGGACAGGCCGAAACGCCCGTCCGCCATGCCGTGGGTGAACAGGATTTGCGCCAGCGCCATGCCGTAGCCGATTGCGATAGCCATCAAATACCCCGAAAATAGGAGTTTGACGGAAAAACCCAGATTGCTGAGATTGATCGGCATGACGGGTACTCTCCTTCGGCTGCGGGCCTGAGGCCGGGCGATTTGCCGGCCACCACGAGGTAATTGTTGGGTAGCCCGACCCTATTGACAATGGCTAAGCAAAAAAAGTTTGTCCCATGACACCCCCCCTCGGTACGCCATCCCCGGCGAATCGCCCGCGAATCACGGTGGCCGCCATCGCCGAGCGTAACGGTCGATTTCTTTTCGTCGAAGAACGCAACGGTGCCGGTTCCCTGGTCATCAACCAGCCGGCGGGTCACCTGGAGGGTTCGGAGACGCTGATTGACGCCGTCGTGCGCGAATGCCTGGAGGAAACCGGCTGCCGATTCCGGCCGGAGAGCGTGGTCGGCCTGTATCTGTGGTCCCATCCGGAGGCGGAGAGTGGTTTTCTGCGGGTCTGTTTCGCCGGATCGGCAGGGGAACCGGACCCCTCCCGCGAACTCGACGAGGGCATCGAACGAGTCCTTTGGCTGAACCGCGCCGAACTGGCCGGAGAGGCCGGACGGCTGCGCAGTCCTTTGGTGCTGCATGGCATCGACGACTACCTGGCGGGGGAGCGCTACTCCTTGAGCCTGCTCAAATCACTGATTTCCGACTGACCCATGACGCAACACGTCATCGTCGGCATGTCCGGCGGCGTCGACTCGTCGGTCGCCGCCCTGCTGCTGCTGGAGCAGGGCTATCAGGTGTCCGGTCTGTTCATGAAGAACTGGGACGAGGACGACGGCACCGAATACTGCACCGCCATCCAGGACCTGGCCGACGCGCAACAGGTCTGCAACCGGCTCGGCATCCCCCTGCATACCGTCAACTTCGCGGCGGAATACTGGGACCGGGTATTCGAGACCTTTCTGGCGGAATATGCCGCCGGCCGCACCCCCAACCCGGACATTCTGTGCAACAAGGAAATCAAGTTCAAAGCCTTCCTGGACTATGCCCTGGAACTGGGCGCAGACCTGATCGCCACCGGCCATTACGCCCGCGTCGAGTACACGGATGGCCGCTTCCGATTGCTGAAAGGCCGCGACGGCGCCAAGGACCAGAGTTATTTCATTTATACTCTGGGCCAGTCCGCGCTCGCCAGAACCCTGTTTCCCGTGGGCGAGCTGGAAAAACCGGAGGTACGCCGCCTGGCCGCCCGACATGGATTCGGCACCGCCCGCAAGAAGGACAGCACCGGCATCTGCTTCATCGGCGAACGGCGCTTTCGCGAGTTCCTGCAGCGCTATCTGCCGGCCATGCCGGGGGAGATCCGCACGCCGGAAGGCGAACTGGTCGGCCGCCACCAAGGCCTGATGTACTACACCCTGGGCCAGCGCCAGGGGCTGGGCATCGGTGGCGTCCACGGCGCCGAGCAGGACGCGTGGTACGTACTGGCCAAGGACCTGGAACACAACGTGCTGATCGCAGGCCAGGGCCACGATCATCCGCTGCTGTGCTCAGGCGGCCTGGAGGCAACCACACTGGACTGGACCGCCGGTGTCCCGCTGCAGCAGCCGCTGCGCTGCAGCGCCAAGACCCGCTACCGCCAGCCGGACCAGGCCTGCCGGGTGGAACCCCTGGACGGTGACCGCTGCCGGGTGATTTTCGACCGGCCCCAACGTGCCATTACCCCCGGACAGTCTGTGGTGTTCTATCTTGATGAGGCATGCCTGGGCGGGGGCATCATCGAGCGCAGTATCCCCCTCCCTGCCGATTCCCGTGCCGAATGCCGGGCCGTGGCATGACCGTTGGCACTGCCGACCCTCCCTTTACCCATGACGAGGATGTGACCATGAGCATCACCAGCTTGTCCCCCATTGACGGACGCTATGCCGGCAAAGTCGACGCCTTAAGACCCATCCTGAGCGAATTCGGGCTGATGCGGTTCCGGGTCCTGGTGGAGGTGCGCTGGCTCCAGGCCCTGGCCGGAGAACCCGCCATCCCCGAAGTCCCCACCCTGAGTATGGCGGCCCTGGAGGTCGTGGAATCGCTGGTGGAGGATTTCTCCGAGGCCTCCGCCTTGCGCATCAAGGAAATCGAGCAGACCACCAACCACGACGTCAAGGCGGTGGAATACTTCATCAAGGAGCGCATCGCCGGCAACGCCGAACTGGCGAAGATCGCCGAGTTCGTGCACTTCGGCTGCACCTCGGAAGACATCAACAACCTCGCCTACGCGCTGATGCTCAAGGAGGTGCGCGACGTCGAACTGCTGGAGGAAATGAGCGAGGTGATCGAGGCGGTGTGGGTGCTGGCCCACGAGTATGAATCCCAGCCCATGCTGGCACGCACCCACGGCCAGCCCGCCAGCCCCACCACCATGGGCAAGGAGTTCGCCAACACCGCGTCGCGGCTGGAACGGCAGTACGAGATACTGGCCGAGGTGGAACTGCTGGGCAAGATGAACGGCGCCGTCGGCAACTACAACGCCCACGCGGCGGCCTATCCGGAGATCGACTGGCCCAGGCTGGCCAAGGAATTCGTCGAGTCCTTGGGGCTCAAGTTCAACCCCTACACCACCCAGATCGAGCCGCACGACTACCTGGCCGAATTCTTCCACGCCCTGATGCGCTTCAACACCGCGCTGCTGGACTTCAACCGGGATGCGTGGGGCTATATCTCGCTGGGCTATTTCCGCCAGAAGACGGTGGCGGGCCAGGTGGGCTCCTCCACCATGCCCCACAAGGTCAACCCCATTGACTTCGAGAACTCCGAGGGCAATCTGGGGCTGGCCAACGCCATCATGGGCCACCTCGCCGACAAGCTGCCGATCTCCCGCTGGCAGCGCGATCTGAGCGATTCCACGGTGCTGCGCAACATCGGGGTCGGCCTGGCCCACACCAGCCTGGCCCTGCAGTCCACCCTGAGGGGTCTGGCCCAGTTGGAACTCAACGAAGCCGCCATCGACGCCGACCTGGAGGCCAACTGGGAAGTGCTGGCCGAGCCGATCCAGACGGTGATGCGCCGCTACGGCATCGCCCAGCCTTACGAAAAGCTCAAGGAACTGACCCGCGGCCGCAAGGTGAGCCGGGACGACCTGCGGCAATTCATCGGCGGCCTGGAGATTCCCGCCGCCGCCAAGCAGCGGCTGCTGGAGCTGACCCCCGGAACCTACATCGGCCTGGCGGAAACCCTGGCCAAGCGCCTGCAATTTTAGGAGCCTTGCATGAGACCTCCGATCCTGGCGGCGGTGCTGGGGTTCGCCCTGAGCCTCCCGTGCTTTGCCGCCGAGACCCCGCTGCAGCGGCTGCATGCCTTCCTCGCCGGGGCCGCCAGCCTGCAGGCCGACTTCAGCCAGTCCCAGGTCTCCGAAACCGGCATTCCCGGCCAGCGCACCAGCGGCGTGTTCTACCTGCAGCGCCCCGGCAAGTTCCGCTGGAACTACCTCAAGCCCTACCGCCAGGAGATCGTCTCCAACGGCGGCAAGGTGTGGTTTTATGACGTCGACCTGGAGCAGGTCACCACCAAGAAGATCAACGAGGCCATCGGCTCCACCCCGGCCCTGTTGTTGAGCGGCGAGGTCGCGCTGGAACAGAATTTCAAGGTGGAAGACCAGGGCGAAAGCGAAGGCCTTTATTGGATCCGCCTGGTCCCCAAGGACCCGGACAGCGGCTTCAAGCAGCTGCTGATTGGTCTGGAAGCCGAGATGCTGTCCGGCATGGAGCTGACCGATAACTTCGGCCAGCTCACCCGCATCTATTTTCAAAACGTCAAGACCGGCATCCGCCACGACCCGGCCCGGTTCGAGTTCAAGCCGCCTGCGGGGGTGGACGTGTTCGAGGAAAAATAGCCGACGTGAGCGCCGGCAGCTATACCCCCCTGGCGGAGCGGATGCGCCCCAAGGCGCTGGACGACTACATCGGCCAGCGCCATCTGATCGCCCCCGGCAAGCCTTTGTACGAGGCGGTCAAGGCGGGGCGGCTGCATTCCATGATCTTCTGGGGGCCGCCCGGCACCGGCAAGACCACCCTGGCGCGGCTCATCGCCAACCACGCCGACGCCCACTTCATGACCCTTTCGGCCGTGCTGTCCGGCGTCAAGGAAATCCGCGAGGCGGTGGCCGAGGCGCGCCGGGTCAAATCCGACCAGGGCCGCCGCACCATCCTGTTCGTCGACGAGGTGCATCGCTTCAACAAGACCCAACAGGACGCCTTCCTGCCCCATGTGGAAGACGGCACCTTCTACTTCATCGGCGCCACCACCGAGAATCCCTCCTTCGAGCTGAACAACGCCTTGTTGTCCAGGGCGCGGGTCTACGTGCTCAAATCCCTCACCGAAGAAGACCTGGAACAGGTGATCGAGCGCTGCCTGGGGGGCGGCGAACTGACCCGCGGAGAGCTGGATTTCCCCGAGGAACTGCGCCGCTGGTATATCGCCGCGGCCGACGGCGATGCCAGGAAACTCCTGAACCTGCTGGAAATCACCGGCGACCTGCTGGACGGCGAGCGGCCGGCCATCACCGAGGACCTGGCGCGCCAAGTGCTCGCGGGCGGTGGCGTGCGCCGCTTCGACAAGCAGGGCGAAGACTTCTACAACCAGATCTCCGCCCTCCACAAGTCGGTGCGCGGCAGCGCCCCGGATGCCGCCCTGTACTGGTTCAGCCGCATGCTGGACGGCGGCTGCGATCCCATCTACCTGGCCCGCCGCATCGTCCGCATCGCCTCGGAGGACATCGGCAATGCCGACCCCCGCGCGCTGGAACTGGCGCTCAACGCTTGGGACGTGCAGGAACGGCTGGGGTCGCCGGAAGGCGAGCTGGCCCTGGCCCAGGCGCTGGTCTACCTGGCCTGTGCGCCCAAGAGCAACGCGGTGTACCGGGCCTACCAGGCGGCCCGGCAGGACGCCGCCCAGAGCGGCAGCGCCGATGTGCCGCTGCATCTCCGCAACGCCCCCACCAAGCTGATGCGGGGCATGGATTACGGCAAGGGCTACCGTTACGCCCACGACGAAGCCGACGGCTATGCCGCGGGAGAACGCTACTTTCCCGACGGCATGGAAGCGCGCGAATATTACCGTCCGGTCCCGCGCGGACTGGAAATCAAGATCGCCGAAAAGCTGGCCAGGCTGCGCGAAATGGATCGCGAGGCCGGGCCGCGGCGCCGGGAATCTTAAGGAGGACCTGCATGTCTGCAACCGCCGACGGCGCCGAGCGGCGCCGCTACTTCCGCATCGACGACGAAATCGTCCTGTCCTACCAGCAAGTCCCGGCCGGCGAGGTACCCGAGCATCACACCTTCCGCGAGCACGAACCCGATGTGTTCAGCCTGGCTTCCCACCTGGAACTGCTGAGCGCCGAATCGGCGACCCTGCTGCGGCGCATCGAGCGCGACGACCCGGTGCTGGGGGATTATCTGCGATTCCTGGAACAGAAGATCGACCTCATCGCCCGTTCCCTGCTGGCCAACGAGGAGGAATTCCGCCTGTCGCCGGCGCAGCGGGTCAACCTCAGCGCCGCCGGCCTGTCGTTCCTGTGCACCGACGAGTTCGCCGCGGGCGCGGTACTGGAGCTCAAGCTGATCCTGCCGCCGGCGCTGATCGGCATCCGCGCCTACGGCCGGGTGGTCTACTGCCGCTACCGGGGCGGCGATGCGCCCTCCTACCAGATCGGGGTCGACTTCATCGGCCTCAGGGACCAGGACCGCGACCTGCTGATCCGCCATATCATCAAGAAGCAGTCCCAGCAGCTGCGCGAACACCGCCAGGAGCCGCCAACCGGCGGCGACTGACGCCGCCCCATGCAGTTCAACCCCACCAAGAAGGCCTTGCTGCGCCGGCTCGCCGACGGAGGCTTTCATTCCGGCGCCACCCTGGCTCGCGAACTGGGGCTGACCCGCACCGCGGTGTGGGCGCTGGTGCACGAACTGGAGAGCCTGGGGCTGGAAATCCACTCGGTACGCGGCAAGGGTTACCGGCTGACCCATCCCCTGGAACTGCTGGACGCCGGGCTGATCCGCGCCGGCCTGTCCGATGCCGCCGCCGCCAGCCTGGCGAGCCTGGAAGTCCACGACCAGCTGGATTCCACCAACAACGAACTGCAACGCGGCCTCCGATCCGCCACCGGCAGCCGGGTCTGCCTGGCGGAATGCCAGACCGCCGGCAAGGGCCGCATCGGCCGCAACTGGCAATCGCCGTTCGCCGGCAACATCTGTTTGTCGCTGCTGTGGCGGTTTCCGGATCATTCCGCGCTGGCCGGCCTCAGCCTGGCGGTGGGAGTGGCGGCGGTGCGGGCGTTGCAGGCGGTCGGCGCCGCAGGGATCGGCCTCAAATGGCCCAACGACCTGTTGTGGCGCGGCCGCAAGCTGGGCGGCATCCTGCTGGAAGTGAGCGGCGAAGCCCACGGCAGCTTTGCGGTGGTGATCGGCATCGGCCTCAACGGCTACCTGCCGCGCGCCTGGGCCCAGCACATCGATCAGCCCTGGAGCGATTTGCGGGAAATCCTCGGCAGCGCCCCCCTGCCCCGCAACCGGCTGGTGACCGGTTTGCTGGAACAACTGCTGGGGCTGCTGGCGGCCTATCCGGAAAGGGGCCTGACGGCGGTATTGGACGAATGGCGCGGCTACCACTGCCAGCAGGGCCAATCCGCCTGCCTGTACCTGGGCGATCAGAGGATCAGCGGGACCATCGCCGGCGTCGACGACCAGGGGCAGCTCCTGCTGGACACGGCGGAAGGCCGCAAGACCTACGCTTCCGGCGACCTGCGGCTGAGGACGGCCGGTGACTGAACCGGTCCGGCTGCTGGTGGATGCCGGCAACAGCCGCATCAAATGGGCCCTTGTGACCGACGGCGGCCTCGATGCCGGCGAGCCTTTCCCGTCGGAGGCCGCCGGCCTGGCCCGCTGGCTGGACGATCACTGGTCGTCGCTGCCGACCCCTGCCACCGTCGCGGTCTCCAACGTGGCGGGCGCAGTCACCGCGGCCGCCCTGGCCGGCTGGATTGCCCGGCAATGGCAGTTGGAACCCCACTTCGCCCAAGTCCAGGCCAGGGGATACGGCATCGCCACCCGTTACCAGCCGCCGGAGCGGCTGGGGGTGGACCGCTGGCTGGCCCTGGTGGGCGCCCGCGCCGCCTTTCCCGGCGCCTTGTGCGTGGTCGATTGCGGCACCGCCATCACCCTGGATGCCCTCGACGCCGACGGCGTCCATCGGGGTGGACTGATCGCGCCCGGATTGGGTTTAATGCACAACGCCCTGGTACAGGCGGCTCCGGGGTTGAGCGTGGCGGCGGAGAACCACCACGGGGTGCTGGCCACCGCCACCGCAGCCGGCATCGCCGGCGGCATCCGCCAAGCGGCGCTGGGGCTGATCGAACGCAGCCTCGCCCTGATCGCGGCGGAATGGCACACCGAACCGTTGCTGCTCCTGACCGGCGGCGACGCTGCCGGGCTGGGGGGTGATTTGCGAATCCCGTACCGTCACCGGCCCCATCTGGTTCTGGAAGGCTTGCTGGCCATCACCGAGAGTGCGAGATGAAGTATCTCTTCTACCTGTTGTTGCTCGGGAACATCGTGTTCTACCTGTGGGAAAGCGGCCGCCAACCCCACGCCGACATGGAGCGCATCGAACTCAAGCTGCCCGATACCGGCGAACCGATCCGGCTGCTCAAGGAGCTGCCGGCGCCCATCAAGAAGCCCTCTGCGAGCACGGCTCCACCGGAGGTCGCCGAAATCAGCCCTCCGCCGCCAGCCGAGCCGCCTCCCGTCGAGCTCGTCAGCCCGCCGCCGGTCAAGCCCACCGTCGATCCCCAGTGCCGGCTCATCGGCCCCTTCGGCGACAGCGACAGCGCACACAATTCCCTGGACCAGCTGCAATCCCGGCTCGACGGACTCACCGTGGTGAGCCGCACCGACGCCACGGTGGAAGGCTATTGGGTGCTCTATCCCAGGGCGGAGAACATCTACGCCGCCCGCGCCAACCGCAAGATGCTGTCGGACAAGGGCATCCGCGACCTGTGGCTGTTCGACAAGGGAGAACTGGAAGGCTCCATCTCCCTGGGCGTGTTCAAGACCCGCGACCGGGCCGAGACCATGCAGCAACAATTGAAGACCAAGGACATCGAGGTGGAAATCAAGCCGCGCCTGACGCGCGCCGAATCGTTCTGGCTCCAGCTGTCCTGGAACGGCAGCGAAACCGAACTGCGCCACGCCTTGGGCGCCGACGCCGAACATTCCATCAAGAACTGCGACAGTTGATCGCCGGATTTGTTGGGCAACGCTGCGCTGATGCCCAAGCCACTCACTGCGTCGTGGCGATGCGGTGTCCCTGACAGGAAGGCGAGCCGCAAGCAACTTTCGGCGGCGCGATTAGCGGGCCTGCCGGATCTGACCCCCGAGTGCTCTGAGAACTGCGGACCACCCCCATGCAGACGACTACCAGAAAACTGAAATGGCTCTTGGCCCTGGTCCTGATCTTCGGCGGGTTCACCATTTACAATTTTTTTGGAGTGCTGGCTGGCGATAGCGCCAACAAGCAATACGCGTGGGTTTTCAAGCTGGTTTCGGAGTTCGGTTTGTTCTTGTCCGTCATCATCTCCGTCGGATACTTTCATCATTGGCTGATTGCGGCCGAGGAGCACGAGGAATCGAAACGGACAATGCGCGAATCCCTGGTGAAATATGTCGATGGAATCCTGCTGAATTCGGTCAAGCGCGGCTTTGCCGGCATCACCGACAAGGGGCTGGATTTTGGCGAAATCATGCACGGGTTGAGCCCTGGCGATTATGTCTATTGGCAGATTACTTTTGATCCGCGCTTCAAGCATCAATACAAGGACATGGAAAATGCCATAAACTCAGGCGTTCATTTCCGGATGATCATACTCAAGCCCGAGTGCGTGGTGGGTGAATTGCGGTCACGGGAAATCACCGGATTCGGCCGGCAGGAGTTCCATGATTACGCCAAATTGTTCAAGATTTCACTGGAAGATGTCGCAGCGCGTATTGAAAAAACCGCGGCCGGATCGTTGGGCGTTTTTGTTTCCGAGGGATTGCCGAGTGTTCCCTTGTTCATCGTGATCCGAAAGAAATCGGAAAAGGTGGAGATTTACAGCAGTTTCTATCTGTCCGCGCCGATCCCAAGCATGCCCTATCTGAATTGGGAGTCGGAGCTCAAGTCCGGGAGTCGTGATGGCGTTGAATCGGAGAGCTGGTCTTTTGGGGATTTGTTTCTTGAGTACTTCGAGAAACGCTGGGCGCTGGAACGCGAAAAATTCGCCGCGCCCACAGCATCCGAGCCGGCGAAATCCGACGATTTCATTTATGCTCCGGCTTCGGCCAGGCAGTTCTGCTCCAAGCTCTGCCAGCAGTAGATCCTAGGTGCGATCAGCGCAATCGCACGAACAGGTGGTTTCATTGCGCGGGCTTACGTTTCTTCCCCATCATCAGCCGGCTGTCATACACAGCCGGCTAGTGCTTGACCGGCCTCCCGACCACGTCAAGGATGCCCGGCAAAACTAACGCGCCTCATGGATCAGGTGGGTGGTACTGCCTCCGACCGATTCGAGAGTGATATATCCGCGTATCTTGCGCGTCGGGACGGTGAACTTGCAGTAGGCACCAAAAACCTGTTCCGAAGTAAAAGCGACCTGCTGGGACTTGCCCGGCCCCAAGGTCAGTTGGCCTTCGTGCTTCAGCGTGTGGTCGAACTCGTAGAGTTGCGCCTTTACGGTACGCGGCCCTTTGCCAGTATTGAGCGCCTGGCAGCCGACAACCGAGTCGTTCTGATTTCGTACCGGAGGGCTGTAGATCACCGCGGCACTCGCCGCTCCCCAACCCATCATCAGGGCAGCTATCGCAATAAGATTTTTCATCGGGTTTTTCCTGTTCAATCGAGCAAAACGGGTCGTTCAATGGCAGGCCCGCAGGATGCGCCGAGACACGAAGCGCATCGCTCGCGAACGATGCGCTTCCCTTCGTTCAGCACATCCTGCGGTCCGTTTGACCTACCCTTGCAAACCCTTCAGGACTTCTTCCAGCATCTTCTTGGCATCGCCGAACAGCATCCGGTTGTTGTCCTTGTAGAACAGCGGATTGTCGACGCCGGCGTAGCCCGAGGCCATGGAGCGCTTCATCACGATGGAAGTCTTGGCCTTCCACACTTCCAGCACCGGCATGCCGGCGATGGGGCTGGTGGGATCTTCCTGGGCGCCGGGATTGACGATGTCGTTGGCGCCGATGACCATGGCCACGTCGGTTTCCGGGAAGTCCTCGTTGATCTCGTCCATTTCCAGCACGATGTCGTAGGGCACCTTCGCTTCCGCGAGCAGCACGTTCATGTGGCCCGGCATGCGGCCGGCCACCGGGTGGATGCCGAAGCGGACGTTGACGCCCTTCTCGCGCAGCAGCTTGGTGATTTCGAACACCGTGTGCTGGGCCTGGGCCACCGCCATGCCGTAGCCCGGCACGATGATCACGTTGGCGGCCTCGCGCAGCAGTTCGGCGGTTTCCACCGCACTGATGGGCTGAACCTCCCCTGCCGGCTGCACCCCGCCGGCCGCCGCCGGCGCGCCGCCCTCGGTGCCGAAGCCGCCGGCGATCACCGCCAGGAAGTGGCGATTCATGGCGCGGCACATGATGTAGGACAGGATGGCGCCGGACGATCCCACCAGCGCGCCGGTGACGATCAGCAGGTCGTTGCTGAGCATGAAGCCGGTGGCCGAGGCCGCCCATCCCGAGTAGCTGTTGAGCATGGACACCACCACCGGCATGTCGGCGCCGCCGATGGCCATCACCATGTGAACGCCGAAGGCAAGGGCGATGACGGTCATCAGCAGCAGCGGGATCATGCCGCTGTCGACCGAGATGAACCAACGCCCAAGGAGGATGGTGATCACCAGCAAACTGAGGTTGAGCCAGTGACGGCCGGGCAGCAGCACCGGCTTGCCGCTGATCTTGGCGGACAGTTTGCCGAAGGCGATCACAGACCCGGAGAAGGTGACCGCGCCGATCAGCACGCCCACGTAGATTTCCACCTCGTGGATGGTCTTCTCTGCGCCGTAGAAGCTGGCGGTGGGGTCGATGTAGTTGGCATAGCCCACCAGCACCGCGGCCAGGCCCACCAGGCTGTGCATGAGGGCCACCAGTTCCGGCATCTCGGTCATCTTGACCTTGATGGCGGCGAACACGCCCACGCTGCCGCCGATGGCCATGGCGATCAGCAGGGTGGCGAAGCTGGCGGTACCCGAGATCTTCGGCCCGAAGATGGTCGCCAACATGGCGATGGCCATGCCGACGATGCCGTAGAGATTGCCCCGCCTGGCGGTTTCCGGGTTGGACAAGCCGCCCAGACTGAGGATGAACAAGATGGTCGCGCCGATGTAGGCGACCGTAACCAAACCTTCAGACATGATTCCCCCTTCTTATTTCTGGAACATGCGCAGCATGCGCTGGGTCACCCAAAAGCCGCCGAACATGTTGACCGCGGTCAACGCGATGGCGAGCCCCGCCAGGATGGTGATCATCACCCCCGGCGAGGACACCTGGATCAGGGCGCCGATGGCGATGATGGAACTGATCGCGTTGGTCACGCTCATCAGCGGCGTGTGCAGGGCGGGAGTGACGTTCCAGATCACCATGTAGCCGACGAAGCAGGCCAGCACGAACACGGTGAAATGGCCCAGGAAGGCGGCCGGCGCGTTGGCGCCGACCCAGTAAAAGGCCAGCGCGGCCAGGCCGAGCAGCAAACCGGACTGGACTGCCGGCGGCAGCAGCGGCTTCTTCTCTTCCTTCTTGATGACCACCGGCGGCGCGGCGGTCGCACCGACCGGTGCGGCCGAGATTTTGGGCGGCGGCGGCGGCCAGGTGATCTCGCCGTCCTTGATGATGGTAGCACCGCGGATCACCTCGTCTTCCATGTTGACGTCGATGTTGCCGTCCTTGGTCTTGCACAGCTCCTCCAGCATCCGCAGCAGGTTGGTGGCGTAGAGGGTGCTGGCCTGCTTGGACAGACGGCTGGGCAGATCGGTGTAGCCGATGAGGGTGACCCCGTGGCGCACCACCACCTGGCCGGGAACGGTCAGCTCGCAGTTGCCGCCCTGCTCGGCCGCCAGGTCGACGATGACGCTGCCCGGCTTCATGGATTCCACCATGCCGGCGGTGATCAGCCGTGGCGCCGGTTTGCCGGGGATCAGCGCGGTGGTGATGATGATGTCCACGTCCATGGCCTGGCGGGCATACATCTCCCGCTGAGCCTTCTGGTAGCCCTCGCTCATCACCTTGGCATAACCGCCGACGCCGGTGCCTTCTTCCTGATAGTCCACCTCGACGAATTCGGCACCCAGGGACTTGACCTGGTCCTTCACCTCCGGACGGGTATCGGAGGCTCGCACGATGGCCCCCAGCCCCGCCGCGGCGCCGATGGCGGCCAGACCGGCCACGCCGACGCCGATGATGAAGACCTTGGCGGGCGGCACCTTGCCGGCGGCGGTGATCTGGCCGGTGAAGAACCGCCCGAAGTGGTGGGCCGCCTCGATTACCGCCCGGTAGCCGGCGATGTTGGCCATGGAACTGAGAGCATCCAGTTTCTGGGCACGGGAGATGCGGGGCACCATGTCCATGGCCAGCACGGTGGCCTTGCGGGCCGAGAGCTTATCCATCAGCTCGGGATTCTGGCCCGGCCAGACGAAGCTGATCAGATGGCCGCCTTCCCGCAATCTTCGGGTCTCGTCGATGCCGGCTTCGGGATGGGCTTCCGGCGCCCTGACCTTGAGGACGATGTCCGCCGAGGCCCACAAGTCGTCGGCGTCGCCGACGATTTCGACACCGGCCTCGCGGTAGGCGTCATCGGAAAAATTGGCGGCCTCCCCGGCGCCGGCTTCGAGAGCGACCGAAAAGCCGAGCTTGACGAGCTTCTCGGCAATTTCCGGCGTGGTCGCCACGCGCTTTTCCCCCGCATGGATCTCTTTGGGTACCCCTATTCTCATAAACCGCAGACCTCTTGTTGTTTGGGCGCCACGGACAGCGGCGCGTTCACGTTGATGGTCAAACACCGCCTGGAACCCGCCCTCCCCGCGACCCCGGTCCAAAACCAAGGGGATCATCGGTTGCGGCGGCACGGACACCGTCGGCGATATCGAAAAGCGACCACACAGCCTGACATGGAGCATCAGCCCGCGACTTGATAAAGGAATACCCCAGCCAGGTCAATCTTTTCCGGTCCGGTGCGACAATCGGTGTCTGTCCCCCGCGATTGGACGAAACCGCCCCGGCCGACCGTATAATCTCCCGCTGATCATGTTTTTTCCGCCCGCCCGATACCGGGAAACCCTCCCGCCAAGCGGCCGCCGTTTTGTTTTTCATCGGCTTTTTTGTATCTTACCGCCCCCATGAACGCTACCAGCCTGATCCGAGTCGACCAGCTCGTCCGCTATTACGGCGACCACTGCGCCGTCAACAACGTCAGCTTCACCCTGGAAAAGGGGGAAATCCTGGGGTTCCTGGGGCCTAACGGAGCCGGCAAGTCCACCACCATGCAGATGATCTGCGGCAATCTGGCGCCGACTTCGGGGCAGGTGACCATCAACGGCATCGACATTCTCGACAACCCCCGCGAAGCCAAGCGGGAGCTGGGCTATCTGCCGGAAACACCACCGGTCTACCGGGAGCTGACGGTGGACGAATACCTGGGTTACTGCGCCCAGCTGCACCGGATTCCCCGCAACCGCCAGAAGCAGGCGCTGGACCATGCCAAGGAGCGCTGCGGCCTCACCGACGTGGCCGACCGCCTCATCAACAACCTCTCCAAGGGCTACCAGCAGCGGGTGGGCATCGCCCAGGCCATCCTCCACACACCCGCGGTCATCATCCTGGACGAGCCTACCGTGGGGCTCGACCCGATCCAGATCCGCGAGATCCGCGGCCTCATCCGCGAACTGGGCAAGGAGCACGGCATCATCCTGTCCACCCACATCCTGCCGGAGGTGCAGGAATCCTGCACCCGGGTGCAGATCATCCACCAGGGCCGGCTGGTGCTGAACGACAGCATCGACGGACTGGCCCAGCAGATGCGGGCTTCCAGCCTGCAGCTGACCACCCGAAAACCGGCCGAATTGGTCAAGCTCTCTGGCTTGGCCGGCGTGCAGTCCATCGACGAGTTGGGCGACAACCGCTACCGGGTGTTCCACGACAAGGAGGCCAATCCCGCCGAGTCCGTCGCCGAGACCGCCGTAACCCAGGGCTGGGGACTGCTGGAACTGGTGCCGGAGCGACGCAGCATGGAGCAGATTTTCATCGACATTACCGGACATCATGCCCCCCCTCTCCCCGCGGGAGAGGGGCTTTCCTCGCCAATGACTCCCAAATTTTCCCAGGACTAACCGCATGATGGCCCTAACCATCGCGGGGCGCGAGCTCCGCACCCTGTTTCTCTCCCCCCTGGCCTGGTCCATCCTGGGCGTCATCCAGATTCTGCTGGGCTACATGTTTCTGGCCCAGCTGGATTATTACCTGAATTTGCAGCCGCGCATCGCCGGCATGGAAGACGTGCCCGGGGTCACCGACCTCATCGTGGTGCCGCTGTTCGGCAACGCCGGAGTCATCCTGATGCTGGTCACCCCGCTGCTCACCATGCGGCTGATCAGCGAGGAGCGGCGCAACAAGACCCTGAGCCTGCTGTTCACCGCGCCGGTCTCCATGACCGAGATCATCCTCGGCAAGTATCTGGGGGTATTCGCCTTCATGCTGATCATGGTCGGGATGATCGCCAGCATGCCGTTGTCGCTTCTGGCCGGCGGCAGCCTGGACTTCGGCAAGCTGGCCGCCTGCGTGCTGGCCCTGAGCCTGCTGCTGGCAGGATTCGCCGCCATCGGCCTGTTCATCTCCTCGCTGGCAGCCCAGCCCACGGTGGCTGCGGTCAGTACCTTCGGCGCCCTGCTGCTGCTGTGGATCATCGACTGGACCGGCTCGGCGGAAGGCAACACCGGCACGGTGCTGGACTATTTGTCCATGCTGCGCCATTACGAGGCCCTCATGAAAGGCCTGATCAACACCACCGACCTCATCTATTTCGCCCTGGTCATCGGGACCTTCCTGGTGCTGAGCGTGCACAGCCTCGACAACGACCGTCTGCAGAAATGAAGATCAGCCCCCGCACCCATCTGCACATCCGCCTGCAGAACCTGGCGTTCACCCTGCTGTTTCTGGCCGTGGCCGGCTTGCTGGGCTGGCTGAGCACCCGCTATTCCGCCCAGTTCGACTGGACCGCCGGCGGTCGCATGACCCTGTCGGAAGCCAGCCGCAAGGTGCTGGACATGCTGCCGGGACCGGTGAAAGTCACCGCTTACGCCCGCGAGGAAAAGGCTCTGCGCAGCCGCATCACCGACCATGTGGCCAAGTTCAGCCGCCACAAGCCGGATCTGACGCTGCAGTTCGTCAACCCCGACACCCAGCCCGACAAGATTCGCGAGCTTGGCATCAGCGTCGACGGCGAGCTGATGGTGGATTACCGGAACCGCAGCGAACGGGTGCCCGACGCCACCGAGACCAATCTGGCCAACGCCCTGCAGCGGCTGGCTCACGCCCGCGAACAGCACGTCGTGTTCCTGGAGGGACACGGAGACCGCTCCCCCAAGGGCCACGCCAACCACGACCTGGGCCAGTTCGGCGACGAACTGGGCCGCAAGGGCATCAACCTCGGCATGATCAACCTGGCGGTGACGCCGGACATCCCCGACAACACCGACCTGCTGGTCATCGCCGGTCCCAACGTCAATCTGCTGGCCGGCGAGGTCAAGCTGATCCAGGACTATGTCAGCCGGGGCGGCAACCTGCTGTGGCTGGCGGAGCCGGGCGACCTGCACGGCCTGGCACCGCTGGCCCAGCAGTTGGGTGTCCAGTTCCTGCCGGGGCTGGTGGTGGACGCCTCCACCCAGCTGTTCGGCATCGACGATCCCACCTTCGCCCTGGTCGCGGAGTACCCGCCCCACGCCGTCACCATGGGCTTCGACGCCATGACTTTGTTCCCGAAGGCGGCGGCGATGACGGCCGAAGGGGAGAGCGGCGACTTCGAGCGCAACGTACTGCTTTCGACCCTGCGCCGCTCCTGGACCGAGACCGGACCGGTGGAGGGCAAGATCCAGTTCGATGCCGACCGGGGAGAACACGAGGGGCCCCTCACCATCGGCTACAGCCTGACCCGGCCGATCGAGCGCCCCGCCCCGGCTGCTGCCGAAGGCCAGCCCAAACCGGAGCAAAAACCCAAGGAGCAGCGCATCGTGGTGACCGGCGACGGCGACTTTCTTGCCAACAGCTTCCTGGGCAACGGCGGCAACCTGGAACTGGGGCTCAACGTGATTCACTGGTTGACCGAGAACGATCAGTTCATCAACATCCCGGCCAAGACCGCCCGCGACCGCAGCCTGAATCTGTCGGACCTGGCCGCCAGCCTGATCGGCCTGGGCTATTTGATCCTCTTGCCGGTGGCCCTCATCGCCACCGGAGCCACCATCTGGTTCAAGCGCCGGAGACGTTGATGAACGACAAGCTGCTCTTGAACCTCGCCCTGCTGGGCTTCGTGCTGCTGCTCGCGGGCATCGCCTTCATCGAGCCCGGCAAGGAAGAGCCCAAGGTGTTGCACCTCAGCGAAGCGGAAACCGACGCCGCCACCCGGGTGGAGCTGCGGAACAAAGAAGCGCTGGTGTTCGAGAAGCGCGACGGCCGCTGGTGGCTGACCAGTCCCTTCGCCGCCCCTGCCAATGAAGTGCGAATCCGCCAGCTGCTGGAGATCCCCCGCACCGAAAGCGAAGCCCAGTATCCCCTCAAGAACGAGGAACTGGCCAAGTACGAGCTCGACAAGCCCAAGGCCATCCTCACCATCGGCGCCGCCAAGCTTTCCTTCGGCGGCTCCGACCCGCTCGACATGCGGCGCTACGTGCAGGCGGGCGACACCTTGAACTTGGTGAACGACGACTTCTTCCACCACCTGATCGCCTCCGCCACCGACTTTGTCGACAAGAAGCTGCTCCCCGACGACGGAGTACCCGACCAGATCCTGCTGCCGGGACTCAAGGCCACGCTCGGCACCGACGGCAGCTGGACGCTGGAACCGCCCAACGATGCCGCCGCCGGCATGTCCGATTTGGTCACCGCCTGGCGCGGCGCCCGTGCCATCGAGGTCAAGCGGACCGAACAGCCGGCCCAGGGAGACATCGTCCGGATCGGTTTCCCCAACGGCAAGCCGGCCGTGGAGTTCGTCATCGTCCAGCGCGAGCCGGACCTGCTGCTGACCCGCAACGACTGGGGGCTGCAATATCTGCTGTCGGCCGAATCCACCAAGCAGCTGCTGACCTTGCAGAAACCCGAGCCGGCGACGGCCGCCGACCCGGCCGCGGCCACGGAAGAAGAGGACGAATCCGGCGAACACGAGTTCGACGAAGACATGGAGATGCCGCTGGAAGAGGAGGAGGACGAGCCCCCCCTGAAGGAGCCTGCAAACTGATCGTCCGCCCGGAAGCTGCGCCGGCCCTCGGGGGTTCCGGCGACTAGTCCTGCATGCGACGGCTCAGCCAGTAATCGACGCTGACATAGCGCCCGCCGCCGGTCATCAGCAACACCAGCAGCAGGATGAAATAGGTGGCCGCGAATTCGATGCCGTTGTTGAGCACCACGAAGTTGCCGTATTCCGTCAACGACTCATAGTTGCCCGAGCGCGCCAGGATATCCTTGGCCTGGGCCAGCCTTTCCACCGCAGCCCGGGTGCGCTCGGTGGCGAATGGGCCGGTGGCGCTGGCGATGGCCAGCCAGCCATAGTTCCAATGCACGGTGACCGCCGCCACCGCCATGGTCGCCAGCAATGGCAGCGAGATCCAGCGTACCGCGAAGCCCACCGCCAGGAAGATAGCACCGAACAATTCGGTGGCCGCCGCCAGGAACACCATCAGATAGGGCGCCGGTAACCCCAGGCTGCCGCCGAACCAGTCGGCGCTGGCCTGAAAATGACTGAATTTGTTGACGGCGGCCATCCACAACACCGGCACCAGGTAGAGCCGGATCAGCAGCGGCGGCAGAAAATCCGCGCACCGCAGCCGGTCCAGCCCGCGATTGCCGCGCACCACCAGGGCCACCAGGGCCTGCCGCCGCCGTGCGAACGCGGGGGATCGCACATAGGCCGTCAATGCTTCGATCTGTTTTCTCATAACCTGCCTCCACTTCGATGGCGGCGCGGTTTGGCCACGCTCGCGTGGCCCGCACGCCGCAATGTTGTCGTTATCGATCTTTCGGCCACCGCTTCGCAAGGGAAACGCCGAGCAGCGCCCCGATTCGCGGGGGCACCGGGCTCCGCGGCATGCTCCACCCGCCTGCCGCCGCAACCGGCGAAACCAATCTGCGGATGCAGGGCCGCCCCGGCGCGGAAACCGGCTGCACGGTTCCATAGTCTACAATCAAACCCAGCGCAAACCTCTGATACCGGTTTGTCGATCGGAAGGCGGCCAGCCCCTACCCGCCCTCGAGCCTTGCAAACGCGGACCGGAGGAAATGTTGTTGGCGATCGGTAGAGCTCACGTGCGTCGGCGGCTGCAGCCGGGCAGTCGGCGTTGCGGGATGGGGCGCACCGTTCTGTTGGCTATCTCGACCACACTCGCTCACGCCCCCAGCACCCTCGCCGCACCGTCCGGCTTCCCCGAAGACCTGTTGGACGGGCTGCTGGGACGATCGATCGCCGTGGTCGCGCTGATCGTGCTGCTGATGGCGCTGCTGGCGCGGCTGCCGTCGGTGCGCCGTTCCCTGCTCCTCATGGCCTGCGCCGTCGGCATCGGCGAATCGGCCATCATGGTCATTCTTTACGGCATACCCTCCGGTTCGGCCGACTGGATTCCGGTCTTGCTGGACGCCTCTCTGGTCATGATTTTGCTCGCCCCCCTGTTGATGGGCCTGAAACAGGACAGCCGGCTGTTGCTGATCCAGAAACAGCGGGTGCAGACCACCCTGGAATCGATCCCCGACGGCGTCATCAGCATCGACCGGAACGGCCACATCGACTACTTGAACGGCAGTGCCAAGGTGTTGACCGGATGGGAGGACAATCATGCCCTCGGCAAACCCCTGGATGAGGTGCTGCGGATGGTCGACCCGGCAGGCCAGATTGCCGGGGGCCTGCCCCATCGATCCGCGGTTCAGATTCTGCACCGCCGCGATGGCAGCAAGCTGCTCATCGAATTGTCCTATTCGTCCCAGCGGCGGACTGCGGCGGATGAGCACGAGGGCACCGTGATCGCCTTTCGCGACGTCACCCTGGCCGAACAAGTCCGTCAGGAACTGCTGGTGAGCAACGATCATCAGCGTCTCCTCAACGACCTGTTGCGGATTTCCACCGACCAGCTGGATCTGCCCCAGCTGCTGCAGGAGGCCCTGGACCTGGTAGTCGCTGCCCAGGGACCCGCCTCCCATGCCATCGGCGCCATCCTGGTCACCGACGGCGACGGCCGCTGGTCGCTGCCGGCCCAGCATCGGGTGGATCCCCGGCTGGTTTCGGCCTGGAACCTGCCGCTGCCGCCAGGCACCCCGCCGGCACCCGCGGAGGTGGCGGTTTCCGGACAGTTCGCCGACCATTGCCGGATTCCTTTGTACGACGGTCAAACCTTGACCGGCATGCTGGTGCTGGGCCTCGAACCCGACCATCATCCCGTTGCGCGGGAGCGGGAATTCCTGGAAGCCATCGGCAAGACCCTGTCCCATCTCATCGAACGCAAACGCGCGGAACAGCAAATCCGCCAGCTGGCCTATTTCGACCGCCTCACCAAACTGCCCAACCGGCAGCTGCTGGTGCATAACCTCGACCTGGCGGTCGCCCAGGCGCACCGCAACGGCTCCGGGGTTGCGCTGATGCTGGTGAGCATCGACCGGTTCAAGGACGTCAACGACATGCTGGGCCACGCCCGCGGCGATCTGCTGCTGATCGAAGTCGCCCACCGGCTCAAGGCCTCCATGCGCGAAAGCGAAACCATCGCGCGTCAGAGCAGTGCCGAGTTCGGCATCATCCTGACCGGGCTTTCCAGCCAGCCGGGAATTGCTTCCGACCAGGCACTGGCCATGGCATCCCGCATCCGCAGCCGGATGGAACAGCCGTTTCGCCTGGACGAACTGGACCATGTGGTCACCGTCAGCATCGGCGTGGCGCTGTATCCGGCCGACGCCGACGGCGCCCAAACCCTGCTGAAGAACGCCGACAGTGCCCTCAACTATGCGAAGTCGGAAGGCCGCAACCGCTATCAGCACTATTCCACCGAGATCAATGTCCGTTTGGCGGACCGCTTGCAGATGGAGAAGGACTTGCGGACCGCCCTCAGCGAAGGCCAGTTCTTCCTGGTCTACCAGCCGCGGGTCGACCTGGCGAGCAACCGGGTCACCGGAGTCGAAGCGCTGATCCGCTGGCGCCACCCCCGCCACGGCCTGATTCCGCCCTCCAAGTTCATCCCCCTGGCGGAGGAAATCGGCCTCATCGTCGAGATCGGCGACTGGGTGCTTTCCACCGCCTGCGAACAGAAGGCCCGATGGAATCTGGAAGGGTGGGCCGAGGAACTGCGCTACATCAGCGTCAATGTCTCACCGATGCAGATTCGCCAGCCCACCTTCGTGGAGACCGTCAGGCGGATCGTCGCGGCCTACTGCATCGAGCCCGACGCGCTGGAGCTGGAACTGACGGAAAGCATGCTCATGCACAAGACCGATGCGGTTCTGGACACCCTGAAACAACTCAAGTCCGCCGGCATCCTGTTTGCCATCGACGATTTCGGCACCGGCTATTCCTCCCTCAGCTACCTCAAGCGCTTTCCCCTGGATGTACTCAAGATCGACCAATCCTTCGTGCGCGACGTCTGCACCGACCGCAACAACGCCGGCATCGTGCGCGCCATCATCGACATGGCGCGGGCTTTGAACCTGAAAGTCATCGCGGAAGGGGTCGAGACCGAAGAGCAGCTGGAATTTTTGAGAATCCACCGCTGCGAGTCGTTCCAGGGATACCATTTCAGCAAACCCCTGCCGGCAGCCGGGCTGATCGAACTCTTGCAGAACCGCCAGAGGACGGACGGCAATTCGGGAAGCGCTGAATAAATCCGTCCTGGATTTCTCAGCGCCCGTCACCGGAAAACGCGGTTTCCCGGTGACACTCACAATCAACGGCTCGCAGCCGCCGATTGTGGCGGTGCGTCCCTGCACCGCGGAAACCGCTGATTAAATCAGCGGTTTCCTAGCCTCCCCGCCCGCGCCCGGCTTGGCTTCAGGCCGTCCCGTTGCGGCGCCGGTAACGCACCGACGACCACAGCGACAGCAGGATGAAGCCCATCCCCACCAGGCCGGTCGCCAGTTCCGGCACCGGCATGCTCATGTCCACCAGCATCAGCACGGCCAGGGCGCCAATGGCGTAATGGGCGCCGTGTTCCAGGTAGCGATACTCTTCCAGGGTACGCTTGCGCACCAGGAAGATCGTCAGGCTGCGCACGAACAGCGCGCCGATGGTCAGTCCCAGCAGGATGACCACCACATCGCGGGTGACCGCGAAGGCGCCGATGACGCCGTCCAGGGAGAACGACAGGTCCAGCAGCTCCAGGTACATGAAGGAAACGAAGCCGGCCCGGTGCACGCTGGTTTGCACCGATTCCGGATCGTTGAACAAGTCGGAAATACTCTTCACCAGGACATAGAGGATGATGCCCGCCAGGCCGGCGATGAGGGCGTCCAGCCTCAATTCGCGCGCCAGGAAATGCTGGGCGGCGAGCAGCGCTCCCAGCGCCAGCACCATCTCGATGGATTCCAGCTTGCCCAGCCCCGCCAGCCGGCGCTCCAGCCAGACCAGCCAGTGCAGCGACTTGTCCCTCTGAAACAGGAAGGACAGAAACACCAGCAGCAGATACATGCCGCCGAAAGCGGAAATCTCGGTGTGGGAGGTCTCCAGGTGCCGGCTGTATTCCTCGGGGGCCTGCAGCGCCATGACGGCGACCTCCCCCAAACCGTGGCCGGTCACGACCGAAACGATCAGGATCGGAAACAGGAAGCGCACACCGAATACGGCGACGACCATGCCCCAGGTGAGGAAGCGGCGCTGCCACCGTATGTCCATGTGTTTCAGCACCGTCGCATTCACCACGGCGTTGTCGAACGACAGGCTGATCTCCATCAGCGCCAGGATGGAGACCATGGCCAGGCCAGGGAGCTTTGCCCAGTAATAAGCGGCTGCGAGGCCCAGCAGGGTGATGAACAAAGAAGATCTGAAATGCCGCACGAGGCTCTCCATCGGTCAGTCTTGTTTAACGCTCCCGCGCCGCGACCGGCGCAAGGCTTGGGTTATTTTTCCGCCAGTCCCGCCATGAGTTCCTCCAGAAACTCGACCTTGCTCTCCAGGCTGGGGAAGGGGGTGGTAAAGCGTATCTTGTCGGCCCCGTCCATCCGGTAAACCTGGGGCTGGGTCTGGATCAGCAGGATGACCTGTACCGGGTCGATGCGGGGATTGCTGCGGAATAGGATGCGGCCGCCGCCGGTGCCGGCCTCGATCTTGCGCACCCCCAGCCGCTCGGCGGCCAACTTGAGCCCGGTGACGGCGAACAGGGTCTTGGTGGCGGGCGGCAACAGGCCGAAACGGTCGATCATCTCGATCTGCAGCGCCTTCAGCTGCTCCTCGTCGCGGGCGCTGGCGATGCGCTTGTAGAGCACCAGCCGGGCGTGGACGTCGGGGAGGTAGTCGTCGGGGATCAGCGCCGGGCTCTGCAGGTCGATTTCCGGTCCGGTTTCCAGCGGCGCATCCAGCTCCGGCTGCTTGCCCGAGCGCAAGGCGTTCACCGCACGCTCCAGCAGTTCCGAGTAGAGGCTGAAACCGACTTCCTGAATCTGGCCACTCTGTTCGTCGCCCAGCAATTCGCCGGCACCGCGGATCTCCATGTCGTGGGAGGAGATGAGGAACCCGGCCCCCAGTTCACCCGAGGCCTCGATGGCATCGAGCCGCTTCACCGAATCGGCGGTCAGCAAAGGTTTCGGCGGCACCAGCAGATAGGCATAGGCGCGGTGGTGGGAGCGGCCGACCCGCCCGCGCAACTGGTGCAACTGGGCCAGGCCCAGTTGATCGGCCCGGTTGATCAGGATGGTGTTGGCGCTGGGGACGTCGATACCGCTCTCGATGATGGTGGTGGCCAAAAGCACATTGAAGCGCTGGTGGTAGAAGTCCAGCATGATCCGCTCCAGCTCCCGTTCCGGCATCTGGCCGTGGGCGCTCTGGATGCGGGCATGGGGCACCAGCGCCTCCACCTGCTTGGCGACCTTCTCCATGGTCTCGATCTTGTTGTGGAGGAAATACACCTGGCCGCCGCGCTTGATCTCGCGCAGGATGGCTTCCTGGATCAAGCCATCGCTCCATTCGGCGATGAAGGTCTGGATGGCGTGGCGGTTCTGCGGCGGAGTGGCGATGATGGAAATGTCACGCAAACCGCCCAGCGCCATGTTCAAGGTACGCGGGATCGGCGTCGCCGTCAGGGTCAGAATGTCCACCTCGCTGCGCAGTTTCTTGAAGTGCTCCTTCTGGGACACCCCGAAGCGGTGCTCCTCGTCGATGATCAGCAGCCCCAGGTCCTTGAACGCGATGCTCTTCTGGAGCAGTTTGTGGGTGCCGATGAGGATGTCGATGCGGCCTTCCGCCGCCGCCTGAGCAAACTCCTCCTGCTGCTTCTTGCCGACGAAGCGCGACATCACCTCCACCCGTACCGGCCAATCGGCGAAGCGGTCGCGGAAATTCTGAAAGTGCTGCTGCGCCAGCAGGGTGGTGGGCACCAGCACCGCCACCTGCTTGCCATTGTGGGCGGCGATGAAGGCCGCCCGCATCGCCACCTCGGTCTTGCCGAAACCCACGTCGCCGCACACCACCCGGTCCATGGAGCGGCCCGACCCCATATCCTTGATGACGTCGAGAATGGCGTTTTCCTGATCCGGGGTCTCCTCGAAAGGGAAGGTTGAAGCGAAGTTGCGGTAGTCCTCGGTCAGGGCATTGAAGGCGTGGCCCTGGCGCGCCTCCCGCTTGGCATAGATGTCCAGCAGTTCGGCGGCGACGTCGCGGGCACGCTCCATGGCCCTGCGCTTGGCCTTCTGCCAGTGGTCGCCACCCAGCTTGTGGAGCGGCGCCACGTCCTCACCGGCGCCGCCGTAGCGGCTGATCAGGTGGAGCGAGGCCACCGGCACATAGAGCTTGTCCTGGTTGGCGTATTCCAGGGCGAGAAACTCGCCGTCGATGCCTCCGACGGTCAACCGCTGCAGCCCCAGATAACGGCCGACACCATGCTCCTGGTGGACCACCGGGGAACCGATCTGCAGCTCCTCCAGGTTGCGCATCAGGCTTTCCAGATCGCGCTCGACCGCCCGCCGGCGCCGCCGGCGCTGCTGTACCTTGTCACCGGACAACTGGGTTTCGGTGACGATGGCCAGCGCCGGTTCCGACAACCACAGGCCGTGATCGAGCGAGGCCACCACCAGGCACGGCGAGTCGCCGGCGCTGACGAATTGCTCCCAGCTCTCGATCACGCGGGGCCGGATGGCGTACTTCGCCAGGGTTTCCAGCAGGGCTTCGCGATGACCGGCGGATTCGGCCACGAACAGCAGCTTGCCGGCAAACCCGGCCAGAAATTCCGTGAGCGCGGCGGCCGGCTGCTTCAGTTTCGAGTCGATGGCCAATTCCGGCAATGGCTTGCTGGGAAAGGTCCGGGCTCCGGAGGCCGCCGACTCCGGCGCGACGCCGATCCGGGTATAGCGCTGCAGGGCCTGGTCGAGGAATTCCGGTTCCAGATACAGCGTCTCGACCGGCAGTGCCGGCCGGTCGAGATTGGTCCTGCGCAGGCCGTAGCGATTCTGCGCCTCTTCGAAAAACGCCCGCGCAGCACCGGGAATATTCCCGTGCAGCACCAGCACGGCGGCGGACGGCAAATAATCGAACAGGCTGGTGGTGGACTCGGTGAACAGCGGCAGATAGTATTCGATGCCGCCCACCGGGATACCCTTGGAAATATCCTGGTACAGCGCATTGGTGTAGGCGCGGTCCGGGAAATAGGTGCGGTAGGACTTGCGAAACTGCTTGATCGCCGCATCGTCGAAGGGAAACTCCCGCGCCGGCAGCAGGTTAATCGCCTCGACCTTACCGCGCGAGCGCTGACTGTCAGGGTCGAAAGTCCGGATCGATTCGATTTCATCGTCGAACAATTCGATGCGATAGGGCTCGGCATGGGCCATGGGAAACAGGTCCAGTATCGAACCGCGTACTGCAAACTCGCCGTGCTGGACGACCTGGGAAACACATTGGTAACCCACCTCTTCCAGCTGCTGCCTCAGCCGGTTCATATCCAGGCGATCGCCACACTTCATCATGAAGGAGCGTGCCAGCACATGGGACCGCGGCGCCAACCGCTGGAGTATCGTCGATACCGTCGTCAACAGCACTCCCTGCCCGGTAGCCGGCAGCTGAACCAGGGTTTTCAAGCGTTGCGAGGTGATCTCCGGCAGCGGTGAAAACACATCGTATGGCAGGGTTTCCCAGTCGGGAAACTGCAATATCGGCCAGTCCCCGCCAAGAAAGAACCGCAACTCGTGTTCCAGCCGCAGCAGGGTTTGCATGTCGGTGGCGACGACGACATGGAGACGGGCATTGGCCTTGATGGACTCCGCCAACGCGAGGGAGTCGCAGCAGCCGTGAAGGCCGCTCCACTGCACGATGCGGGGAGCCTGATCCAGGGTATTTGAGACGAACGGCGAATACATTGAAAGGACGGAATAATCGGGGAACGGCAAGGCCGGGACCAGGATACCCACGCGCTCCGGCGACGTGGCGGGATGCTGGGCCGTGGGATTTTACTAAATTGCGACCGGTTTTTCGGGTCTGTTCATTTTTGTGTGGAAACCGAGTGGAGCAGTCAGGCATGGGCGGTGGCGAAGGGAGGGGCCGGCAAGTGGGTCAATCTGCCGGTGGTCAGGTAAACGATGTTCAGCAGGTGACGGAGA
>Ga0233425_10002057_pt1 | contig 41408 bp, 37 predicted proteins | sample Watercolumn_Towu_2_FD_181712 | JGI IMG/M metagenome (GOLD analysis project Ga0233425, IMG submission 181712) | Freshwater microbial communities from Lake Towuti, South Sulawesi, Indonesia - Watercolumn_Towuti2014_140_MG | ecosystem: Environmental > Aquatic > Freshwater > Lake | place...
CATGTCCTCGCGGAAGATGCCCTCGAACATGCCGGCGGCGGCGATCGAGCTCATGTGGTGGAAGCGGCCGGCGCCGATGGCCTCGACGAAGGCCAGGGTGTTGCGCGTGCCGGCGATGTTGACCGCTTCGTCCTCCTCGGCCGTGGCGGCCAGGTCGTAGAGGGCGGCGAGGTGGAAGAAGTGGTCGATCTTGCCCTTCAGCTTTTTCTGCTCCGCCTTGGTGACGCCGAGATGGGGGTCCTTCAGGTCGCCGACGACGGGGACGACGCGGGTCTTGTCGGCGCCCCAGAAGGCGTAGAGGGATTCGAGCTTCTCCATTTCCGACGAGCGGGTGAGGAAATGTACGGTGCTGCCCGGGCGGGTCAGCAGCTTCTTGACGAGGCGCTTGCCGATGAAGCCGGTCGCGCCGGTGACGAAGTATTCCATGGGAGCCTCCTCCTGATCGAGCAGGAAATGATACACGGGCTCGGCCACAAGGCGCAGGGGGCGAGATGCGATTAGAGCGCGCCCCCCAGTGTTTTAGTGTGCCTCCCCTAATTTTTCAGGCTAGATTGGCGGCGTAGGTTAGAGCATCGGATTTCAACTTCGCACAGGAGGCAGCATCATGGTCAAGAAACTCAAGGCACTCGCCGGCGGCACCGCCGACAACCAGTTCGCGCAAACCGTCAAGGATTCCGCCCAGCAGATCTGGCTGGCCGGCCTCGGCGCCTTCGTCAAGGCCCAGGCCGAGGGTATGAAGGCGTTCAACAGCCTGGTCAAGGAAGGCGAGACCCTGCAGTCGCGCACCAGCAAGGCGGCGAGCGAGAAGGTCGCCGAGGCCGCGGCCAAGGCATCCGGCACCTGGGACAAGTTGGAGCAGGTCTTCGAAGATCGCGTCGCCCGCTCGCTGTCTAGCCTCGGCGTGCCGACCAAGAAGGACATCGAAACCCTCTCCAGGCGCGTCGCCGAGCTGACCGAGGTCGTGCAGAAACTCAACGGCGCCGCCAAGCCGACTCGCCGCAGCGCCAAGTAAGCGTCCTCCACGAAGGAGGAGGGCGCATCATGGTGCAGTCACGCGGCCGCGTGAAGGAGCGCAAGCCGGCTCCTTCGCGCGTAGGACTCGCGCTGGCCGGTGGCGGGCCGTTGGGCGGCATCTACGAACTGGGCGCGCTGCTGGCGCTGTCCGAGTCGCTGGAAGGGGTCGACTTCAACGAGCTCGACGTGTATGTCGGCGTAAGCGCCGGCGGCTTCATCGCCGCCGGCCTGGCCAACGGGCTGACGCCCGAACGCATGCGCCACATGTTCATCGAGAGCGACACGGCCGAGGAGCCCTTCGAGCCTGAGCAATTGCTCAAGCCGGCTTTCCGCGAGTACGCCATGCGTGCGCTCTCGGTGCCGCCGTTGCTGCTGGCGTCGATCTGGAACTACCTGACCAATCCCTGGAGCCAGAGCTTCTTCGAGGCATTCCAGCGCCTGTCGCGGGCGATCCCGACCGGCATCTTCAACATTTCCGGCATCGACCGCTTCCTCAACCGGACGTATACGGCGTCGGGACGCAGCAACGACTTCCGCAAGCTCAGGCGCAAGTTGTACCTCGTTGCCACGGACCTGGATTCCGGCGAGTCCGTGGTGTTCGGTTCGCCCGGCTGGGAGCATGTGTCGATTTCCACCGCCGTGCAGGCGAGCGCCGCCCTGCCCGGCATGTTCCCGCCGGTGGAGATCGAGGGACGGCATTATGTCGATGGCGCCCTGAAGAAGACCCTGCACGCCTCCGTTGCGCTTAAGGAGGGTGCCAACCTGGTGCTGTGCATCAATCCCCTGGTGCCATTCGATTCCGAGCTGGCGGAGAAACGCGGCGCCGGCCAGCGCCATCGCCTGGTGGACGGCGGGCTGCCGGTCGTGTTGGCGCAGACCTTCCGCTCGATCATCCACTCGCGCATGCAGGTCGGCCTGTCGAAATACAAGACCGACTACAAGAACGCCGACGTGGTGCTGTTCGAGCCGAACAGCGACGACGCCGACATGTTCTTCACCAACATGTTCAGCTATTCCAGCCGGCGCCGGCTGTGCGAGCATGCCTACCAGAAGACGCGCGTCGAGCTCTACCGGCGCCGCCACGAGCTGGGGCCGATCCTGGCCAGGCACGGCATCCGCATCCGGCTCGACCTGCTCAAGGAGAAGCGCTCGCTCATCCATCACGATGTCAGAGGCCATGCCGAACCGGAAGACACCCTGCAGGCGGCCAGCCACCGGCTGGGCGACGCCCTTGACGAGCTTGAACGCTGGCTGAAACGCAAACAGGAGGGGGCTCGCAAGGCGGCGTAGGATTCCCGCGAGTGATATCCTTTAGCGGTCATGGAAAGAAAACCGAAAAGGCGCACGCGCGAGCGCATCCTCGAAGCGAGTCTCCGGCTGTTCAATGACTTCGGCGAGCCGAACGTCACCACCGCTGTCATCGCCGACGAGCTGAACATCAGCCCGGGCAACCTCTATTACCATTTCCACAGCAAGGACGAGATCGTCAACGCCTTGTTCGGCGGTTTCGAGCGCGACGTTGGCGAGACGCTGGCCGCGCCGACGCGCCGCGCCGCCAACGTCGAGGACATGTGGCTGTTTCTGCACCTGCTTTTCGAGGCGATCTGGAAGTATCGCTTCCTCTACCGCGACCTCGACGATCTGCTCTCGCGCAACCGCCTGCTGGAGGTGCACTTTAAGCAGATACTGACGCACAAGGTGAAGACGGCGACACTGCTGTGCGAGAGTCTCGCGGCGACAGGCGAGCTGAAGGCGTCGCCGGGCGAGATTCATGCGCTGGCGACCAATATGGCCTGTCTGGCCACCTACTGGCTGCCCTTCGAATACGCCCGCGATCCGCGCCGGCGCGAGGACGGCAGCGTCCTCGGCCGCGGCGTGTATCAGGTGATGTCGATGCTCGCTCCCTTCCTGCAGGGCAATTCGCGCCTGCTGCTGCAGCAGCTTTCGAAAGAGTACGTCGAACGATAGGAGACACCATGGCAAAAGGAAACTGGAAGAAGTTCCCGCATGCGGACAAGGCATACACCTACGAAGCTGCGGCGCTGAAAAAGAACTGGGAGCGACTGCATCGCGGCGACCGCGAATCGTTTCCCGACAACGAGCAGGTGCAGCAGGCCTGGCGCCTTTATCACCAGGGCGAGTTCCAGGCGGCCTGCGAACTGGGCCTCTCGCTCGGTCTGCCCGGTTACGCCGTGGCGAACAAGGCGGCGACGATCTATGCCACCTACCTCGAGGATAACGAGAAGAAGAAGCTAGCGCTGTTCGAGGAAGCCGCGGCGCGCGGCGAGGAGCAGATGGCGAAGATGCCGAAGTACCCGAACGCCTACTACTTCCACGCCCTGGCGCTGGGCCGCTACAGCCAGGGCATTTCGGTGGCGAAGGCGCTGGCCCAGGGCCTCGGCACTAAGGTGCGCGATGCGCTGACCCAGGCGCTGAGGCTGAACCCGGATCACGCCGACGCGCACATCGCGCTGGGCGCTTTCCACGCCGAGGTGATCAGCAAGGTCGGTGCCATGGTTGGCGGGCTGACCTACGGCGCGAAGAAGGATGCGGCCGTCGAGCACTACGAGAAGGCGCTCAAGCTCAATCCAGACTCGGCCATCGCCCGCATCGAGTACGCCAACGGCCTGGTCATGCTGTTTGGCGAATCGAAGATGAAGCAGGCGGAAAAACTCTATCGCGAGGCGGCGTCCTGCAAGCCGGTCGACGCCATGGAGCACCTCGACGTCGCACTCGCCAAGTCAGAACTCGAGGAGTAGGGGAGAAGTCAGTCCGCCGGGGGCGGCGCCAAGGTATCCGGCTGCGGCGCAGCGTCAGGTATTTCCGGTGGCGGCGGCGCAGCCGGCTTAGGCTTGCGCGGGGCGCGCGGCTTGCGCGGCTTTTTCCGCGGCGCGCAGCGGCCGATCGCCAGCTCTTCTTCCAGGCTCTGCTGGATTTCCTCAGGCGAGCGCAATTCGTCCCATGGCTCCAGCAGCAGCGCGTAGACCAGCTTTTCGAATTCCGGCCGGAAGCGCGAGACGATGTTCTCAGGGTCGGCGACGAAGTGGCGGTCGGTGACAAGGCCGAACTGCACGCGGCTGTTGTAGCTGAGGATGGACACGCCCATGCCGATGTCGCCCGACTGTGGCACCCAGAACATCTGCTGCGCCAGATGGGCGCCGGCGAAGTAGAGCGGCTGCTGCGGCCCCGGCACGTTGGTCATCACCGCGGAGGCCTTGTTGGCGAGGATGTCGAGCGCGATTTCCTGCACGAACTTCGGCGCCAGCCCGGTGGCGGCGAGGATGCCGAGGGCGACGACGGGCTGGTAGGAACCCTTCAACTCGTCCATGCGACGGCGCACCTCGAATACCCGCTCGAAGGGGTTCTGCATGTAAACGGGCAGCAGCAGGGTAACCAGGCCGAAGCGGTTGCCGAGCTTGCCTTCATCCTCCTTCGAGCGCAGGTTGACCGGTACCAGTGCGCGCACCTCGACGCCTTCGACTGAATCGCCCCGTTCGACGAGGTAGGCGCGCATCGCGCCAGCCACGGCGGAGAGCAGCAAATCGTTGACGGAACAGCCGAGGGCCTTGCCCACCGCCTTGATTTCGGCGAGCGGCATCGGTTCTGACCAGGCCACCGCCTTGGTGCCGCCGGGCTTGCCTTTGAACCGGGTTTTCGAATCCGACGGCATGATGAGCAGGTTGCCGAGCTCCGCTGCCATGCCGACGCCCTGGCGGCTGTAGTCGATGGCCTGGCTGGGGTTGGTGAGCAGTTCGAAGTATTTCAGCCATGCCTTGGTGCCGAGATTGATGGCGGAGATCATGCCCTGTGTCACCGGCTCGAAGACGCGGTGCCAGAAGAAGCTGTCGGGGCCGTCCTCGCCGCCCATTTCCGGCGGTGGCGCGGGATGTTCGGGGGCGTCGGGCGACGCGTCGGTGAGCGAGAGCATGACGCCGATGAGGGCGATGCCGTCGGCGATGCAGTGATGGATGCGCACGACGAGCGCCGATCCGCCGTCGTAGTTGTCCACGAGGTGATAGCTCCACAGCGGCCGGTTCGGGTCGAGCGGCGTGGACATCAGTTCCGCCGCCATCTTCTGCAGCTCGGACTTCTGGTCGCCGGCAGGCAGGGCGGCGTGATGCAGGTGCCGGTCGAGGTCGAAGTCCTCGTCGTCTTCCCACCAGGCGCCGGTGGCGTCGTGAACAACTTTCTGCTTGAAGCGGCGGAAGGGCAGCAGGCGTGTTTCCAGGGTGCGCCGCAGCCGGGCGTAATCCATCCGGTCGTCGAACATCATGACGCCGACGATCATCATCAGATTGGTCGGCCGGTCCATGCGCAGCCAGGCGGTGTCGACCGGGGATATGCGCTCGCGCTTGCTCATCGGAAGATCCAGGCGGTTCAGGCCGCTTTGTCGATTCGCCTATAATACCGGAGGACGGCGGCAGGGTCTTGGTCGCCGCGATCACACTTGGAGGAGAAAATGGCGGATATTCAAGCAAGCTTCGAGGCGGCCGTCGCCGCATCGAAAACCCTCAGCGAGCGTCCCGATACCGACACCCTGCTCGATATGTACGCCCTCTACAAGCAGGCCACCCAAGGGGACGTCGAGGGCAAACGCCCCGGCTTCGCCGATCTGGTGGGACGCGCCAAGTTCGATGCCTGGAGCGGGCTGAAGGGCACGGCCAAGGACGACGCCATGCAGCGCTATATCGCCCTGGTGGATTCCCTCAAGAACAAGTAGATCGTCATACCTTCGGGCCGGTATCCGGCCCGAAGTTCTCATCGAAGTAGCGGTGGATTTCCGCCTCGACGCGCGGCCTGATCGCCAGCAGCAGAAATCCCAGCCTGACCCGGATGTGCACTTCCTTCTTCTCGACGACGAGTTCCCCGCTCACCCCGCTGCGCTTGAAGATGAGGACGTTGTCGTCCCATTCGTAGGCGAGGTCGAATTCCTCGTCGAGTTGGTCGGCGATCTTCTCGGCGGCGAGTTTGGCCGCCTTGGCGCTGAGATTGTGCCGGCGCCGTATCTGGATGTCGCTCATCGCGGCGCTAGGCGGCTTTCAGCGCCTGGTCGAGATCGGCCAGGATGTCGTCGATGTGCTCGATGCCGATCGATAGCCGCACCATGTCCTCCGACACGCCGGCCCTGGCCAGTTCGTCGGGCGACAGCTGGCGGTGGGTGGTCGAGGCCGGATGGCAGGCGAGCGACTTGCAGTCGCCGATGTTCACCAGCCTGACCACCAGCTGCAGCGCGTCCTGGAAGCGCGCGCCGGCCGCTTTTGCATCGCCTTGGCCGCCCTTCACGCCAAAAGTCAGAATGCCGGAGGCTCTTCCGTCCATGTACTTCTGCACCAGGTCGTGATCCTTGTGGTCGGGTAGGCCAGCATAGTTCACCCATGAGACCTTGCCGTGTCCCTTGAGGAACTGCGCCACCTTGAGCGTGTTCTGGCAGATGCGATCCATGCGCAGCGTCACCGTTTCGACGCCCTGCAGGACGAGGAAGGCGTTGAAGGGGCTGATCGCCGCGCCCATGTTGCGCAGGGGCACAACACGGGCGCGGCCGATGAAGGCGGCCGGGCCGAGCGCCTCGGTGTATACCACGCCGTGGTAGGAGACATCGGGTTCGTTCAGACGCTTGAACTTCTGCTTGTGCTCGGCCCAGGGAAACTTGCCCGAATCGACGATGATGCCGCCGATCGAGTTGCCGTGTCCGCCAAGATACTTGGTCAGGGAATGCACGACGATGTCGGCGCCGTGCTCGATGGGCCGGCAAAGATACGGCGTAGGCACCGTGTTGTCCACGATGAGCGGCACGCCGTGGCGGTGGGCGATAGCGGCGAGCTTCTCGAAATCGGTGATGTTGCCGAGGGGGTTGCCGACCGATTCGCAATAGAGCGCCTTGGTGCGTTCGTCGATCAGCTTCTCGAAGGCCTGGGGATCGCGGTAATCGGCGAAGCGCACGTTGATGCCAAACTGCGGCAGGGTATGGGCGAAGAGATTGTAGGTGCCGCCGTAGAGCGTGCTCGCTGAGACGATGTTGTCGCCGGCCTCGGCGATGGTCTGGATCGAATAGGTGATGGCCGCCTGGCCGGAGGCCAGGGCCAGCCCGGCAATGCCGCCTTCCATGGCGGCGACGCGCTTCTCGAGCACGTCCTGCGTCGGGTTCATGATGCGGGTGTAGATGTTGCCCGCCACCTTCAGGTCGAACAGGTCCGCCCCATGCTGGGTGCTGTCGAAGGCGTAGGAGCTGGTCTGGTAAATGGGCACTGCCACGGCCTTGGTGGTGGGTTCGGGGCTGTAGCCGCCATGGACGGCGAGGGTTTCCAGTTTCATGGTGTGCTTTCTCTTTCTTGTTGAAAAGGAAAAGTATAGACGAGACTACGTCGGCGAAATCGCCCGCCGCAGCACCTCCGCCATGGTCTCGTCGAAGGCGACCAGCAGCACCCGTTCCAGGGCGGGATTGTCCGCCAGCGCCCGCCGGCATTCGGCGGCAGCGATTTTCGCCGCCTCCTCGCGCGGGTAGCCATACACGCCGCAGCTGATAGCCGGGAAGGCGAGGCTGCGAATGCCGTGTTCGCGCGCCATGCGGAAGCAGTTGCGGTAGCAGGATGCGAGCTTCTCTGGCTCGCCGCGCGCGCCGCCGTGCCAGACCGGGCCGACCGTGTGGATGACGTGCCGGGCGGGCAGGCGGAAGCCGGGCGTGATCTTCGCCTCGCCAGTCGGGCAGCCGTGCAGTGTGCGGCAGGATGCCAGCAGCTCCGGCCCGGCCGCGCGGTGAATGGCGCCATCCACGCCGCCGCCGCCGAGCAGCGATTCGTTGGCGGCATTCACGATGGCGTCGACGTCGAGGCGGGTGATGTCGCCAGTGGCGACTTCCAGGCGCGCGGACATGATGTCTTCGAAACGTGGCTATTTGAGCTTGGCGCCGACGATCTGCTTCAGCCAGGCTTCGCGTTTGGCTTCCGACAAGCGGTTGAGCTTTGCCGCGTAGGCGATGTAATGCACGCCGTCGGGCGCGACCTGGACGCGACGATATTCGAACTGCGCCCCCGTGATGCGGCAGTCGCCCTCCCACTGCAGCAGTACCGCCTTCTCCTCCTCATGCAGCGGCTTCATCTTGTACGGACGGCAGTTCTCGTTCAGGTACTCGATGAAGCCGGTGAGGTAGTCGTCGGGCGAGAAGGCCTGGCGCTGATGGCCGATGACGATCCTCTCGCTCCAGAAGTATTCGCTTTCCCCCGGCACGACATAGATGCGCTCGCTCAGTCGGCCTTCCTGCCGTTCTGCCACCGGCTTCCAGTCGCGGCGGTCCAGCGGCAGGTCCCAGCGCTCGGGTGTCTGGGCTAGCACGGGCAGGGTTGTCGAGAGCAGGAGGGCGGCAAGGCGTTTTTTCATGGTTCGGCTCCGTTGCGTATCTTACCCCTTGATGCAGACGAGCGGCTCCAGCCGCGCGATTTTGCGCGCCAGGCCAGCCGCATCGGCGGCATCGACGACGGAGGAAACGTCCTTGTAGGCGAGCGGCGCTTCCTCGGCGACGCCGCGCAGGCTGGGGCTGCGGATGAGGATGCCGCGTTCGGCGAGCCGGTCCACCACGTCGCGGCCATGCCAGCGCCGTCCCGCTTCGTGGCGGCTCATGGCGCGGCCGGCACCGTGGCAGGCCGAGCCGAAGGCGCGTTCCATGCCCGTCGCCGATCCGGCCAGGATGAAGGAGGCAGTGCCCATGCTGCCGCCGATCAGCACCGGCTGGCCGGCCTTGCGGAATTCCGCCGGCAGTTCGGGGTGACCGGGGCCGAAGGCGCGCGTGGCGCCCTTGCGGTGCACGAACAGGCGTCGCCTGCGACCATCCACCTCGTGCGCTTCTTCCTTGCAGGTGTTGTGCGAGACGTCGTAGAGCAGCGGCAGATGCGCTTCCGGCAGCACTTCGCGAAAGACCTCGCGCGTCAGGTGGGTGAGGATCTGTCGGTTGGCCAGCGCGCAGTTGATGGCGGCGCGCATGGCGCCGAGGTAGCTCTGGCCGAGCGGCGAGGCGAGGGGCGCACAGGCCAACTCGCGGTCGGGCAGATCGATGCCGGCCTCGCGCGCAGCGATGACCATCTCCCTGAGGAAGTCGGTGCCGATCTGGTGACCGAGCCCGCGCGAGCCGCAATGGATGCTGGCGACGACGTCGCCGGCGCGCAGGCCGTAGTCGGCGGCGACGGCAGCATCGAACACCTCGGCGACGTGCTGTACCTCGAGATAGTGGTTGCCCGAGCCGAGCGTGCCCATTTCGTCGCGCTGGCGCTTGCACGCCTGCTCGGAGACGGCCTTCGGATCGGCGCCGCGCATGGTGCCGCCCTCCTCGATGCGAGTAAGATCGGACGCGCTGCCGTAGCCGCGCTCGATCGCCCAGCGCGCGCCGCCTTTCAGCATGGCGTCCATCTCCTGTGCCGAGAGGCGCAGTTCCCCGGTGCTGCCGACGCCCGCCGGAATGCGCGCAAAGAGCGTGTCGGCGAGCCGGGTTTGAACGCGCAGAATGTCCTCGCGGCGCAGACCGGTGAGCAGGGTGCGCACGCCGCAGGAGATGTCGAAGCCGACGCCACCGGCCGAGACGACGCCGGCTTCCGGGTCGAAGGCGGCGACGCCGCCGATGGGAAAACCGTAGCCCCAGTGCGCGTCCGGCATGGCATAGGAGGCCTGCACGATGCCGGGCAGGGCGGCTACATTGGCGGCCTGCTCGAGCACCTTGTCGTCCATCGCCTGCATCAGATCGCGCGAGGCGTAAATCACTACCGGCACGCGCATGCGGCCGCGCGGCGGTGAAACCCATTCGTATTCGGAGCGCTGTTCGAAGCGGGAAAGATCCATCGTCGCAATCCCTCAGACGTCTACAATGCACTGCGCCCGCCAACCGCCGTCCGGCAGCCGGTTCACGTCGAGCTCGGCGTAGGTGGCACCCTTGATCTCGACCGCGGGGCGATGCCGGCCGGGGTCGACCGGCTCGCCCCATGCCGTGGCTTCGAGGCGACCGTCGGCGATGCGTACCTCGAAGCGGGAGAACAACATGTGTCGCGTCGCCATCTCGAAGATCAGCGCATTGAGCCAGTCGCAGAACAATAGTGCATCGTCCGGCGCATTGCACGCGATGCGCACTTGCTGTCGCGGTTCGACACTGGACGGGTCGGCGATCACGGCCGTCAACGCAATCGCGCCTTGCTCGAAGGCGGACTCGCGCGTTTCGCCCAGCCCGCGCACGCCGACGTCGGCTTCGTGGCGGAAATGCTCCCAGCGGCAAGTCATGATGCGATGTTATCCGCTCCCACCTGGCTTGTCTTGCAATTGCGCCGCTTTCCGGTGTTAAACTTGTTTCCGTTCGTTCGCTGCCTGGAGAATGCATGCTGCAAGCAGGACAAACCGCGCCCGCCTTCGCGTTGCCCGACGCCGACATGGAAACTTTCGAGCTGTCGGACCTGCGCGGCAAACACCATGCTGTACTCTATTTCTATCCTAGGGACGACACGCCGGGCTGCACCATCGAGGCGATCGACTTCTCCGACCACGAGGACGAGTTCGCCCGCCACGGCTGTGTCGTGATCGGCGTGTCGCGCGACGATTGCATCAGCCACGCGGAATTCCGCGACAAGCATGGCCTTTCGGTGCGCCTGCTGGCGGATACCGAAGGCGAGGTCTGCGAGCGCTACGGCGTCTGGCAGATGAAGGAAAAGGATGGCGTAAGGAAGCACGGCATCGTGCGCTCGACCTTCGTCATCGACAAGAAAGGCGTTTTGCGTCACGCATTGTATGGCGTCAATCCGAAGGGCCATGCACTCGAGGTGCTGGAGCTCGTCAAACGGCTAGACTGAAAGGAAGAAAGTATGGGCCCCCACGCTCACATTCGTTCGCTGCCCCCCGAGGGGGTGCATGCCTCCTTTGGGGCGGCCCAGCGGGAGGCATGAGCCATGCAAGTCGCCAAGGACACCGTCGTCACCCTCAGTTACCGCGTTACCGATCCGGACGGCAATCTCATCGACGACGGGCACAACCCGCTCGTCTATCTGCACGGCGGCTACGACGGCATCTTTTCCCGCATCGAGGAGGCGCTGCACGGCAAATCGGTCGGCGACCGGCTGGAAGTCAAGCTACAGCCCGAGGACGCCTTCGGCGAGTACGATGCCGACCTGGTGCGCATCGAGAATCTCGCGCTGTTTCCCGAAGGCATCCAGGTCGGCATGCAGTTCGAGCGGGCCACCGAGGACGGCGATGACGAGATGGTCTACACCATCACCGAGATCGAGGGCGACAAGGTGGTGGTCGACGGCAACCATCCGCTGGCCGGCACGGCGCTCATCTTCGGTTGCACTGTCGCCGACGTGCGCGCAGCAACCGCCGAAGAGCTCTCGCACGGCCACGTGCACGGCCCGGAAGGGCATCACCACCACTGATCGCGACGGCGCGTCGCCGGTCGCCGTCTTCCGGCGGCTGACTTTCTACCTGAGGACCTTGCCCTCCTTGTTCAGGATCGTGATGTCGAGGTAGTCCGAGCCAGAGTGGCTCGACGGCGAGAAACGGATGAGGAGGCCGCCGGCATCGTAATCTCGCATCGCCTCCAGTGACTCGCGCAGCTTCTTCCGCGTCGGGTTCGGTCCGGCGCGCCGCAGTCCTTCCACCAGCACCTTGGCCGACAGGTAACCCTCCAGCAGCGTGTGGTTGAGCTCGATGCCTTTCGGCGCGAACCGTTTGTGGTCGTCCTGCAGGTCGCGCGACAGCACGATGGCGCGGCTGTTCGGATCGGGCACCACCTGCACGATGCCGAGGCCGTGCGCCGTCTCCTTGCCGATGCGCTTGACCACCTGCGGCCCGTCGGTGATGGACAGCGTGAGCAACTGACCGTCGATGCCGGCGCTGCGCGCCTGCTTGACGAACTCGGCGCTGGCGGCCGTGTTGGACACCATGATCACCGCCTGCGGCTTGGCGGTGGCGATTTCCTTGACCGCTGGCTCGACCTTGGTCGTGTTCTTCTCGTAGGGCGCTTTGACGAGCAACTGCAGGCTGTGCTGCTTGAGGGATTTCTCGGCCCCGGCCAGACCGTCCAGGCCGAGCGGATCGTCCTGGTAGAGCACCGCGACGCGCCTGATGCCGGTGGTTGCGAGCTGCTGCACGATCTTGTCGACTTCCGCCGCATAACTGGCGCGGGTGTGGAAGAGCTGCGGCACGACGGGCGACACGAGGGACATCGCGCCTGAACGGATGCCGACGACCGGGATGTCGGCTTCCGCCAGCACCTTGTCCTTGACCAAGGCCTCGACGTTGCCCGTGCCGACCATGCCGACCAGGGCGATCGGATTGCTTTCACCGATGAGTTCGCGGGTCAGTTTGACGGTGTCGGGGACCTTGTAGCCGTCGTCTTTCGTGACGAAGCGGATCTTCGCCCCATGGACGCCGCCGGCGGCATTGACGCGGTCGAAATAGAGCTGCGCGCCGGCGCCGACGTGACTGCCGGTGGGCGCCAGCGGCCCGCTGTAGGGCGCTACTTGGCCGACGACGAGGGTGGCGGCGACGGCGAGTGGGCTGAGGGATACAAGGCAAAGCGCGGCGATGCCGTGCCGCAGGGAACGTGGTTGCATTTCTTTCCTCCTTCTGCCGATGACGGGTGGTCCGCCCGCTGGCCGCGCTCTTGTGAAGCGCGTGCGTTGATTGTCATTATGGCGAGCATGGCAAGAATAGTCGGAACGGCCGTGGCCATCGATACGGGGTTTCCGAATGTCGGAAAGCCACAATTGACAGATGCAGCAGGAAATTATTGCGAGAGTCGCTTCAGCTCGTAGAGGCGGTCCAGCGCTTCGCGCGGACTCAAGTTGTCCGGATCGAGGGCGCGCAGGGCGTCGAGTGCCGGATGCGGTTCCGCCTCAACCGGCTCCGGAGCGGCGGCGAAGAGATCGGCCTGCGGGCCGGCGTCGACCTCGCGGTTCTCCAGTTGCCGCAGCCGGCGCTTGGCGTCGCGGATGACGCTGGCGGGAATGCCGGCGAGGGCCGCCACCTGGATGCCGTAGCTCTGGCTGGCCGGGCCTTCCTCGACGGCGTGCAGGAAGATGATGGTGTGGCCATGCTCGACGGCGTCGAGGTGTACGTTGGCGCACTCGGCGTAGTCCTCGGCCAGGCGCGTCAGCTCGAAGTAGTGCGTCGAGAAGAGGGCGTAGCCGCGGTTCTTCTCCAGCAGGTGTCGGGCGATGGCGAAGGCCAGCGCCATGCCGTCGAAGGTCGACGTGCCGCGGCCGACCTCGTCCATCAGCACCAGGCTGTGCTCCGTGGCGCCGTGCAGGATCGACGCCGCCTCGGTCATCTCGACCATGAAGGTGGAGCGGCCCGATGCGAGGTCGTCGGAGGCGCCGATGCGCGTGTAGATGGCGTCGACCGGGCCGATGCGGGCGACACGGGCCGGCACGAAGGCGCCGCAGTGGGCGAGCAGCACGATCAGCGCCACCTGCCGCATGTAGGTCGACTTGCCGCCCATGTTGGGGCCGGTGACGAGCAGCATGCGCCGCGCCGGGTCGAAGCGGCAGTCGTTGGCAATGAAGCTGTCGACCTGGCCTTCCACCACCGGATGGCGGCCGGCCTCGATCTCGAGCGAGAACGTCTCGACGAACTGCGGACGGCACGAGTTGGCGCGCACCGAGACGGCGGCGAAGGCGCACAGGCCATCCAGCAGGGCCACGGCGCGGGCGATGCGTTGCAGAGTCGGGATGTCCTCGCCGAGCCGCGCCAGCAGTTCCTCGTAGAGCAGCTTCTCGCGTGCCAGCGCGCGGTCCTGCGCGGAGAGCGCCTTGTCCTCGAAGGCCTTCAGCTCGGGCGTGATGTAGCGCTCGGCGTTCTTCAGCGTCTGGCGGCGGCGGTAGTCGTCCGGCACCTTGCCGGCGTTGGCGTGGGTGACCTCGATGTAGAAGCCATGCACGCGGTTGTACTCGACGCGCAGGTTGGCGATGCCGCTGCGGGCGCGCTCGCGCGCCTCCAGTTCGAGCAGGAAGGCGCCGCAGTTCTGCTGGATGGCGCGCAGCTCGTCGAGCTCGGCATCGAATCCTTCGGCGATGACGCCGCCGTCGCGCAGCACGGCGGCCGGCTCCGGCGCGACGGCGCGCTTGAGCAGTTCGAGGCAATCCGCCGGCGTGGCGAGATCGGCGCGGATCGCGCCCAGCCCCGCCGAAGCCGCCTGCGCCAGCGGCGCGCGCAGGTCGTCCAGGCGGGCGAGGCTGTCGCGCAGCGCCGACAAGTCGCGCGGACGCGCGCTGCGCAAGGCGATGCGCGCCGTGATGCGCTCGACGTCGGCGAAGCTGCGCAGCCCCGCTTGCAGTGCCGCGAAGGGGCCATTGCCGGCTTCGCCGGTGAGCTCGGCCACCGCCTCGTGGCGTGCAGCCGCGGCGCTACGGTCGGCCAGCGGGTGGTGCAGGCAGTGGCGCAGCCAGCGCGAGCCCATCGAGCTACGGCAATCGTCGAGCAGCGAGAGCAGGGTCGGCGCGGGCTCGCCGCGCAGGGTCTCGGTCAGCTCCAGGTTGCGCCGCGTGGCGGCGTCTAGGCGCAGCCATTCGCTCTCGCGCTCGAGCGTGAGGGAGGTGATGTGCGCCAGGGCCTGGTTCTGCGTCGTCTTGGCGTATTGATACAGGGCGCCGGCGGCGGCGAGCGCGGCGGTCGGCGCTTCGGTGCCCGACTCGGGCAGGAAAGCCGCGAGGTCGCGCGTGCCGAAATGCAAAGTCAGTCCGCGCGAGGCGGCGTCGCGGTCGAAGTGCCAGTCGGGCAGTCGTCGCACGGGCGCGACGGCGCCTTGCGGGAAGCTGTCCGGCGCACCGTCGGGCAGGAGGATTTCCGCCGGGCTCAGGCGTTCGAGCTGGGCGGGCAGCGCGCCGGGACCGACTTCGAGCAGGCGGAAATCGCCATTGGCGAGGTTCAGCCAGGCGAGACCCACCAGGTTCTTCTGCGGCGAGAGCGCCAGCAGCAGGCTGTCTGATTTGTCATCGAGCAGCGCCGAGTCGGTCAGGGTACCGGGAGTGACGATGCGCGTCACTGCGCGCTCGACCGGCCCCTTCGATGTGGCCGGATCCCCGATCTGCTCGCAGATCACCACGGATTCGCCCAGTCTCACCAGCCGTGCCAGGTACTGCTCGACGGCATGGAAGGGCACGCCGGCCATGCGGATCGGCTGGCCGGCCGACTGGCCGCGCGTGGTGAGGGTGATGTCGAGCAGGCGCGCCGCCTTCTCGGCATCCTCGTAGAACAGCTCGTAAAAATCCCCCATGCGGTAGAACAGCAGCAGGTCCGGGTACTGTGCCTTCAGGCGCAGGTACTGCTGCATCATCGGGGTGTGCTGCTGGAAATCGACGGGGATATTCATGACGGCGGGAGCTATCTTAGCTGACACCGCATTCCCTTGCCCGGATGGTGATAAGCTTGGCAAGATTGACGTTTGTCAACAATGAATTAATAAAGTCTAAAGATTCCGGCAGCTTGCGGAATCGAGCCGGGCGGGAGGATATTCATGAACAAGCGAAAAAGCCAGGATGCGCCCGGCGGCAAAGGCTTCGCCGTGGACCTGCCGCGGCGCGTCTTCCGTCGCATCAAGCGGCATTCACCGCTGCCGTCCGGACAACTGGGGAAAGAGGAGTTGACAGCGCGGATGCGGCGCTTCGATTTCTTTGCCGGGCTGCCCGTGCGAGTCATGTCCGAGCTGGTCGGCGCCGCAAGCGTGCAGGCCTTCCGCGCCGGCGAGTATATCTGGCGTCACAACGAGATCGACCGGCGCGTCATGTTCATCGAGCAGGGTTTCGTCAAGGCCGCGCGCAGAAACAGGGCGGGCGTCAGCCGCACCTATGGACTCTACGGCCCGGGCGATTCGATGGGCATTTTCGCCATCTGGGCCGGCATGAAGTATCCGACCGACGCGTTGGCCATGAACGACGGCATGACTGCGATCTTCGTCGACGCCGAGGCGATCCAGAAATTCGCTGAGAAATATCCGCGTCTGGCCGGGCCGCTGCGCATCGAGATCGGCCATTTCACCGAGGCCTTCATTCGCAAGATCGAGATCGTCAGCGCCGGCACCGTGCCGCAGCGCCTGGCCGTGCTGATGACCCAGCTGATCGATCGCTACGGCGTGGACAGGAAGGGCAGCAAAGCACGCCTGCCCATCACGCTGACCCTGGAGCAGATCAGTGAGATCGTCGGCGTGCGTCTGGAGACAGTGGCCCGCATCATGAGCGGCTGGAAAAAGCAGGGCTGGCTGACGATCGACGCCAACGGCTGCCATTTCGCGCGCCTGGACTTGGTACGCGAGCTCCTGCCGGACTGACCTTCTCTAATACCGCGTATTCGACTGCGCCGGAAAGGCGTCGAGCTCGACCTTCTGCTGCGGCTTCCATCCCTTCTTGCGCTGCTCCGCCACCACCGTGGTAAAGATCCCGCCGCGCACATAGAACTTCGCCGTCAGGCGCATGAAGCGCGGCTTCGTTGCCTTCGCCAGATCGTCGAGGATGCGGTTGGTGACGGCCTCGTGGAAGGCGCCCTCGTTGCGGAACGACCAGACGTAGAGCTTCAGGCTCTTCAGTTCGACGCAACTCCTGTCGGGGATGTAGTCCAGTATCAGGGTGGCGAAATCCGGCTGCCCGGTCTTCGGGCAGAGGCAGGTGAACTCCGGAATTTCCATGTGAATCAGATAGTCGCGCCCGGGTTCCGGATTCGGGAAGATTTCGAGCGATTTCGAGGGCTTGGAAGGCATGCCGATGGGGTCGGAGAGGGTGGCGAAGGTGGTATTATAAGCACCCAAATCCCTGCGGCGCAGCCCGTTAATTGTGCCGTTCCCCAACAAAAACAGAGTGTTCTGATTACGTGCGCCTTACCAAGCTGAAACTTGCCGGGTTTAAGACCTTCGTCGACCCGACCTCCGTCCTGACGCCCGGACAACTCGTCGGGGTGGTCGGCCCCAACGGCTGCGGCAAATCCAACATCATCGACGCCGTGCGCTGGGTGCTCGGCGAGTCCAAGGCGACCGCCCTGCGCGGCGAGTCGATGCAGGACGTCATTTTCAACGGCTCGGGCGAACGCAAGCCGGTCGGTCGCGCCAGCGTCGAGCTGCACTTCGACAACGCCCAGGGCCGCGCCAGCGGCCAGTGGTCGCAGTACGCCGAGATCGCCGTCAAGCGCGTGCTCGATCGCGACGGCGAGTCGACCTACTACATCAACAACATGCACGTGCGCCGGCGCGACGTGATCGATCTCTTCATGGGCACCGGCCTCGGGCCGCGCGCCTACGCCATCATCGAGCAGGGCATGATCTCGCGCATCATCGAGGCGAAGCCCGAGGAACTGCGCTTCTTCCTCGAGGAGGCGGCCGGCGTCACGAAATACAAGGAGCGCCGGCGCGAGACCGAGAACCGCCTCTCCGATGCGCGCGAGAACCTGGCGCGCGTCGAGGACATCCGCAACGAGTTGGGCCATCAGATCGAGAAGCTGGAAGGCCAGGCCGAGGTGGCGAAGCAGTACCACGAACTGCACGCCCAACTGACGCGCCGGCAGAACCTGCTCTGGCTCTACAAGCGCAACGAGGCGCGCGACAGCCGCGAGCGCCTGGCGCGCAACGTCGAGCAGGCGGTGATCAAGCTGGAGGCCGAGACGGCCAGCCTGCGCGACCTGGAAGCCCGTGTCGAGGCGGCGCGCACCGAGCATTATTCCGCCAGCGATGCCCTGCACGCCGCGCAGAGCGAGATGTTCGCGGCGAACGCGGAGGTGGCACGGCTCGAGTCCGAGCTCAACCATCTGCGCGAACTGCGCCAGAAGGTGGAGTCGCGCCTGGCCCAGCTCGAGGGCGAGGACGGCCACTGGCGCGGCCAGGCGGAGTCGCTCGACCGCGACGAGGCGCGCTGGAAAGAGCTGCTGGAGAATGCCGCGCAGCGCGCCAAAGGCGCCGAAACGCGCCATGCCGAGGCGGGCGGGCGCCTGCCGGAGACCGAGGCCGCGCTGAAGGCTGCCGAGGAGGCCGCCCAGGGGCTGCGCCGCGAGCTGGCCCAGGCCGAGCAAAACCTGCGCGTGGAGGAGGCGCACAAGAGCCACGCCGACAAGACCCTAGACGGGCTGGCGCAGCGCCGGACCCGACTCGAAGCCGAGCGCAATCAGCTCGAGCAACCGGACGACGCGGCGCTGGCTTCGCTGCAGGCGCGGGCAGGCGAGCTCGACGCCCAGGTCGAGGCGCGCCGCGCCCGGGTGATTGACTTTCAGCAACGCCTGCCCGAGCACGAGGCGCAGCGGCGCGAGGCGGCGGAAGCCCAGGCCAGCGCGCAAAAACGCCTGACCGAGGCGCAGGCGCGGCGCGATGCGCTCAGGCAGCTGCAAAGCCGCGTCCAGCGCGAAGGCAAGCTGGGCGAATGGCTGGCGCGCCACGGCCTCGACGCCGCCGCGCCGGTCTGGTCGGGCCTGAAGGTGGAACCAGGCTGGGAGACCGCCCTCGAAGCCGTGCTGCGCGAACGCCTCGGCGCCCTGGCCGGCGTCGATGCCGGAACGGCCGATCGCGTGCTGGCGGATCCGCCGCCGGCCACGCTGGCGCTGGTCTTCGCTGGCGAAGCGGCCGCGGTGGGCGAGACTGCCGGGCTCGATGCCGACACGCCGCTGCGCGACAAGGTGCGCTGCGGCGATCCGCGCTGGGAACCGGCGCTGAACGAATGGCTGGCCGGCGTGTATGTGGCGAATGACCTCGCCGCGCTGGCATCGCGCCGAGCCGGCCTGCCGGCCGGACGCGTCTGGGTGAGCCAGGCCGGTCACCTCGTTTCCCGCCACAGCGTCGTGCTGTACATGCCGGAAGCGCGCACGCATGGCGTCATCGAGCGCCAGCGCGAGATCGAGCAGCTGGATGCCGAATGCGGCACGCTGGAGGACGAGGCGCGCATCGCCGCGGCGACCCTGGCGTCGGCCGAATCGGGCCTGGCCGATCACCGCCAGCGCCTGCTCGAGGCGCAACGCGAGGCGCAGGAACTGCAGCAGGCGGCGCACGCCGTGCATGTCGACGCGGTCAGGTTGGGCGAGGCCGTGCAGCGCTACCGTACGCGTCTGGCGCAGATCGAGAGCGATCTGCACGAAGTGGCAAACGCGGAGGAAACCGAGCGCAGCCGCCGCCAGCTCGCCGAGGGCGAGACGGCCCGGCTCGCCGGCGTGGCGCAGGAAATGCGCGCTCGCCTCGAGGCGGCGCAGGAAGAGAGCCGCCGGCGCGACGCCACGCTGCGCGAACAACGTACCGTTGAGCAGACACTGGCGCGCGAGCTGCAGGAGGCGCGCTTCGCCGAGCGCGAGTGCGCCGGAAAGCTGGAGGAGATCGGCCGCGCGCGCGAAGTGGCGCGCGAGCAGCAGGCGCGCATCGAGACGGAAACCGCCGCGCGGCGTCAGGAACGCGACGCCATCAGCGAGGGCGAGACGGAAGCGAAGCTGCAGGAGGCGCTGGCCGCGCGGCGCAGCCGCGAGGCGGCGCTGGCCACCTATCGTGACGCGCTGGAAGGCGCCGCCGCCGAACTGCGCCAGCTTGAGGAAGCGCGGCTGAAGACCGAGCAGGGCCTCAGTCCGCTGCGCGACCGCATCGGCGACCTGCGCCTGAAGGAGCAGGCGGCGCAACTCAACGAGGAGCAGTACACGGCGCGCCTGGCCGAGGCGAACGCCAACGAAGAGGAACTGGCGCCCGAGCTGACGCGCGAAGTAAAGGAGCCGCTGCTCGCCGGCGACATCGCCCGCCTCGGCGCGGAAATCGAGGCGCTCGGTGCGGTGAACCTCGCCGCGCTGGACGAACTCAACACGTCACGCGAGCGCAAGGGATTCCTCGACAGCCAGTCGGAGGATCTGGGCCAGGCCATCAACACCCTGGAGGACGCCATCCGCCGCATCGACCGCGAGACGCGCGAGCAGTTGCAGGACACCTACAACAGCGTCAACCGCCAGTTCGGCGTCCTTTTCCCGCAGCTTTTCGGCGGCGGCGAGGCCCGGCTGATCCTGACGGGCGAGGAGCTCCTCGATTCGGGCATCCAGGTCATGGCGCAGCCGCCCGGCAAGAAGAACACCAGCATCCATCTTCTTTCCGGCGGAGAGAAGGCGCTTACCGCCATTGCCCTGGTGTTCGCGCTGTTCCAGCTCAATCCGGCGCCGTTCTGTATGCTCGACGAGGTGGACGCGCCGCTCGACGACACCAACACGGAGCGCTTCTGCGAGATGGTCAAGCGCATGTCGGCGCAGACGCAGTTCCTTTTCATCACCCACAACAAGATCACCATGGAGATGGCGCGCCAATTGATCGGCGTCACCATGCAGGAGCAGGGTGTCTCGCGCGTCGTCGAGGTGGATATCGAGGAGGCGTTGCGGATGAGTGACGAGGCTGTGGCAGCGTGAATAGCGGCGGCATGAGCGAGCTTCAACTCTCGTTGATCGGTGCGGGCATCGGCCTGGTGGTGATCGTCTACGCATACAACAAGTGGCAGGAGCGCAAGCACCGCAAGCTGGCCGAGCGCGTTTTCCGCAGCGAGCATCCTGACGTTTTGCTAGGCCGTCGCGAAGCCGAGTCGGGCGACGCAGGCGAGGCACGCCTCGAGCCGGCGCTTGCGGTTCCGGAGGCGTCCGCTGACCGCGTCGCCGCGACGGCCGGCGAGGCATCGCCCGTTCAGGCGACCGAGCAATTTGGCGCCGAGCCGCCGGTTGAACTGATCGATCTGGCCATCGATTGCATCGTGCGCTTCGAGTCCGCCGAGCCGATTGCCGCGCCTTATCTCTGGCAGGCGCAGCAGCAGGCCTTCGGCAAGCTGACCAAGCCGCTCGGCTGGTGCGGCCTGAACGAACGGTCCGGCCAGTGGGAGAAGCTGACGGCCCATGGCGCCGGAGACTACCGTCGTCTGCGGGCGGCGCTGCAGCAGGCCGATCGCCGCGGCCCGCTCGGTGAAGCCGAGGTGACACTGTTCCTCAACGGCGCCCAGCGCCTGGCCGACGAGTTCCTCGCCGTGGCCGAGATGCCGGCGCGCAACGACGTTCTGGCGCATGCAGCGGAACTCGACCGGTTCTGCGCCGGCGTGGACATCCAGATCGGGATCAATGTCATCGCCGGCGCCGTACCCTTCGCCGGCACCAAGCTGCGCGGCCTAGCCGAAGCGGCGGGGCTGGTACTGCGCGAGGATGGCATGTTTCATTGCGTCGACGAGGTCGGCGCGACGCTCTACACCCTGTCCAATCTCGAGGCGGCCTTGTTCGTCGCCGAGGAGCTGAAGTCGTTTTCCAGCAACGGCATCACATTCACCCTGGACGTGCCGCGCGTCACCAACGGCGCGCGTGCCTTCGACCGCATGATCGCCCTGGCCAAGCAGTTCGTGCAGAGCCTTGGCGGCAAGCTGGTCGACGACAACCGCGCGCCGCTCGCCGACAGCGCGCTCGACGTCATTCACGACAAGATCCTCGAGATCGAGCAGCGCATGGCCGAGCGCGGCATCGCCGCCGGCGGCCCGCAGGCGCTGCGGCTCTTCAGCTGACCGTCATGGCAGTCCCGCGCCAAGCCGCCGAGCGGGCCAAGGCGCTGCGCGATGAGATCGAGCGTCACAACTACGCCTACTACGTGCTCGACGCGCCGACCGTGCCGGATGCCGAGTACGACCGCCTGTTCCGCGAGCTGCAGGCGCTGGAGTCCGGATACCCCGAATTGCGTACGCCGGATTCGCCGACGCAGCGCGTCGGCGCGCAACCGCTGCCGGAGTTCGCGCCGGTGCGCCACGCCGTGCCGATGCTGTCCATCCGCACCGAGACCGACACCGGGCCGGAAGGGGCGCGCAATTTCGATGCGCGCGTGCGCCGTGCCCTCGGCCTGGAGGAGGGCGCGGCGCCGGTCGAATACGCCGCCGAGCTGAAATTCGACGGTCTCGCCATCAGCCTGCGCTACGAGGAGGGCGTGCTGGCGCGGGCGGCGACGCGCGGCGACGGTGAGACCGGCGAGGATGTCACCCAGAACGTGCGCACCATCCACTGCATCCCGCTGCGTCTGACCGGCCATCCTCCCCGCCTGCTGGAAGTCCGCGGCGAGGCTTACATGAGCCGGCCGGACTTCGAACGCTACAACGCGCGCCAGCGCGAACTGGGCCGGCCGACCCTGGTCAACCCGCGCAACGGTGCCGCCGGCAGCATCCGCCAGCTCGACCCGAAGGTCGCCGCCGAGCGGCCGCTGTCCTTTTACGCCTACGGCGTCGGGGAGACGGGCGAGTGGCCCGTTCCGGCCAGCCACAGCGCCGTGCTCGACGCGCTCGCCGCCTTCGGCGTGCCCGTCTGCGCGCACCGCACCGTGGCGCGCGACGCCGAGGGACTGGTCGATTTTCACGCCAAAATCCTGGCGCTGCGCGACCGGCTTCCGTTCGACATCGACGGCGTGGTGTACAAGGTCAACGCCATCGCCCTGCAGGAGCGCCTCGGCTTCGTCAGCCGCGAGCCGCGCTGGGCGGTGGCCCACAAGTATCCGCCGCAGGAGGAGATGACCGTCGTCGAAGGCATCGAGGTCTACGTCGGCCGCACCGGCGCCATCACTCCGGTGGCGCGCCTGGCGCCCGTCTTCGTCGGCGGCGTCACGGTGACCAACGCCACCCTGCACAACGAGGACGAGGTGCGGCGCAAGGACGTCCGCGTCGGTGACACCGTCATCGTGCGCCGCGCCGGCGACGTCATTCCCGAGGTGGTTGCCGTCGTGAAGGAGCGGCGCAGCGGCGGCGAGCGCGAATTCGCCATGCCGTCGCGCTGCCCGGTCTGCGGTTCGGCCATTCGCCGCCTGCCCGACGAAGCGGTGGCGCGCTGCAGCGGCGGGCTTTATTGTCCCGCCCAGCGCAAGCAGGCCATCCTGCATTTCGCCTCGCGCCGCGCGCTCGACATCGAGGGCCTCGGCGAGAAGCTGGTCGACCAGCTGGTCGAGCGCGAGCTGGTGCGCAACGCCGCCGACCTCTACCGGCTGGAGGCCGCCGCCTTGGCCGGGCTGGAGCGCATGGGCGAGAAATCGGCGCAGAATATCGTCGACGCCATCGAGAAATCGAAAGAACCCACGCTGGCGCGGCTGATCTACGCGCTGGGCATCCGCAATGTCGGCGAAGCGACCGCCAAGGATCTGGCGCGGCATTTCGGCAGCCTGGAGGCGTTGATGCGGGCTGGCGTCGAGGAACTGCAGCGCGTGCCCGACGTCGGTCCGGTGGTGGCCGAGAGCATCGCCGGCTTCTTCGGCGAGGCGCACAACCGCGAGGTGATCGCGCGCCTGAGCGAGGCCGGCGTGCGCGGTCGCGCCGAGGACAGGCCTGCCGCCGCCGTGCTGCAGGGACTGACTTTTGTGCTGACCGGCACGCTGCCCCGGCTGACGCGCGAGGAAGCCGGCGCGTTGATCGAGGCGGCCGGCGGCAAGGTGAGCGGCTCGGTGTCGAAGAAGACAGACTATGTCGTTGCCGGCGCCGACGCCGGCTCGAAGCTGGACAAGGCCCAGGCGCTGGGCGTCAGGATCCTCGACGAGGACGGCCTGCGCCGCCTGCTGGGAGAATGAATTTCGTGGAGTGCGCACAATGAAGAAGATCACCAAGGCGGTGTTCCCGGTCGCCGGCATGGGCAGCCGCTTTCTGCCCGCCACCAAGGCCAGCCCGAAGGAGATGATGCCGATCGTCGACAAGCCGCTCATCCAGTACGCGGTGGAGGAGGCGGTGGCCGCGGGTATCACTGACATGGTGTTCATCACCGGTCGCAACAAGCGCGCCATCGAGGACCATTTCGACAAGGCCTACGAGATGGAGACGGAACTGGAACTGCGGGGCAAGCACGAACTGCTGCGCCTTGTGCAGGAGACGGTGCCCACGCACATCAACTGCATCTACATTCGCCAGACCGAGCCGCTCGGTCTCGGCCATGCCGTGCTGTGCGCGGCGCCGGTAGTCGGCGACGAGCCCTTCGCCGTCCTGCTGGCCGACGATCTGATCGACGCCGACCCGCCGGTGATGCGGCAGATGGTGGAGGCCTTCGAACGCCACGAGAGTACGCTGCTCGGCGTGCAGAACGTGCCTTTCGAAGATACGGGTTTCTATGGCATCGTCAGCACCGAGCCGGGTGAGGATGGCCTGCAGAATGTCGTCGCAATCGTCGAGAAGCCGGCACCGGACAAGGCACCTTCCAACCTTGCCGTGATCGGCCGCTACGTTCTCACGCCGCGCATCTTCCATCACCTGCGCCGCGTGCAGCCGGGCGCCGGCGGCGAGATCCAACTGACCGACGCGATCGCCGCGCTGATCGAGGAGGAAGCCGTGCAGGCCTTCCCCTTCCATGGCGTACGCTACGACTGCGGCTCCAAACTCGGCTATCTCAAGGCGACCATCGCCTTCGGCCGCAAGCACGCTGAGGTCGGCCGCGACTTCACGGATTACCTCGCCAGTCTGAACATCGGGGCGCGCGCCTGATGCTGACCGCCGCCGAAGCGCAGAAGGTCCTCGACGAGGCCGACCTGATCGTTTCCGAGCAGGAGGCTGCCGCCGCGGTGCGCCGCGTCGCCGGCGAGGTCGGTGCTGCGATGCGCGACAGCCACCCGCTGGTGCTCTCGGTGATGGGCGGCGCGGTGATCTTCACCGGCCAGCTTCTGCCGCTGCTGACGTTTCCGCTGGAGTTCGACTACCTGCACGTCACCCGCTACGGCGACACCACCACCGGCGGCGAGCTGTCCTGGATCGTTCAGCCGCGGGCCGCCATTTCCGGCCGCACCGTGTTGGTGGTGGACGACGTGCTCGACGAGGGCATCACCCTGGCGGCGGTGAAGCGCCGCCTGCTCGAGCACGGTGCGAAGGAATGCCGCATCGCCGTCTTTGCGGACAAGGACCTCGGCCGCGCCAAGCCGGTCGCGGCCGATTTCGTCGGCGTGCGTTTGCCCAACCGCTACGTTTTCGGCTTCGGCATGGACGTCAAGGGCGCCTGGCGCAACCTGCCGGCCGTGTATGCGGTGAAGGGACTGTAGCGCGCGGCGCCTCAGCAGCCGATCACCTTGAACTCGACACGCCGGTCGAGCGCATCCGAGGCGTCGTTGCGGCCGTTGCCGACCAGGGTTTGGCGCGAGCCGGCCCCATTGACGATCATGCGCTTGCCGAATCCCGGCGCGATTCTTTCCAGCCGGCTTTTCACGTACTCCGCACGCAGCAGCGACAGGCGCTCGTTCATGGGTTCCGGTCCGCTCGCGCTGGAATGCCCGATGATCTCCAGGCACGCCGTACGCCGCGCACCGCGCGTGCCGATTTCGCCGAGCCAGGTCGGATACGGCTCGTTTACCTTCTTGTCTTCGTGGAACGCATTGCTGCCGGCGCGGAAGAGAAACTTCACCGCCAGCCGCTTCTGATCCAGGCCGAAATCCACCATCTGGCCGAAAGCCTGGGCGGCGGCCTCGCGGCGGCCGAGTTTCCAGTTGGTGAGATACAGGCCGGTAAAGACCCGGGCCTGGTTGCCATGCGGCACGCGCAGCGCATTCTCGTACAGCGCGAGCGCCTCGGCGTACTTGCCGGCGCCGTAGCTGTCGATGGCTTCGCTGATGATGGTGGCGGCGAGGATGCGGTCGACGTAGAGCGGATTGATCGGATCGCCCGCCTTGGTTCCCTGGCAGGTGCGGATGTAGCCGAGCGTCGATGGATCGTCCGTCCAAGCAGGACTATCGCGGAAGAACACCGTCGGCGTGATGTCGATGCCGTCTGCCTTGGCGAAGGCCAGCCCCTTGCTCACCAGTTTGCCGGTTTTCAGGTCCGCCAGGGCGAGGCAGATGCGGAAGGCTTCGCGCTGTCCTTCCGTCTTGCGCTGATTGTTCACGCCGGTGAAGGTGCCGACCAGCACAAGCGGCGATTTCGAGACGTTCGCGGCCGAGAAGGGCTGCACCTCGTACTGGGGATACTTCTCCCTGATCAGGCCGACGATGCGCGTGCCCATAGCCTGGGTCGCCGCAGACTGCGCGCCGGTCATGCCGTCGATCAGCGGATCGATCACCAGCGCGTGCTGCGTCACGCCGGTCGGCAACTGAGCCTTGCCGAGCAGATTGTTCGCCGCGCTGAGTACCGCCTCCTCGTAAGGCAGGATGGGCGGCGGCGGCGCGGCGGGTGCGGCGGCCGCAGCTGGCTGCGGGGCCGGAGCGGGCGCTGTTGCCGCCGGCTGTGCCGCCTTGTCTTCCCGCTGCGAAGTAGGCGACTCCGGGACGCTGCCGCAGGCCGTGAGCATTGCCAGTACCAGCGCCAGGCCGAAATGCTTTTGCGTCGATCTGTCGAGGGAAATCAGTCCGTGTGTTTTCATTTTTTGCACTCCTTCTGCAGGGTCGTCACGTCATCGGGCGAGAGCGGCTCGCCCAGTTGGAAGCGTTGCAGCAGATCCTCGCAGCGCGCCGAATGACGGGCGGCTGTCTGCGCCGGGGTGGCGCGGCTTGTTTTCGGCGGCTCGGCCGCCTGGCTCGATGCCGCAGCGCGCAGGGTGGGCGCGGGCTGCTTGGCGGCGGCCGGCGTGGGCCTGGGGTCGGGCTCGACGGCCACTGCGGCCGGCGCGGCGGGCTTCTCCGCTTCCGCACGATCCGGGACGGCGGGCGGGCTTGGGGACGGAGCGACGGCAGCCGCTCCCGCGACAGGCGGTTGCGGCGACGGGGGATCGCGCGCAAGGAAGGCTGTGCCGCCGAGCGCGGCCATGAGCAGCAGCGCCGCAACGCCGAGGCGCATCGACATGGCCGGGCGCGTGGTATCCGCCGCGGGCGTGGCAACGGGAGGCGCAGACCGTGTGGGATCGACAATGTTCGCCTTGGGCGGCGCTGTCGGCGTCGCAGGCCTGCTATCGATCACCGCCGTGCGCTCGGGCACGGTGGCGTCGGTCAGCGTGGCTTCGTCGTCGGCCGCCGGGGCGGCACGGCGCTCCGCCGTCGCCTGCGCGGGCGACGGCTGCGACACTGCGACCGGCGTGGCAGCGGCAGGCGCGCTTTCGACGAGCGCCCGCTTCAGCTCCGCCGCGAAATCGGCCGCGCTGGCATAGCGCTGCGCCGGGTCCTTGGCCAGGGCGCGCGCGACGATGGGGTCGAAGACCGGGCCCAGGCGCGCATCGGCGAAGGAGGGCGGGACGGGATCGTCGCTGACGATCTGCTTCTGTACGGTCCATTGGCCCGGGCCGGGGAAGGGGCGCTTGTGCGTGAGAAACTGGTAGAGGACGATGCCCGCCGCGAAGATGTCCGTGCGCGAACCCACCGGCAGGCCCTGGATCTGCTCGGGCGACATATAACTCGGCGTGCCGACCATGGTGCCGGCCATCGTCCGGTCGCTGTTCGAATCGGCCAGCCGGGCGACGCCAAAGTCAGTCAGCTTGACGCGGCCTGCCTCGTCGAGCATGACGTTGGCGGGCTTGACGTCGCGGTGCACCACGCCATTCTTGTGCGCGTAATCGAGCGCATCGAGCAACTCGGCCATGATGCGGATCGCCGTGGCCAGGTCGAAGAACTCGCCGGCGTCGAAGCACTGCTTCAGCTCGCGCCCCTGGACGAACTCCATGACGATGTAGGCGACATCGTTCTCCTCGCCGAAATCGAAGACGGTGACGATGTGCGGGTGGGTCAGGCGGGCGATGGCCTGGGCTTCGCGGATGAAGCGGGAGGAGGCATCGGCGGAAAGGTCTTCGTCCTGCAGGGCGGAGCGCAGGATGGTCTTGATGGCGACCTGGCGGTTGAGGAGGGGGTCGCGCGCGGCGTAGACCAGCCCCATGGCGCCCTGTCCGAGGACGCGCGTGATGCGGTAGCGGCCGAGCCGCTCGAGCGTGGCCGTCGCGCTCATGGTGCGCATGGTGCGTGATGCATCGCCATCATGGGGAACCCCGAAAGCGGATCGACGCGATGCTTTAATTGTCAAGCACCTGGGCGGTCGAGTCAATCGTGCCGAGTGACCAGATCGATTCCCGGGGCGGAAAGCATGAGTTGCGAGCGCTGCAAGCGCACATCACGCCGGCCTGCCGACAGACATCTGCAGGCCGGCGTGATGGATTAGCGTATGCTACTTAGACGCAGGAAGCAGTTGTCGGCGCGCGGACAGCGCACCGGCGAGACCGAGCGCGAGCAGGGCGAGGCTGGACGGTTCGGGCACATTGTTGGGCGTGCCCGCAAGGCCATGGGCATGCGCCGCCAGATTGGCCACCGACAGCGTGTTCCATTCAGTCCCGAAAGTATCGCCGACATCATAAGTCTGGCCGTACGCATCGGTGCCCGAGCCGATCATGGTGCGGCCGCGAAAGTCGGGCAGGGCGAATGTCGTTCTGCCGTCGCCGCCGTACATGGTGCCGAGCAGGGAGAAGAGGGCCTGGTTTTGATTGATCGGAAGCAGTTGCCCTTCCGCGAATGCCCAGCCGCTCGGCGCAAAGTCCCCCGCGAACTCGGTGATCTGGCCTAGGGTGGGCATGAGCTCATCGAAGCTGCCACTGCCTTCTCGCGATGGGTAGATGCCGCTCAGCGCGATGAGGTAATGCAAGGCGAGCGAGGGCTGGTCGTTGTTGACGGGAGCGCCGCCGCCGGCATTCATGGTCGGGCTGCTGCCCGGGATGGTATGGCTGTGGACCGCCAGCTGCGTACCGGTCAGGGTGGTCGCCGCTTCTCCGAACGCGCTGCCTGTCGGGTGAGCGTTGTTGGCGCCGACGGAGACGCGTCCGCGCAAGTCCGGCAGCGCAAACGTGGTGATGCCGTCGCCGCCATATTGAGTGCCGATGATGGTGAACAGGGCCGAGTATTGGGCAATCGGCAGCAGGCGCCCGTCTGCTTCCATCCACCCGCCCGGCGCAAATGTTCCGGCAAAAGTGGCGACCTGGCCGAGGAAGCTTGCGCTGCCGCCGCCTCCCCGACCGGGGAAGATGCCATCGACTGCAATCAGGCGGCGCAGCGGCAGTGAGGGCTGCATGTTGTCGAACGGCTGGCCGCCGCCGGTTGCGCCCGTATTGCCGCCCCCCGACAACGCGTGCACATGCGAGGGAAGCTGTGCAGTGCTGAGGGAGACGGTGGGCGTGCCGGTGGGCGCCCCCTGATCCTGTGTCGGAAGTCCCGGCCCGGTGCCCACGCCGACCACGGCCCGGCCCGCCAGATTCGGCATGGCAAAGTTGGTTTGCCCGTTGCCGCCATAGGTCGTACCCATCAGGCTGAATACGGCCGTATGCTGCGCGATGGGGAGCAATTGTCCCTGGGCGCCGACGCTGCCGCCGGGCGCGAAATTGCCGGCGAAACTATAGACGAACCCGAGCGTGCCGCCGTTGGCGATGCCGCCTTCACGTGCCGGGTATATGCCGTACAGCGGAAGCACCTCGGTGACGACCAACGAGGGCTGCATGTTGGAAAAGGCAAGGCCGCCGCCGGCCACGTCGGTGGCGATCGGTTCTGCCTGCACGCTGGTCGCGGCCACTAGCGCCAGACTCGCCAGCAGCAGCGGCTGTTTCAGTGAATGCTTGACGGCGCCGTTTTCAAGCCGGTTGCTCATTCGAATCTCCCTGATTACGTTGTCATGTGCAGCCAGATGCCTTCGCATGCACGAATCGGACCAGACACGAATGAACTATGGAATCATCAGGTTAGGTTTTCGTCACTATATGACTTGTAAAAATATCCGACATACGAGAAGGGGAATCGAGCGTTGCGTCGCGCCGCTCAACGATTGGCGTTCAGTACCACTCGCGCCTTGCTCTGTGCTTCGGCCTTGTTCTCGGCACTGACGCGGCGGCCGAAACTGTCGCGCTCGGCGGCGCTGCGCTTGGTCGCCTCGATGCTCTTGATGCAGCGCCAGCGTTTGCCGGCCTTGGTTTCGATCTGCCGCATCTCCGCCGTCGGATGGCGCGTGCCGCAGTGATAGCAGTAGGCTGTTTCCGTCATCTATCCCAGCACCGGCTCAGGCTTCGTATTTGAAGGACATCGACACCCGTGCCCGGTAGGCGACCACCTTGCCTGACTTGTCGATCTTCATGTCGAGTTTGGTGACCTCCGCGACGCGTAGGTCGCGCAGCGTCTTTGCTGCCGCCTCGACGGCGGCCCGGGCGGCGTCTTCCCAGGAGGTTGGGCTGGAGCCGACCACCTCGACGATCTTATAGACGGCATCCGCGGATTTCTTCGACGATTTCTTGGCCATGACGTGTCTCCCGGGTTATGGATCGGTGTCGGTCCGGCACCTTGCCGACCGCTTCCAATCATAGCAGCCCTTTCGCAGCCAAGGAGCGTTGGAAGCGGTGCGAGGGGCGGAGCCGGTTGGGGGAATGGTGTACTGGCCTTGTCGGGTTTGTTTGACCATTGTTTGCGCTGAGTCAAATGCGGAACACCAGATTTCGATAGACAGCAATAATGGCTCCTTCTAATATTTGAATTAATTTGGCGGTCGGTGAAGGGCCGTATCTGTTCGAAATCCGATACGCCGGACCGCGGGTGGGGAAGACGCCATGTCGAATTTCGAAATCGTGAAACGCGAGGACTTTTCGGACGTCACCTATCTGCTCGAAGTTCGCCATCCCCTGATGGCCAGGGCAGCCCGGCCCGGCCAGTTCGTCATCGTCATGCTGAACGAGAACGGCGAACGCATCCCCCTGACCATCGCCGATTTCGACCGCCAGGCCGGAACCATCACGCTGGTGGTGCAGGCAGTGGGCAAGACCACGCGCGAAATGCAGCAGGCCTGCAAGACCGGCACCCACCTGCACGCACTGGTCGGCCCGATGGGCGTTCCCAGTGCCACCACCCACGCGAAGAAGGTCGTCTGCGTCGGCGGCGGGCTGGGGGTGGCGCCGATCTACCCCCAGGCGCGGGCGCTGAAGGAAAACAACGCCTATGTCATCGGCGTGCTCGGCTTCCGCAACAAGGATCTTGTTTTCTGGGAACAGAAGTTCAGGGCGATCTGCGACGAGCTCATCATCTGCACCGACGACGGCTCTGCCGGCATCAAGGGCCTGGTCACCGAGGGCATCAAGCAGGCGGTCGCCCGCCATTCGGACATCGACGAGGTCGTCGCCATCGGCCCGCCGATCATGATGAAAGGCTGCGCGGACACGACCCGCCCCTTCGGCATCCGCACCATGGTCAGCCTGAATCCGCTCATGGTCGACGGTACCGGCATGTGCGGCGGCTGCCGGGTGAAAATCGGCGACGAAGTGAAGTTCGCCTGCGTCGACGGGCCCGATTTCGACGGCCACAGGGTCGACTTCGACGATCTGATGCGGCGGCTGAAGCGCTTCACCAAGGAGGAGCGACTGGCCCTCGAGCACTGGGAGAAGGGCTGCCGGCTGCAAAAGCAGATCGACGCGGCGGCAGTCTCGCCGGGCGGCGGCAGCGAGTAGCGTCATGGCAAAGAAAAAGACCATCCGCACCATTCCGCAGGAGCGCACGCCGATGCTCGAGCAGGCGCCGGCGGCGCGCGCCAGGAATTTCCAGGAAGTCGCTTGCGGCTACCGGCTGGAGGATGCCCTGCGCGAGGCCGAGCGCTGCCTGCTTTGCCCGGACCGCCCCTGCGTGGCCGGCTGCCCGGTCGGCATCGACATTCCGGGCTTCATCGAGAAGGTCGGTCGCAAGGATCTGCGCGGCGCCTACGACATCCTGACCGATACCAATCTGCTGCCGGCGGTGTGCGGCCGCGTCTGCCCGCAGGAAAACCAGTGCGAGGGCGTGTGCACGGTCGGCGAGTCGCTGGAGTCCGTCGCCATCGGACGCCTCGAGCGCTTCGTCGGCGACACCGCGATCAGGGAAGGCTGGGCCAACATCCCCTACATCGAGCCCAACCGCTATCGCGTCGGCATCGTCGGATCGGGACCGGCCGGCATGGCCTGTGCGGCGGACATGGCCAAGGCCGGCTGCGACGTCACGGTCTACGAGGCGTTTCATGTGCCGGGCGGCGTGCTGCGCTACGGCATTCCGGACTTCCGCCTGCCGAACGAGGTGATCGATGCCGAGATCGACAACCTGAAGAAGTTCGGCGTGAAGTTCGAGTGCAACACCCTGGTCGGCCGGCTGTTCACCATCGAACAGATGATCGGGGAGATGGGCTACGACGCGGTGTTCGTCGGCGTCGGCGCCGGTTACCCGACCGGCCTGGGCATCCCGGGCGATTCGCTCAACGGCGTGCTCTCGGCCAACGAGCTGCTCACCCGCTGCAACCTGATGCGGGCGAAGGAATTTCCCAACTTCGACACGCCGATTCCGCTGGGGCGCCGCGTCGCCGTGGTCGGCGCCGGCAATACCGCCATGGACGCCATGCGGGTGTGCCTGCGGCTGGGCGCAGAGAAGGTGTACTGCATCTACCGGCGCTCGCGCAAGGAGGCGCCGGCGCGCCTGGAAGAGGTGCATCACGCCGAGGAGGAGGGCATCGAGTTCAACTGGCTGACCAACCCGGTGGCCGTGCTCGACGACGGCAGCGGCGGCGTGCGCGGGCTGCGCTGCGTGCGCATGGTGCTGGGCGAGCCGGACGACTCCGGCCGGCGGCGGCCGGTGCCCATCGGCGGCAGCGAGTTCGATTTCGAATGCGACATCGTCGTCTACGCCATCGGCACCAACGCCAACCCGATCATGGGCCAGACCTCCAAGCTCAAGCTGAACAAATGGGGCTACATCGACACCGACGATGACCTGGCCACCTCGGTGGCCGGCGTGTTCGCCGGTGGCGACATCGTCACCGGCGCGGCAACGGTCATCGAGGCCATGGGCGCCGGCCGCAAGGCAGCGAGCAGCATGAAGGCCTACCTGGGGCTGCGCGACCCGAACCTGCCCTATCTCGTCGACGCCGATGCCGGCGACCGGCCCTTCGGCATCGATCGCCGGGAACGCAATTTCGTGCGCGTAAGGATGGCCGAGACCTGAACCCGAACCGACAACCGCCAGCATGGATGCCATGACCCCCGCAGCCCAGCCGACGTCCGCCAGACCGGCCGAATCCCGCGCTGACGCCGCACCGAGCGGCAAGCCCGCCACGACGCTGAAGGAACACATCGTCGAGATCATCAGCGATTCCGGCGAGGGCGCCCAGCGCTGCGGCCAGTCGCTCGGCTCCATCGCCGCGCGCATGGGCAACGGCATCTGGACCACCGAGATCATTCCCGCAGAGATTCGCCCCCCGGCGCGCAGCGTCGCCGGCGCCAGCGGCAACCGCATCCGCATCGGCGCCGGTCCGGTGACCAACGGCGGCGACGAGACCGACCTGGTGATCGCCTTCAACGAGCAGGTGCTGCTCGGCAGGGTGCGCGGCAACCAGCTCAAGCCCGGCTGCACGATCCTGCTCGAAAACATGTGGCGCGCCAGTCCGGACGCCAAGATCGCCGCGTCCTACATCGACACCCATGATCGTCTGCTCAAGGCCGGCTACCGGGTGCGCGAAATCCCGCTCGAAGCGGAATGCCGCAGGCACGTCGCGGATCCGCGCCAGGGCAAGAACATGTTCGCGCTGGGCATGCTGTGCAGCATCTACAGCCTCGACCTGCAGGTTGCGCGCGAGCAGATCGCGCTGACCTTCGGCAAGAAGGATCGCGGCGTCATCGCGCAGAACGTCACGCTGTTGGAGGAAGGCTTCAAGTGGGCAGAAGCCGGCCTCGACTTCAAGTACCGCATTCCGGCGCTACGCAACACCCGGCCGCAGATCGTGGTCAACGGCAACACGGCGCTGGCGCTGGGCGTGCTCGCCTCGGGCATGGAAATCTGCGCCATGTATCCGATCACTCCGGCCACCTCGGCCTCGCATTACCTGAGCGACGTCTTCGAGAAGGTCGGCGGCGTCGTGCACCAGGCCGAGGACGAGATCGCCGCCTGCGCATTCGCCATCGGCGCCTCGTATGCCGGCAAATGCACCGTCACCATCACTTCCGGGCCGGGCTATTCACTCAAGCAGGAGGCGATCGGGCTGGCCGTCATGGGCGAGATTCCCCTCGTCGTGGTGAACGTGCAGCGCGGCGGGCCGAGCACGGGGCAGCCGACGAAGGTCGAGCAGGGGGATCTGCTCACCACGCTCTTCGGCAGCCACGGCGACGCGCCCAAGGTGGTCATGGCGCCGGCCACCATCGAGGACTGCTTCTACTCGGTGATCACCGCGCGCAAGATCGCCGAGACATTCAACATGGTCGTGGTGATCCTCTCCGACGCAGGGCTGGCGACTTCGCAGACGCCATTTCCTCGCCCGCAATTCCAGGAGTCCTGGCTGGCGCCGCCGATCGACCAGAGCGAAGTGCCGGAGGGCGCGCTGCCCTACGCGTGGAATCCGACCACGGGTCTTGCGCGCCGCTTCATTCCCGGCCAGCCGGGCGGCATGCACACCGTCACCGGCCTGGCGCATGACAGCGCGAGCCACGTCGCCTACGATCCGGAGATCAACGAGGCCGGCATCCGTGCGCGCAGCCTGAAGCTCGCGGCCCTGCAGAAGACGCTGCGGCCGCCTTCAATCTTCGGCGATGCGGAAGGGGACCTGCTGGTCGTTGGCTGGGGCAGCACCAAGGGCACCATCGAAGAGGCGGTCGGCGCGCTGCGCGAGGAGGGCCACAAGGTCTCCTCGATGCACCTGCAGTTCCTGCAGCCCATGCCGCCCGGCATTAAGGAGATCATGCAGCGTTTCCGGAACGTCATGACGGTCGAGGGCAACTGGTGCGACCGTCCGGAAGACGAGATCATCGACGAGACCAACCGCCGCTATTCCGCACTCGCCATGCTGCTGCGCGCGCGCTACCTGATCGACGTCGACTGCTGGAGCGAAGTGAAGGGCCAGCCGATCAAGCCCAGCGTCGTGATCCGTGCCCTTCGCGCCCGGCTGCAGGATTGAGAAGAGGAGCCACCCACCATGAACATGGCCGCCACCGAATGCCTGCTGCAGCTGTACGAGGAGCGTCTCCAGCTCGAGGACTACCAGAGCGGCGTGCCGCGCTGGTGCTCGGGCTGCGGCGACAATGCCATCCTCGCCGCCGTGCAGCGGCTCTGCCGGGACGAGGGCCTGCGCCCGGAACAGACGGTGTTCGTTTCCGGCATCGGCTGCTCGAGCCGTTTCCCGCATTACATGAAGACCTACGGCTTTCATGGCATCCATGGCCGCGCCCTGCCTATCGCCGAAGGCGTCAAGATGGCGCGCCCGGAGCTGACGGTGTTCGTCAACACCGGCGACGGCGATTGCTGCAGCATCGGCGCCGCGCACTGGATTCACGCGCTGCGCTACAACATGAACATCACGCTGTTCCTGCACGACAACCAGATCTACGGCCTGACCAAGAAGCAGGTTTCGCCGACTTCGCCGATCGGCACCAAGAGCAACACCACGCCGCGCGGCGCCTATCTGGAGGCGCTGAATCCGCTCACCGTGACCCTCGGGGTGCAGAACGTATCCTTCGTCGCCCAGGCCGTGGACTGGATCCCCGAGGTGCTCTACGACATCGTCAAGGCGGCCTACCACCACAAGGGCTTGTCCTTCGTGCGCATCGTCCAGCGCTGCCCCGAGTGGCTGCCCAAGCTGATGGATCCCTGGATGCACGACCCGCAGAAGGTGCAGCTGCTGCATCACGAGAGTGCGCTCAAGATCAGTTCGTCCATCGCCAAGGTCTACAAGAACCACATCGAGCACGATCCGCTCAACATGGACCGCGCGCGCGAGATCGCCTCGAGCACGGGCGTCGTTCCGGTCGGCATCCTGTACCAGAACCCCAGCGTTCCCTGTTACGAGGACATCCGCCGCTCGAGCGGGCTGCGCACCGCCGACTACGTGCGCCGGGGGCTGGAGAGCGAGTTCGACAAGTTCACGGTCTGGCCCGAAGGCGCCGACGGGCAGCAGGCGGCATGAACCGGACATTGACCTGACGTTGCCATGGAAGCCGATCTGCAAACCCACGTCACCTTCTATCTCACCGGCAAGCGGCACGGCGAGCAGCTCGATCCGATCGACGGCCTGGCGCTGCGGCCGGCGCTGCTCGCCGGCTACCGCGATCTGACCCGGCTGCGCTACGACTATCCGGTCGTGCTGTGCGCCCAAGGTGACGACGGCCCCTTCGTACGGCCGCTGTCGGGTCTCATCGATGCCGCGCTCGGGCAGGCGACCGCAGGGCAGGAGGGCGAACGCACGCGCCGGCAAGTTCTGCGCCTGGAGGAAGGCGTCCGCAAGTTGGTCGCCGCAGGCGCCGAAGGGCCGCTGTCGGCGCTGTGGGAGAAGGCAGCCGCGGCGATGCCGGCCGATGGGCAGGGTTTGCAGAGCCTGGCGCGCGTGCGCGCCGCGATCAAGGTCGATGGCGAACTTGCCGATTGCGACCGCCGCCTGCCGGCGCGCCTGATCGGCCACGCCTGGAACGCGGTGCAGCAGCGCAAGTCGCGGCGCTTCGCCGAGGACTTCACCCGTCTCATCCACAAGCTCAACGACATCCTCAAGGCGGATTTCGTCCATTCCGATGCCGGCAAGGGTGTGGACATCCTCAGGGCGGGCATCGGCACGACGCACCAGGACAGCTTCGATTTCGGCGCCCTGTCTCGCATCCTGCGGGATTCCGTGCACGAAGTCGCGCTGCCCGCTTCCCGTCGCAACCGCGTCACGCAGCTGCTTGCCGTGCTGGAATCGCAGCGCTTCTGTGCGCGGACGGACCTTCCGGCGGGCGGGGAGGCCGATGAACCGTACGCCTTCGCCTTCGACAGCTGCGATGCGGCGCTGACCGCCTACCGCGAGCGCCTGCCCAAGGCGATCGAACTGCTCAAGGCCATCTCCATGGCCGAGCTCGAGATCCGCAGCGAATACAACGAAGCCAAGCACGATCCGATCTTCGAGGGCTTCGGCGAGATCGGCTTCGACCCGCGCGACCTGTCGCGCTTCCCCGATTACCTCGTCTGCGTGAACGCCAATAGCATGCGCGAGGCGGAGAACGACCGCCTGGCCGAGATTTTCTCCGGCGGCCTGCCGATGAAAGTACTCGTCCAGACGGACGACCTGCTCGAGGAATCCCCCCTCGGCAAGGGACATCTGGCCATCGGTTTGCGCAGCAAGCAGCTCGCCAGCATGGCGATCGGGTTGAGCCGCGTCTTCGTCCTGCAGTGTCCCAGCTCGCATCTCGTGCATTGGAGCGGTTACCTGACGCAGGGCCTGCTCTACAGCGGCCCGGCGCTGTTCAGCGTGTTTTCGGGCGCCCCGGAGAAGGCCGGCGTGTTGCCCGCCTACCTGAACGCGGCGGCGGCCCTGGAGGCACGCGTCTTCCCGGCCTTCGTCTACGATCCTTCGGCCGGAACCGACTGGGCCTCGCGCTTCCATCTCGGCGACAATCCACAGGCGGAGCGCGACTGGCCGGTGCGCGGGTTCGCCTATGAGGACCGCAACCACCAGCGCGTGGCGGAAAACCTCGAGTTCACCCTCGTCGACTTCATTGCCTGCGACCCGCGCTTCGCCGAGCACTTCGCGCGCGTGCCGCCGGCGCGCTGGAACGGCAGTCTGGTGCCGGTGGCCGAGGCGCTGGCGCACGAACCCGTCGGTCTGCCGACCAAGGTGCCCTGCCTGACGATGGTGGATGAGGGCAATGCGCTGCAGAAAGTCATCGTCGACGAGAACCTGATCCGCGAGGCACGCACCTGTCGCGACATGTGGTACAGCCTGCGCGAGCTCGGCGGCATCCGCAACTCCCATGCCGAGCGCTTGCTGGCGCGCGAGAGGCAGGCTTGGGAGCGGGTCCAGAAGCAGGATGGCGCTGCGCCTGACGCAGTGGCGGCGCCGGTCGCGGAAGCGCAGCCGACAGCGCCGGTCGAAAGCGAGTCGGAACGTTCGCCCGACGAGGCCTACATCGAGACGGCGCGCTGTTCCACCTGCAACGAATGCACGACGCTCAACCCGAAGATGTTCAAGTACGACGCCAACATGCAGGCCTATATCGCAGACATCAATGCGGGCACCTACGCCCAACTGGTCGAGGCGGCGGAGAACTGCCAGGTGTCCGTCATTCACCCGGGCAAGCCGCGCAATTCAAAGGAGCCGGGCCTGGAGGAACTGCTCAAGCGGGCCGAGCCATTCCTCTGAACACGCATGCGTCATCCCCTCCGCCGGGGCTTGCAGACATTCATTTGATCCGGCCAAATGAATGTCTACAGGCCCTAGCAATGGCGCCGGATATTCTTCGGAAAGCCGACATGAAAAAGCTGCTCCTGATCGCATCGATCCTGGCCCTGCCGTTGGCGCCGGGCACCGGCCGGGCCGAGCCCGACCTGTCCGCGCCCGACGCCCTCGCCGCCGCCGGAGAGGGCAAGCTTCGGCTGATCGACATCCGCACGCCGCAGGAGTGGCGCCAGACCGGCGTCGCGCCGGGCGCCGGCCGCGTCGACTTCTATCGCGGGCCCGAGGTGCTGCTCAGCTCCGTGCTGCAGATGGTCGGTGGCGACAAGAATGCGCCCATCGCCCTCATCTGCCGCACCGGCAACCGCACTACGACGGCGCAGAAGTTCCTCCAGGCGCAGGGTTTCACCCGCGTCTATAACGTCAGGGAAGGCATGGCCGGCAGCGCCGCCGGTCCCGGCTGGCTGAAGCGCAACCTGCCGGTGGAATCCTGTGCGCAATGCTGATTGAAAGTCAGTCTGTGCGATACGGCGGGTAATCGCTTCGGTCGCTAATCGACAAACTCATGCGGCGAGGTGTTTCGTGAACCACCGCGCCGCATGCTCCGCCGCCTGCTCCAGCGTGCCGGATTCCTCGAAGAGGTGTGTCGCGCCCGGCACGATCTCCAGCTTCTTCTCGCATTGCAGTAAGCCGTAGGCCTGCCGGTTGAGGTCGATCACGATGTCGTCCCGGCCGCCGACGATGAGCAGAGTCGGCGCGCGAACCAAAGCCAGTGCCTGCGGGCCGGCGAGGTCGGGGCGGCCGCCGCGCGAAACGACGGCAGCGATGGCCGGGTGCTTCGCTGCTGCCTGCAGGGCTGCGGCGGCGCCGGTGCTGGCGCCGAAGCAGCCGATCTTCATGCCCTGCGTGTCCTTGTTTTTCTCCAGCCAGTCGACGGCGGCGAGCAGGCGTTCCGTGAGCAGCGCGATGTCGAAGCGCGTTTCGTAGGTCTGGTCCTCGCGCGGCGTGAGCAGGTCGAAGAGCAGGGTGGCGATGCCGTACTCGTGCAGAACCTCGGCAACGTAGCGGTTGCGCGGGCTGTGGCGGCTGCTGCCGCTGCCGTGGGCGAAGGCGACGATGCCGCCGGCGCCCTCGGGAATCGTCGCCGTGCCGGGGAGACTGACTTTTCCCGCGGGGATGAGGACTTCCATCAGGCGCCCATGCGCACGCGCACGGGGATGCGGCGGCGGCCGAACTGGCTTTCGAACTTGCCGAAGCGGCCGGCGATCGGGGTGCCGCAGTGTTCACAATGGCCTTCCCCGGTGAGGTCGTAGGCGAGGATCTGGTGCCAGTCGCGCACGATGACGCCCTTGCCGCAGCCGGGGCAGAAGGTGGTGCCGCCCTCCGTGTCATGCACGTTGCCGGTGTAGACGTAGCGGATGCCCGCATCGAGCGCGATGCGGCGCGCACGCTGCAGCGTAGCGGCGGGCGTGGCCGGTACGTCGTCGAGCTTGTAGTCGGGATGGAAGGCCGTGAAGTGGACGGGCACGTCGCGGCCGAGTTCCTTGACGATCCATTTCGACATGGCCTCGATCTCGGCGGCGGAGTCGTTCTTGCCGGGGATGAGGAGCGTGGTCAGCTCGAACCAGCAATCGGTCTCATGCTTGAGATAGACCAGTGTGTCGAGCACGGGTTGCAGATGGCCGCCGCATAGCTTGGCGTAGAAATCCTCGGTGAACGCCTTCAGGTCCACGTTGGCGGCGTCCATTTTGGCGAAGAACTCGCGCCGCGCCTCGGCACCGATGTAGCCGGCGGTGACGGCCACGGTCTTCACGCCCAGCGCGTGGCAGGCGTCGGCGACGTCCATGGCGTATTCGGCGAAGATGACCGGGTCGTTGTAGGTGAAGGCTACGCTCTTGCAGCCATGCTCGGCGGCGACGCGGGCGATCTCTTCGGGCGAGGCCTGGTCCATCAGGCGGTCCATGTCCTGCGACTTGGAGATGTCCCAGTTCTGGCAGAACTTGCAGGCAAGGTTGCAGCCGGCGGTGCCGAAGGAAAAGACGCTGCTGCCGGGGTAGAAGTGGTTGAGCGGCTTTTTCTCGATGGGATCGATGCAGAAGCCGGAGCTGCGGCCGTAGGTGGTGAGCACCATGCCGTCGCCGACGCGCTGGCGCACGAAGCAGGCGCCGCGCTGGCCGTCGCGCAGGTGGCAAAAGCGCGGGCAGAGATCGCACTGGATGCGGCCGTCGTCGATGACGTGCCACCAGCGGCCGGGGTACTGCTCCATCACCGCGCTTCCTTCCATTTCGTCACTTCGTAGCGGGCGATGGTCACGCTTTCGTGCCAGAAGTTCGGCGGCAGGCCGGCCTTGCGCTTCAACTGCTGCATGAACAGCTCCGGGTCGGGCAGGCTTTCCCACACTTGCGGCAGGAAGGTGCTGCGGTGGCGGCCGTACTGGAAGACGATGCCATCCACGCCGGGGCGCAGCTGGGCCATGAAGTCGGTCTCGTCGACGAAGGTCATGGCGACGGCGGGCGTGAGTAGCGAGACCTCGACGCGCGTGGTTTCGAATTCCCCTGCGGCGAGCGGCGGGAAGCGCGGGTCGCGGAAGGCGGCGGCGAGCGCGTTCTCGCGCACGTCGTGTCCGAGCGCGCGATGCGCTTCCAGCGAACCGATGCAGCCGCGCAGCTGGCCCTGCTGGGTCAGCGTGACGAAGGTGGCGCCCGGTTGCGCCAGCGCGTCGTGCGCTGCCGCCGTGGCCGGCCGGCCGAACTTTTCGCCGATTGCGCTGCGCGCCAGGATCAGCAGGGCATCGCCCAGTTCAGTGTGTGCCATCTGCGGGTTCCGTCAGGGCGAACGAGGCATAGCCGACGACGCGCGAGCGGTCGCCGGCGGTGTCTCCGGAGTTGCGCAGATCGAGCAGCGCGATCTTCATGCCGCGCCGCCTGGCCGTGAGCAGCAGGCCGTTGATCGGCGTGGCGCCGCAGGCCCGCTGGTGGTCGATGCTCGGGTCGAAGGCGAGGATTTCGTTCACCGTGTTGCGATCGATGCCTTGCGCCTGCGCATAGCCGTGGAAATGCGAGAGGTCGGAACTGATCAGGATCAGTGTTTCCGGCCCGCCCCAGAGGAGATCGATCACCTCTGCCACCTGCGTCGGCGTCGTCGCGCCGACGGCGAAGGGCAGCAGGGTGAAGTCGTCGAGCACTGTCTGCAGGAAGGGCACCTGCACCTCCAGCGAGTGCTCGAGGTTGTGCGCCACGTCGCTGGCGGAGACCTGCGGCAGCCTGAGCACGGCGCGCGCACCCTCGGTGTCGATGGCGACGCTGCCGAGCGGCGTGGCGAAAGCCTCGGCCACGGGGAGCGCCAGGCCGCGGATCGGCACGCGGTGCGCCGGGCCGAGCAGCACGACGCGGCGGATCGTCGGGC
>Ga0233425_10002058_pt1 | contig 41359 bp, 33 predicted proteins | sample Watercolumn_Towu_2_FD_181712 | JGI IMG/M metagenome (GOLD analysis project Ga0233425, IMG submission 181712) | Freshwater microbial communities from Lake Towuti, South Sulawesi, Indonesia - Watercolumn_Towuti2014_140_MG | ecosystem: Environmental > Aquatic > Freshwater > Lake | place...
CGACATGTTCAAGGCGGCCGTCACCCTGACCGGGGCCGACCGCAAGCTGCGGGCCGGCGAGTACGAGGTGCCGTCGCGCGCCTCGCTGCGCTCGGTCATCGTCCTGCTGGTCGAGGGCCGGGTGGTGCGCCACTTCGTGACCCTGCCGGAGGGCTGGTCCTCGGCCCAGGCTGTGGACATCCTGCTGCGCGAGCCGATCCTGACCGGCGAGATCGCCGAGGTCCCCGAGGAGGGGACCCTGTGGCCCGAGACCTATGAGATCACCCGCGGCGAGAGCCGCGAGTCGGTGCTGCAGCGCATGCAAGTGGCGCACGACCGCAACCTCGCCCGCCTCTGGGCGCAGCGCGGTCCCAACAGCATCGTCACCTCGCCCGAGGAGGCGGTGATCCTCGCCTCCATCGTCGAGAAGGAGACCGGCGTGGCGTCCGAGCGGCCGCGCGTCGCCGCCGTCTTCACCAACCGGTTGCGCATGGGCATGCGGCTGGAGAGCGACCCGACCATCGTCTACGGCATCACCCGGGGCCGGCCGCTGGGCCGCGGCATCCGCCGCTCCGAGCTGGAGCGCCCGACCGAGTGGAACACCTACCAGATCGACGGCCTGCCGCCGACGCCGATCGCCAACCCCGGCGAGGCGGCCATCGCCGCCGTGCTCAACCCGCCGCGCAGCGACGAGCTGTTCTTCGTCGCCGACGGCACCGGCGGCCACGTCTTCGCCCGCACCTATGAGGAGCACCTCGCCAACGTGGCCCGCTGGCGCGAGATCGAGCGGCGCAAGGCCGGCCTGCCGCCCGGCGCCCCGGCCCCCGCCACGCCCGGGACCGTCCCCGGCGTTCCCAACGCCGACCCCGACGCCGCCGCCGCCCCGCCGCCGGTGAACGTCCCGCCCGGGGCGAAGGTGATCACCGTGCCGCAACAGGCCCCGGCGCAATGACGCAGCCCCTCTCCGGCATGACCGGCTTCGGCCGCGCCGACGGCGCCGCGGGCGACTGGAGCTGGTCGGTCGAGGCCCGCTCCGTCAACGGCCGCGGCCTCGAGGTCCGCTTCCGCGGCCCGCCCGGCTTCGACGATCTGGAGCGGCGGGCCAAGGCGGCGGCGCAGGCGCGTCTCAGCCGCGGCCAGGTCACGGTCGGGGTGCAGGCGAAGCGCGCCGAGTCCGCCGCCGCCATCCGGGTCAACGAGGCGGTGCTGGCCCGCTACGCCGACCTCGCCCGCCGCCTGGCCGGGGAGGGGGCCGCGCCGGCGACCGCCGACGGCCTGTTGGCCCTGCGCGGCGTGCTGGAGACTCCCGAGGACGCCGACGACGCCGAGGCCCGCGCGGCGGTGGAGGCCGCCATGGCCGCGTCCATCGAGGCGGCGCTCGACGCCCTCTCCGAGTCCCGCCGCCGCGAGGGGGCTCAGCTGCGGCCGGTGATCGAGGCCTTCGTCGCGCAGATCGAGGGGCTGGTCGTCCGCGCCGAGGGCGAGGCCGCCGCCCAGGTCGAGGTCATCCGCGAGCGCTTCGCCCGTCGCATGGCCGAGCTGGCGCCCGACGTCCCGGGGCTGGACGAACGCGTGTTTCTCGAGGGTTCCGTGCTGGGTATCAAGGCCGACGTCCGCGAGGAGCTGGACCGGCTGACCGCCCACCTCGCCTCGGCCCGGGCGCTGTTGCAGCAACCCCCCGCCGGGCGGAAACTCGACTTCCTGATGCAGGAATTCATGAGGGAGGCGAACACCCTCTGCTCGAAATCGGCTACCACCGCGCTCACCGGAATCGGCCTCGACCTCAAGGCCGTGATCGAGCAGCTGCGGGAACAGGTCCAGAATGTCGAATGAACGCACGCCGCGCCGCGGCGTCCTCCTGATCGTCGCCAGCCCGTCGGGCGCCGGAAAGACCAGCCTTTGCAGGCGGTTGATGGCTGACCATGGCGCGCTGGAGCTGTCCATCTCGATGACCACCCGCCCCATCCGTCCGGGCGAGGTCGCCGACCGCGACTACCACTTCGTCTCCCACGAGGAGTTCCAGCGCCTGATCGACGAGGACGCCTTCCTCGAATGGGCCGACGTCCACGGCAATCGCTACGGCAGCCCCCGCGCCCCCATCGACCGGGCCCTCGCCGAGGGCCGCGACGTGCTGTTCGACATCGACTGGCAGGGCGCCCGCGACATCGCCGCGAAATGCCCCGAGGACGCCGTCCGGATCTTCATCCTGCCGCCCAGCCTCGAGGAGCTCCGCCGCCGCCTGGTGACCCGCTCGCAGGACCACGAGGACGTCATCGAGCGCCGCATCCAGAACGCCAAGGGCGAGATCGAGCACTGCGACGAGTTCGACTACGTCTTCGTCAACGACGACTTCGACCGCTCCTACGCCGAGCTGGCCCACATCTACCACGCCGAACGCTCGAAGCGCCGGCGCAACCTCTGGGTGGCGCACTACCGCGACGCCCTGCTCAACGAGGTGGTCTGAGGGGGCTTGAACTCCGGCGCTCGCTGCCCATCTCCAACGTCCTGTTCAACAGCGAAAGGAGGTGGTCGAATGTCTCATTGTTTCCAGCCGCACGCGGCCCGGTCGACGGACGCGACCTCCCCTCTGGCGGGGGTTTGCGCCTGAACCGAAGCCCTCACCGGCTGAACAATGCGGGGCCGCTTCCTTCCGGAAGCGGCCCTTTCTTGTGGCGGAGGCCTCAGTAGGACAGCCGCGCGCCGACGAAGAGCGAGCGACCCTCGCCCGGGTAGAACACCGAGGTGGAGGCGGTGCGCGCGTCGGTGACGGCCGCGAACTCGCCGACGTACCTTTCGTCGGTCAGGTTGCGGGCGTCGGCGAACAGGGTGACCCCGTTCTGCAGGGACCAGCCGGCGTTGAGCCCCAGCACGGTGTGGCCCGGCGCCTTGAGGGTGTTGGCGTAGTCCACCCACGGATCGCTGATGCGCCATTCCACCGACGGCGTCAGGAAGACGTCCGCCCGCCGCCAGGTGAGTTCGGCGCGCCAGGCGTGCTCGGGAACCACCGGCAGCCGGTTGTCGCCCCAGCGGGGATCGTTGACGAAGCGGAAGTCGCTCCACGCCCAGGTCTGACGCAGCAGCAGCGAGCCGCCGACGACCTCCACCGGCAGGCGCCAGTCGACGCCCGCCTCCAACCCCTGGTGGACGGTATCCCCGGCGTTGAAGGTGGCGGCGGGAATGTCCGGTCCGACGATGAAGTTCAGGATCTCGCCGTCGATCTCGCTCCGCCACAGGGTCAGGTCCCAGGAGAGGCGGCCGCGGCGGCCGCGGGTCCCGGCCTCGGCGGTCCAGGCCTTCTGCGCCCGCACCGGGGTGAAGCCGGTCAGCGGAGCCTGCACCAGCGCGCCGTAGGTCGGCGGCTCCACGGAGCGGGTCAGGTTGGCGAAGATCTGGGCGCCGTCCTGCGCCTCCCACAGCAGGCCCACGCGGGGCGAGAACCAGTCGTAGGCGATCGAGTCGTTGTTGGCCGGGGTGCGGCGGTCCTGGTAGTCGCGGGTGGCGCGGCCCCAGGAGCCGCCGCCGACGACGGCGAGCCGGTCGGTCACGAACAGCCGTCCTTCCGCGAAGACGTCGAGGGCGGTCGCCTGCTGCCGCCCGTCGGCGGTCAGGGCGCCCCGATGTCCCCCCACGTTCACGTAGCGCCGCGCGTCCAGATCGCCGTCGCGCCAGCTGAAACCGTAGAAGGCGTCGGCGCGCAGGCCGGCGAGGGCGCCGGTCCAGTCCAGCCGGCCGAACGCCCCGCGGGTCTCGCTCTCCTGGTCCACCACCTGGAAGATCGGGTGGTACAGGGACTTGCTCCACCCCCAGACAGCCCCCTCGAACAGGGTGCTCCCGTCGAAGCGCCACCGGGTCTGGAGCGTCATCCGCTTCAGGGTCTGGTCGCGGGCGTTGTCGTTCGCGATGTTGGACGGCGGCGCCATCCGCGGCGTGTCCAGCGCCTGCTGCAGGGTCAGGGCGCCGGGGACGGACTGCTGGATGTCAGCGGCCTGGGCGAGCAACCGGACCTCGCGATCCTCTCCGAACGACCGGCCGATGCTCAGTGTCAGCCGGCCCTGGGACTGGTCGCTCTGCTGGCGCCAGCCGTCGGACTGGAGGCCGCTGGCGGCGAGGAAGACGTCCCAGTCGCCGGCGACGCGGGCCAGCTCCGCGTGCGCGCGCACGGTTCCGAATGAGCCGCCTTCCAGCTGGAGGACGTTCTCCGCCAGGGCGGTGCGCCCCGTCGGCGTGACGAGATTGATCGCCCCGCCCAGCTGGGCCCCGCCGAAGCGGAGGGTGTTCGAGCCCTTCCAGACCTCGACATAGCGGGCGCTGAGCGGGTCGACGCCCTGGAAGTCGGAGAAGCCGTCGGCGTCGGCGAAGGGCACGCCGTCCTGGGCGAACAGAACGCCGCGCTGGTGGAAGCCCTGGGCGATGCCGGAGCCGCGGATGGAGAGGCGGCTTTCCTCGCCGTAGCGCTTCTGGGCCAGAACCCCCGGCACGTTGCGAAGGGTGTCGGAGAAGCCTTGGGCGAAGCGGTTGCGGTAGCTCTCGGCGGAGACGACCGCGACGGCGCCCGGCGTGCGGCTGAGGCGGTCGCGGGCGTCGGCCACGACCCGGGGATCCTCCTCGTTGCGGCGACCGGTGACGATGACCGTTTCGAGCAGCGAGGGGTCGTCCGCCGGCGCGCTGGCGGCGGTCTGGGCGAAGGCGGGTGCGGCGCAGGCGGCCGCGAGCAGCAGCGCGCACGGCGCCGCGGAGGTGCGAAGTCTCATGATGATGTCCTGGGATCGAAAAAGGGAGCGCCTTGCGGCGGTTCGAACTCAGGCGAAGGGCGGAGCTGTCGACGGCGGTCGGGGCGCCGCCCGCGGCGGCGGCGGCGGCGTCCGGACGGGCGGCCAGGCCGTCCGGAAGGACACGCGCAGCAGGACCTGCGCCGCCGCGGGGGGCGCCGGAGGCAGGCCGTTGACGCTCGGCAGCAGACAGGCGGCGCAGACGGCGCCGAACTGATGGTGCGCGGGCGGCTGCCCCGGATCAGGCGATGCGGCGCCGTGGTGTTCGACGGCGGCGGTCTGGTGGTTCTGGAGCCAGGGGGCGGCGGCGCGGGCCGCGTAGGGCACGAGGGCCCCGAGCAGGATCGCGAGGATCGCCGCCGCGAGGGCCGGCGACTGCAGCCTGCGTCCGTGGCCGGTTCCCCGCGTCATGGGCGTGTTCTAGCGCGCGGCGCCGGTCCCGCATACGGCTCCGCCGCCTGCGTCGTCGTGTTCGACGTCCGACAAGGCGCCTCAGGCCAGGGCTGCGGCCAGCCGAAGAAAACCCGCAAGATCAACCGTCTCGGCCCGGGCCTCGGGATCGATGCCGGCCGCCTCGCAAATCGCCGCCCCGCCGAGCGGCTTCAGGCTCGAACGCAGCATCTTGCGGCGCTGGCCAAAGGCCGCGGCGGTGACCCGCTCGAGCCGCTTGAGCGTCGCGGGATCGGGGCGATCGAGTCTCGGGACCAGGTGAACCACGGCCGACGCCACCTTTGGCGGGGGCGTGAAGGCGGCGGCCGGGAGATGCAGCACGATGCGCGCGTCCGCCACCGCCTGGCTGATCACCGCCAGTCGGCCGTAGGCGTCTTCGCCGGGGCGGGCCACCACCCGTTCGGCGACTTCCTTCTGGAACATCAGGGTCAGGGCGTGCGGCGTCCACGGCCCGGTCAGCCACTTGATCAGCAGGGCGGTGCCGACGTTGTACGGCAGGTTGGAGACGAGGTGCGCCGGCCCCTCGACCAGCTCGGCCTCCCGCACCTTCAGCGCGTCGCCCTCGATGATCGCCAGGCGGCCCGAACCGTCGTCCAGTTCGGCCAGCAGCGGGATGAAGCGCGGATCCTTCTCGACCAGCACGACCCGGCCCGCGTCGCTCTCGAGCAGGGCCCGGGTGAGGCCGCCCGGGCCGGGGCCGACCTCCAGGACGGCCCGCCCTTCGAACGGTCCGGCCAGGCGGACGATCTTCCGCGTCACGTTGAGGTCCAGCAGGAAATGCTGTCCGAAGCTCTTCTTCGCGGACAGGCCGTGGGCGTCGAGGGATTCGCGGAGGGAGGGGAGCTCGCTCATGACAGCGCAGGGGGCTGGCGCCGGGTGAAAGCGGCCCGTCGCGCCGCCATCTCCCCGGCCAGCCGGACGGCGGCAATCAGGCTGTCCGGGCGAGCCAGACCCTTGCCCGCGATGTCAAACCCCGTGCCGTGGTCCGGCGAGGTGCGGATCACCGGCAGCCCGAGGGTGACGTTCACGCCCCCCCAGAAGTCCAGCGTCTTGACCGGGATCAGGGCCTGGTCGTGATACAGGCAGACGGCGGCGTCATAGCCCCGCCGCGCGTCGTCATGGAACAGGGTGTCGGCGGGCAGGGGGTCGGTGATCGAGATCCCCTCCGCGCGCAGGGCGGCGGCCGCGGGACGCAGCACCTCGATCTCCTCGCGCCCCATGGCCCCGTCCTCGCCCGCGTGCGGGTTCAGGCCGGCGAGGGCGAGGCGGGGCGAGGCGAGGCCGAAGTCGCGCCTCAAGGCCTCGTGGACCACGCGGGCGACGCGTTTGACCCGCTCGGCCGTCACCAGTCCGGGGACGGCCGAGAGGGGCTCGTGAATGGTGACGAGGGCGACGCGCAGGTCGCGGGCGGTCAGCATCATCACCGGCCCGCGCGCGCCGGCGAAGGGAAGGTCGGCGGTCAGCTCCGCGAGGAACTCGGTGTGTCCCGGGAAGCCGAAGCCGGCCGCGTACAGGGGAGCCTTGGCGATGGGGGCGGTGACGACGCCGGAGGCGCCGCCGCCGGCGGCGAGGGCGACCGCCTCCTCGATCCAGTCCGCGACCGCGCCGGCGTTGGCGGGATCGGGCGAGCCGGGCGTCGCCGGCGCGGGCAGGGGACGGTCGAGCACCGGCACGGCGCGGGGAAAGGCCGCCGGAGCCCCGGAAGGGTCCAGCACCACCTCGACCGGCGCGCCGCGGCTCCGCAGCAGGGCCGCGTCGCCGACCACCACGAAGGCCGGCCCGGTCCCTTTCAGGACGTCCCAAGCGCCGGCGACGATCTCCGGCCCGACGCCCGCCGGTTCGCCCAGGCTGACGGCCAGCGGCGCCGCGGGACCCGGCATCACTTCATCTCGATGAGAGCGTCCTCGCGCAGGTCGCGCATGTAACGGCGGCCGAGCGTGGCGAGGTTCTGGGCGAACAGCTGGCCCTCGACCTGGCGGCGGTCAGGGGCTTCGACTCCGCCCGCCCGGCGGCCGCAGACGGCGAGCAGGTGCAGGCCCAGCGGCGTGCGCACCGGGGTGCTGACCGACCCGACCTCGGCCGAACGCGCGACCTGCTGGAACTGGGAAGCCAGGTTCTGGACGTCGGCCTCGCCGAGGTCGGCGCCGAGCAGGCCCTGCTCGGAGCTGGCGCGGGTCAGGATGTTGTCGCAGGTCAGCTGCGGGCGGAGCGCCTCGAGCCGGCTGGTCGCCGCGGCGACCGCGGCTTCGCCGGCGTCCTCCGGCAGTTCGATCATCACCTGCTTGATCTGCACCAGGCTGACGGAGCTGCCGTCGCGCTTGTCGCGCATGTAGATGATGTAGACTCCGCCCTCGACCGGGATCGGACGGGAGAGCTGCCCGACTTCCAGCTGGTCGAGCGCCCGCTGCAGGGCGGGTTGAACCGTGCCTTCGACGATCCACCCGGCGTCGCCGCCGCGGGCGGCGGAGGGGGCGGCCGAGAATTGCTGCGCCACGTTCTGGAACGGAGCGCCCTGGACCATCTGGGCCACCAGCTGGTTGGCGCCGTTCAGCGCCGCCTGCTGGCCGCCGACACGGCTGGCCTCGATGTAGATCTCGCCGACCAGATACTGCTTCTTGGACGCGGCCTCGCCGATCTGCCGCAGGGCGGCGTCGACGGCGGCCGGGCTCGGCCGGGCGCGGCTCTGGAAGCGGCCTCGCACCAGCTGCGACCAGCCGATCTGGGTGCGGATCTGCTCGCGGAACGTCTGCGGCCGGATGCCGCCCTGGGCGAGGAAGTCGAGATAGGCCTGGGGAGTCGCGCCGACCTCCTGGGCCATGGCGGCGATCTCCTGATCGACCTCCTGGTCAGTGATCCGGAGCCCATCCTCGGCGTATTTCGCCAGTTCCTGGTTCTGCAGTCGCTCGTCGATCAGCGCGTTCAGCGCCTGCTGCTGGATCGCCGGCAGGTTCTCCGGCGTCGGCTGCACCTGGGTCATGGCGATCAGCAGGAGCATCCGCTGCCGCAGGTCGAAGCCGGTGATCACGCTGTCGTTCACCGAGGCGAGGATGCCGTCGGCCATCTGGAATTCCGGTGCGGGCGCGGCGTCAGCGGGGCGCACCGGGGCTCCAGCCGGGTTCAACGTTCCGGCTGCGGCGGGCTGCTGTCCGGGGGCCGTCTGCGCGACAGCCGTTCCGGCCAGGAGGGCGGCGATGGCCACGCCCGTCAAGTAACGCTGAAAACGCATGTCAGTCCTGATTCCTCAAGCGGCGCCTGCCGGTTCTTCCGGCTCGCACAGCCCCGCGCGCCCGAGTCGCACGACGCCGGGCGCCCTTCGCCCCCGTCCTTACCCTGTACCGCCGAAAGTGGCGAGGTTTAGGCGCATGTAGACCCCCTCGGAGGGGCCGCTGGGCCGGACCCGCGTGTTGTCCCGCCGCCAGCCCAGCTCGAAGCGGAAGCAGTCGTCGTCGAACAGAAGCCCCACTTCCGAGCGGATGACGATGTCCCGCTCGAGGTCGGCGATGCCCGAGGCGGCGACGCCCCAGTTCCCGACGACGAACTGCTGGCCCGAGAGCTGGACGAATTCGTAGTTGCGATTCTCCGGCCCCGGCACGGGATTGGTCCGGTCCACGATGTAGCTGAGCGTCCCGAGGTTGCGCCGGCCCCACCGGCCGTCAACCGCCGCCTCGGCCCGGCGGATGTCGCCCGAGGAGTCGACGGTCGCGTGTCCCCAGCCGCGAATCCGGTCCGACGGCGAGAAGCTGCCCTGCACCACCCAGTCGGAGGCGCTGTCGGCGAGGCCCGTCGGATCGTAGAGCCGGGCGGGATCGTCCGGGGCGGCGGTGAGGAAGGCCGGTTCGTCATCGCCGCGGAAGCTGCGCCCGACGAAGACGGTGGCCTGGCGCCCCTGGCCCCAGCGCAGGGTGGCGCGCGTCCCGGCGGTGAACCGCAGCCCCCCCTCAAGCAGGTCGTAGCCGGGGAAGCGGTCGGTGCGGAACAGGGCGCTCTCGTCCAGTTCGAGGCCCTGGCTGTCCTCGTTCGGAATCCGGGGATCGAGGTCGGGGTCGGTCGAGAGCGACAGCTGGGCCATCGGTTCGAGGACGAGATCGGCGCCCGGGCCCATCCGACGGATGAGGGGCCAGGACACGTCGAGGCCGGCGGTGCCGCGGCCCCGGCTGAACGCCTCGTCCTCCAGTCCCAGGGCCGGCGGCAGATCCTCGATCGCATAGAGGTCGGCGCGGACGTCGACGAACGGCTCCCAGCGCAGGCCGGCGGCCGAAATCAGCGTCCGCCGCCATTCGGCCTGGCCGGAGATGCGCCGGCTGTCGACGCCCGGCAGGCCGGCCGTCGGGCCGGCGGGGATGGTTTCCGGGCGGAGCACCGGGCTGCCGGTGAAATCCTGCCGGTACAGGGAGGCCGCCGAACCCCGCAGGCGCAGCCTGCCGCCGAAGACCGGCCGGTCCGGCTCCCAGCGCGCCTCGATCAGCGGCGCGACCAGCGGCAGGGCGCCCTCGTTCTCGAAGACCTTGAAGCCTTCGGCGTCGCGGAAATCCGTCGCGGCGAACCGGGGATCCAGGCGCAGGCTCTGGATGTGGAAGGCGGCGACCGAGAGATAGGACCGGGCGGTCTGGCGCTCGACGTACAGCTGGCTGATCAGCCGCCGCTGGTCGCCGTAGTACAGGCCGTTGTCCTGGTACGGATCGCGCACGTCGTAGCGGTCGAACAGGGTCTTGTCCGACGTCTGCTCCGCCGTGAAGCCCCAGCGCCACGGCCCGGCGGGGTCGAAGCGGCCGTGGCCGAGGAAATAGCTGCGGCTCGTGCGCTCGCCGAAGCGGACGTTGCTCTCGGCGTCGCCGTCGCCGTCCAGGTCGAAGTCGCCGAAGTTGCGTTCATAGGTGTAGCCGCCGCGCAGCACGACCGTGCCTTCGGAGAAGCGGCGTCTCCACTGCAGGTTCAGCAGCGGCGCCACGTCGGTGTTCAGCTGGGGGCTGATCAGCCAGTCTTCCGAGGGGGAGATCACCTGGAGGTAGGGAACCTCGAGGCTGAAGCCGCGGCCCTCGTCATAGCTGGGGCGCGGCACGAGGAAACCGGACGCCCGCTCGACGGTGGGATCCGGGTGGGCGAACGCCGGCAGGTAGAAGACCGGCACGCCCCCGACCCGGAACACCGCGTTGCGGTACAGGACGGCGCGCAGCGCCTCGTCCTGCACCACCTTTTCCGCCTGGATGGCGATGCTCGGCTGCTTCGGCTCGCCGTCGGCGTCGCAGATCGGGCAGGGGGTGAAGAGGGCGTAGTTGAGCTCGTTGACGTTCTCGCTGCGGCGCACCGCGGTCGCCGCCATCAGGCTGGCGCCGTTGCGGAAGCGGGTGGCGAAGTCGACCGCCACCCCGGCCTTCAGGTCCGAGTCGAGCTCCAGATGGCTGGCGAAGACGACGTTGCCCTCCGGATCGGAGAACTCGACGCGATCGTCGGCCGTGGCGAGGCCGAGGCGGGTGTCATAGGTGACGCGACCGGCCCGGAGCGTGCTGTTGCGGAAGCGGGCGAGCACCCGCTGCTCGTCGCCGGTGGCGATGATCACGTCGCCGTCCCGCCCGGCGGTGTTCGCCTCGATGTAGACCGCGTCCCCGCGCAGGCCGTCCGCCGCCGCCGGCTGCGGTTGCGGGGGCGGGGAGGCGGGGGCGCCCGTCTGCTGGGCCTGCGCCGCCTGGGCCGAAAGCGCCAGCGTCGCCGCCCCGGCCAGAAGGCGGAGGCGCAGGGCTGCCGTGACGGACGCGTGGCGCTCACGCTTCATGCAATCGACTCGGGACGGCGGGACGGGGACGGTTCGCTTAGCCGTCCTCGGTATAGAACAGCAAGGTGAAGGCGGCGAGCGCCGTCAACAGCGGCGGCAGCCAGGCGGCCAGCCACGGCGGAATGACCTCCGCCGACCCGAAGGCCGAGGCGGCCTGGTTGACGAAGAAGAAGGCGAAGCCGAGCACGACGGCGGCGATGCTCATCCGCGCCAGGTCGCCCAGCCGCATCAGGCGCAGCGAGAAGGCCGCGGCGAGGATCGACATGGCCGCGTACATCAGCGGCGTCGACAGCAATTGCTGGAGCCGGAGCCTGTAGGCGGTGGTCGAGAAGCCGGCGTCCTCCACCCGCGCGATCTGCGCCGGCAGGCCCCAGAACGAGGTCGACTGCGGGCGCGCGAACCGTTCGAAAGCCTCCTCGTCGGCGAGGCTGGAGGGCAGGTCGAGGGTCGCGTAACGCACCGCGCGCTGGCCGATCTGGGCGCCGACCGCGTCCACCAGCCTCCAGCGGCCGGCGCTCAGCGAGGCCGAGGCCGCATCGATCCGTTCCGAGAAGGTGCGGGCGCCGGCCGGGTCATTGCTGTAGATGAAGAAGCTGACGTCGAGCAGCCGGGCGGAGGCGCGGTCCTGGCGCTCGGCGCGGATGATCATCTGCCGGGTGTCGTCGCCCTCGCGGATCCAGACCGCGGCCGGCGCCTCGGAACCGGCTCCGGCGGCGGAGAGGCGGGTGCGTTCGCGCTGGAACAGGCCGTCCGCCGCGGAGGCCGCCGGTCCCAGCACGGTCACTGTCAGCATCCCGAACAGGAAGGCGGCGCCGGCGGCGGGCAGCACGAAGCGCCAGGCGGAGACACCCGCCGCCCGCATGGCGATCAGCTCGCTGCGCCGGTTCAGTCCGACGAAGGCGGCGAGGGTGCCGAACAGGAAGACGAACGGCAGCAGCTGGATGATGACCTGGGGCGACTTGAGCAGCATCAGGCCGAGCGTGCGCGCGGCGGACAGGTCGACGTCCGAGCCGATGCCCCGCGAGATCTCGACGAAGTCGATCAGCATGATCAGGGCGGCGATGACGCCCAGCGCGACCGCGAGCGACCGCCCCTGCTGGAGGAGGACGTAGCGCTCGATGCGACCCAGGCGGGCCCAGCGGGCGGGGAGGGAGGTGCGGGCGCTCATGCGAACCGCTCCCGGACGCGCCGCCACGGACCCCACCCGCGCCGCGTGCGCGGCTTCAGCGCCCGGAACAGCAGACGCATGGCGATCGCCGCAGCGGCGATCGGCAGCAGGTACTGGAAGATGTTGAGCCAGCCGTTCCAGGCGCTGGCGGCGACCACGCCGTAGCCGACGATGCGGACGATGAGGAAGGCCGCGGCCGCGCGGGCGATGCGAAAGCCGTAGCCGGTCCGGCTGAAAGCTCCGCCGATGATGGCCGCGAGCGCCATGGCCATGGCCATCAGGGCGTACAGGGGCGCGGACAGGCGCGAATGGCCCTCGGCCGCGAGCTCCCCGGCGGCGCCGACCCTGTCGAGATCCCGCGGCGACGGGTTGAACAACTGCGGGAGGTAGAGATCCGACGGCTTGTAGCGGACGTCCTCCGTCACCTCCGCATAGGGGCCGAGAGGAACATCCTGCCGCCCGAAGGAGAGGTACTCGAGGACGCCGCGGCTGGAATAGCGCTGCCAGGAGCCGTCGATCAGGGTCAGCACCGGCTCGCCGTCGATGCGCGAGAAGCGGGCCTGCGCCGCATCCCAGGTCGTCACCCGGTCGCCGTCGGTCTGGTAGATGAAGATGTTCTTCAGCAGGCCGTTCTGCTCGATCTGCTGGACGTAGACGGTGAGGCCGTCCGGGCCCTGGACGAAGCGGCCCTCCTCCACGAGCAGGGCGGCCAGGTCGGTGCGGACGGCGAAGGCCTCGGCCCGGGCCTGTCGCTGCGCCCACGGCTGCAGGACGGTGGTGATGACCAGGGTCAGGACCGCCGCGATGACGGCGATGGTCACCGCCGGCTTGATCGCGGCCCACCGCGTCACCCCGGAGGCGAACACCGCGGTCAGCTCCTGCTCGCGCTGCAGACGGGTGAGGGCGACGAGGGCGCCGACGAACAGGCCGATCGGCACGATCACCGCCAGCAGCTGGGGAACCGCCAGCAGGGTCAGCTTGACCATGACCCACACGCTCTGTCCGCGCTCGACGATCACCTCGAGCTGGTCGAGGCTCTGGCTGAGGATGCCGATCCCGGCCAGCGCGGCGCACGCGGCCACGGCGGGACGCGCGATTTCGCGAAACAGATAGCCTTGAATCAGCGTCATGCGCGGAAGGAAATCGCCCGGTTGCAGGTGGCGGTGCGGGAGCGCATCTAATACACACGGCGCTGCGCCGGTGAAACCACGCGGCCATCCCCTTCGCACAAGACCGGGACCGTCATCCCGGCGGGAGCAGTAGTAGATGAAGATCGAGTTCGTTGCCGACGCAGGCGCTGCGGAAGTCCTCGCCGTTCTGGTTCACGAGGGCCGCGCGCTCGCCGGGGCGGGCGTCCGGCTGGAAGAGGCGACCTCCGGCGCCCTGGGCCGGGCGATGAACGCCAGCCGCTTCACCGGCGGCGTCAACAGCACCCTGATCGTGGCCGCGCCCGCAGGGGTCGAGGCGCAGACGATCGTGCTGAGCGGCGCGGGCGAGGCGGACAAGTTCGACGATCTCGCGCTCGAGGCGGCCGCGGGCGCGGCCTACCAGGCGGTCAAGCTTTCCGGGGCGAAAACCCTGACGCTGGACGCCTCGCACCTGTCGGCGGACCAGGCCGCCCGCGCCGCCTTCGCCGCCCGGCTGGCGAGCTACCGCTTCCTCAAGTACCGCACGACCCTGAAGCCGGAGAAGACGCCCTCGATCGAGACGATCCGCGTGGTCGCCGCCGATGTGGACGCCGCCCGCGCCGCCTGGGAGACCTTCTCGGCGGTGGCGGAGGCCGTCGAGTTCGCCCGCGACCTCGTCGCCGAGCCGGCCAACGTCCTCTACCCGGCCGAGTTCGCCCGCCGGGTCAAGGAACTCGAGCGCCTCGGCCTCGAGGTCGAGGTGCTGGGCGAGGCGGAACTGGAGAAGCTGGGCTTCCGCACCCTGCTGGCCGTCGGCCAGGGCAGCGAGCGCGAGAGCCAGGTCGCGATCATGAAGTGGAACGGCGGCAAGGCCGGCGACCAGCCGATCGCCTTCGTCGGCAAGGGCGTCTGCTTCGACACCGGCGGCATCTCCATCAAGCCGGCCGACGGCATGGAGGAGATGAAGTGGGACATGGGCGGCGCCGCCGCCGTGGCCGGCGTCATGCATGCGCTCGCGGGCCGCAAGGCGAAGGTCAACGCCATCGGCGTGCTCGGCCTCGTCGAGAACATGCCCGACGGCAAGGCTCAGCGGCCCGGCGACGTGGTCATGTCCCTGTCCGGCCAGTCGGTCGAGGTCCTCAATACGGACGCCGAGGGCCGGCTCGTGCTGGCCGACTGCCTCTGGTACACCCAGGAGCGCTTCAAGCCGAAGTTCATGATCGACCTGGCGACCCTGACCGGGGCCATGATCGTCTCCCTGGGGCTTGAGTACGCCGGCGTCTTCTCGAACTCGGACGAGGTGGCGGGCGCCATCCTCGAGGCGGCGCCGAAGGTGGGCGAGAACGTCTGGCGCATGCCGATCCCGGCCGCTTACGAGCGTCACATCGACAGCCCGATCGCCGACGTGAAGAACACTGGCAACGGCCGCGCCGGCGGTTCGATCACCGCCGCCCTGTTCCTGCAGCGCTTCACCAACGGCCTGCCGTGGGCGCACATCGACATCGCGCCGACCGCGTGGGTCAAGGACAGCCGCAACCCGACCGTGCCGGACGGGGCCGTGGGCTGGGGCGTGCGGACCCTCGACCGCATGGTCGCCGACCGGTACGAGGCCTGACGAACACGAGGGGAGGGGCGGTCGCCTCTCCCCTTTTTCGCGGTCCCGGTGCTATGGCTCGGCCATGCGCCAGACATTCGACGAAGTCACCGATCCGTCCTTCGGGGCCAGGCACCTGCCGCGCGTGCGGGCGAAGATGGCCGAGCAGGGCCTCGACGGCCTGCTCGTGCCCCACGAGGACGAACATCAGAACGAGTACCTCCCGGCGGCCAACGACCGGCTCGCGTGGGTGACAGGCTTCACCGGTTCGGCCGGGGCCGGCGTGGTCCTGACGGACCGGGCGGCGGTGTTCGCCGACGGCCGCTACACGGTGCAGGTGCGCGCCCAGGTGGATCCGGCGCAGTTCGAAATCCACGGTCTTGAGGACGAAGGGCTGGCGCGCTGGCTCGAGACCGTCCCCGCCGGGGCCGTGATCGGCTACGATCCCCGCCTCCACAGCCCGGATTCGCTGACGGCCCTGCGCCGCGCGGTTGCGAAGGCGGGAGCCGCCCTCCGGCCGGTGGAGACCAACCCGGTCGATCTCGCCTGGGGCGACGAGCGTCCCGCCCAGCCCGCCGCGCCGGTGGTTCCGCACGAGGACCGCTACAGTGGCGAGTCGAGCGCCGACAAACGGGCGCGCATCGGCCGGTCGATCGCCGACAAGGGCGCCGACGCGGCCGTGCTGACCGCGCCGTCCTCGATCGCCTGGCTCTTCAACATTCGCGGCGGCGACGTCATCCGCACCCCGCTTCCGCTGGCGCAGGCGGTGGTGGAGGCGGACGGCTCCGCCCGTCTGTTCCTCGATCCGCGCAAGGTGACGAACGAGCTGCCGGGCTGGCTCGGCGACGCCGTTTCGCTGGAGGCGCCGGAGGCGCTGGAGGGCGCGCTTGGCGATCTGAAGGGGCGGAGGGTGCTGGTCGACCCCGCCCAGTCCTCGGCCTGGTATTTCGACCGCCTCGAGGACGCGGGCGCGGACGTGGTGCGCGGGATGGATCCCTGCACCCTGCCGCGGGCGTGCAAGAACCCGGTCGAGATCGAGGGCGCGCGACAGGCGCACATCCGCGACGGCGCGGCGCTGAGCCGTTTCCTGCACTGGGTGGACACGACGGCGCAGGAAACCCTGCCGGACGAGCGGGAGATCGCCGAAACCCTTGAGCGGTTCCGGGAGGAGACGGGCGCCCTCAAGGACCTGTCCTTCGACACCATCGCCGGCGCCGGACCCAACGGCGCCCTGCCGCACTACAAGCCGGTGACCCGCACCATCCGCCGCATCGAGAAAGGCTCGCTGCTGCTCGTCGACGGCGGCGGCCAGTATCTGGACGGCACCACCGACGTCACCCGCACCATGGCCGTGGGCGAGCCCTCGGCCGACCAGCGCCGGATGTTCACCCTCGTGCTCAAGGGGCACATCGCCATGGCGACGGTGCGCTTCCCGGCCGGCACGACCGGCCACCAGCTCGACGCCCTGGCGCGTCTGCCCATGTGGATGCAGGGCTTCGACTACGACCACGGCACCGGGCACGGGGTCGGCAGCTACCTGGGGGTGCACGAGGGGCCGCAGCGGATCGCCAAGGCGGTCAACAGCCAGCCGCTGCTGACCGGCATGATCCTGTCCAACGAGCCCGGCTACTACCGCGAGGGCCACTGGGGCATCCGCATCGAGACGCTGCAGGTGGTGACGCCCCCGGAGCCGGTTCCGGGCGGCGAGCGCCCGATGCACGGCTTCGAGCAACTGACCCTCGCCCCCCTCGACCGCCGGCTGATCGACGTCGATCTCCTGACGCCGGGCGAGCGGGCCTACGTCGACGCCTACCACGCGGAGACGCTGGCGAAGGTCGGGCCGCTGCTGGACGACGAGGTGCGCGCATGGCTGGAGCGGGTTTGCGCGCCGCTCTAGCCCTCCTGCTGGCGGCGGCGCTGGCGACTCCGGCGGCCGCCCGGCCGGCGGAGCCGGAGGCGTTCGAGTTCGTGCCGCCGCCCTGGCGGGTGGCGGGCGAGCGCGGGCGCATGCGGGTGGTGCAGCGGCAGTGTCGCATCGAGCCGACGCGGCAGGTGCGGCGGCGGATCGTGGATCTGGCCGTGCAGGAGTGGGCGGCCCTGGGCTTCCAGACCATCGACGCCCGGCCGGTGGAGAGGCGCCGCCTGCCGGACGGGGTGGTCGCCGACGCCGCCAATCCGGTGCGGCCGACCCCTCGCAACGTCCGCCATGTGCTGCGGGTGGGAACCTGGGAGACCGATCCGGACGCGGACGCGACCATCGCCGGCTACTGGAGCGCCACGCCGGACGGCCCGGCCGTGCTCGCGCGCCAGAACCGCCAGTGGCGCGGCGGCTCCGACGGGCCGGTGGACTGGGTTCAGCCCTGGTCGGCGGCCTTCGTCAGCTGGGTGATGTGCGAGGCCGGCCTCGGCGCCCCGGAGCAGTTCGCGCGCGACATCTCGCATCGGGTCTACATCGACCAGGCGATCCGCGCCCGCGACGGCGCCGCCCCGGGCGCGGCCTACGAGGCCTGGGACGCGGGCGAGCAGCCGCTCGAGCCCGGCGACCTGCTGTGCAACAGCCGCGGCGGCGTCGACTATCGCCGCCTGGCGGACCGCCGGCCCGACCTGGGCGACTACGCCCCCGCCCACTGCGACATCGTCGTGCGGGTGGCGGACGACCGGATCAACGTCATCGGCGGCAATGTGATGCAGGGGGTCAGCCTGACCATCCTGCCCCTGACCCGGGAGGGGACGGCGCATCCCCGCCCCGTGGCGGAGGCCGACATCGCCGGCGCCCGCACCATCTTCGCCCACCTGAAGCTGCGCGCCGATCCGGTCGGGCCCGACGCCATGGACCGATCGCCGGTCCTGCGCGAGGGCTTGCGGCCTTGAATTGAGGCGATACGGCGCCCACTTCCCGGAGGCCGGCGGACGCGCCGCCGCCCCCTCACATTTCAGGAGATGCGCTGATGAAGACGCGCAAGCTGGGCCGTTCCGGTCCCGAAGTCTCGGCCATCGGCCTCGGCTGCATGGGCATGGCCGCCTTCTATGGACAGCCTTCGGACGAGGCGCAGGCGACGGCGGTGATCCACCGGGCGCTCGACCTCGGCGTCACCCTGTTCGACACGGCCGAGATGTACGGGCCGCACACCAACGAAATCCAGCTGGGCAAGGCGCTGGCGGGCCGGCGGGACCGGGCCTTCGTCGCCACCAAGTTCGGCATCGGCTACAACGCGGACCGCACGCAGCTCACCGTGGACGGGTCCCCCGCCAACGTCCGCCGGGCCATTGAAGGCAGCCTGAAGCGGCTGGGGATGGACCACGTCGACCTCTACTACTTGCACCGCGTCGACCCGAACACGCCGATCGAGGAGACCGTCGGCGCGATGGCCGAGCTGGTGACGGAGGGCAAGGTCCGCTTCCTCGGCCTGTCCGAGGCGGCGCCCGAGACCCTGCGGCGCGCGCACGCCACCCATCCGATCACGGCCCTCCAGACCGAATACTCCCTGTGGAGCCGGGATCCCGAGGACGGCCTGCTGGACCTCTGCGAGGCGCTGGGCGTCGGTTTCGTGCCCTACAGCCCGCTCGGCCGGGGCTTCCTGTCCGGCGCCATCCGGTCCATCGACGACCTCGCGCCCGACGACTTCCGGCGATCCAATCCGCGCTTCTCCGGCGAGAACTTCCGCAAGAACCTCGAGCTCGTGGAGGCGGTGAAGGCGATCGCCGCGGAGAAGGGCATCACCGCCGCCCAGCTGGCGCTGGCCTGGGTGCTGGCGCAGGGGGAGCATCTGGTCCCGATCCCCGGCACGCGGCGGGTCCAGACCCTGGAGGAGAACGTGGCCGCGACGGAGGTCGAGCTGACGCCGGACGATCTGGCGCGGATCGACGCCGTCTTCCCCAAGGGGGCCGCCTCAGGCCACCGCTACGCCGAGGCGGCGCGGGCGGCCCTGAACCGCTGACGCCTTACGGCGAATTAACTGGCGGCGACGCCGCCGGCCGATAGTATTTGCGAATGCAAATAACATCGGACCAGATGGAGGCGGAGCAGGCCCTGGCCGGCCTCGGGTTCACGGAACTCGAGGCGCGGCTCTATTGCGCCCTGCTGTCGAGCGGCCCGGCCACGGGGTATCGGCTCGCCAAGCTCGTCGGGAAGGCCCCGCCGAACGTCTACCAGGCGCTCGCCTCCCTCGGCCGCAAGGCGGCGGTCATGGTCGACGAGACGGAGGCCCGGACCTGGCGCGCGGCGCGGCCGGAAGAGCTGCTGGCGGTGCTGGGCGGGGCCTTCGCCACGCGCCAGGCCGAGGCCGAACGCCGGCTCGCCAGCCTCGCCCGGGCGCCGGTCGACGACCGCATCTACCAGATCGCCGACCCTGACCAGGTGGTCGAGCGGGCCCGCGCCATGCTGGCGACGGCGCAGGACGTGGTGCTGTTCGACCTGTTCCCGGCGCCCCTGCGGACCCTGCGCGAATCGCTGGAGGCGGCCGCGGGCCGCGGCGTCCGGGTCGCGGGCCTCGTCTACGAGGACGCCCCGCCTCCCGCGGGCGTCACCGCCCGCCGCGCGGCGGAGGCGCCGGCCGACCGCTGGCCCGGCGTCCAGCTGAGCCTCGTCGTCGACGCCGCAGAACATCTGGTGGCGCTGATGACGCCGGCGATGGACGGCGTGCGCCGGGCGATCTGGAGCGACAGCGCCTACCTCAGCTGTCTCCAGCACAGCGGCCTGTCGGCGGAGATCCGGCTGGCGGATCTGGCCGCAGCGGGGCGCGACCCGCTGGCCGACCTGTCGCTGCTTCGCTCCGCCCCCCGCGGCCTGCGCGCCCTGGTCGATCCCGCGCCCGCGGGACCCGCCCCTGCCTCCGAGGAGACATCCCGATGAACCGTGCATTTCTCGCGGCCGCGGCCGCCATCGTCCTTACCGGCCTGCCCTCCGGCGCCTCGGCCGAAGACCCGGGACCGCTGCTGGAGCGCTATCGGCAGTGGCGGGGCGGGCCGGCCTTCGAGCAGCTCACGGCGGTCCGCGCGCGCGGCGCGATCGACGCGTCCGGGCTGCAGGGCGTGGTGGAGGGGATCGCCACCGCCCGGGGCGACCTGCGCCGGGACATCGACCTGGGGGTCGTGCGCACCGCCAGCGCCCGGCGCGGCGAGGCCGGCTGGGTGCTGACGCCCGCCGGCCAGGTGGAGGACATCGCCGCCAGCGCCGCCGAGGATCTCCGCCGCGACGCCCTGCTGATGTTCGAGGCGATCCTCGACGACCCGGCGCGGCTGGACCGACGTCCCGACGTGGAGCGGGACGGACGGACCTTCGCCGTCGTCGCGGTGGATTTCGGCGACGCCGACGTGCACGAGCTCTATCTCGAGCCGGACACCGGCGCCCTCTACGGCCTGCGACGGGTGCGGGACCGGCGCGAGGCCTTCGTGCGCCTTGATGACTGGCGCATGGTCGAGGGCGTGCGCCTGCCCTTCACCGAGACGACCGCCGGCGGAACCGGCGAGGACGGCAGCATCCGCTGGACGACGATCGACGCCAATCCCGACCTGTCCGACGAGGCGTTCGCCCGGCCGCGGCCCGGCCCGGCGCATGAGATCGCGGGCGGCGCCGCCTCCACCGGCTGGATGCCCTTCGACCTCTTCGGCGGGGTGCGCATCTTCATCCCGGCCCGGATCAACGGCGTCGAGACGGAGGTCCTCCTCGACAGCGGGGCCGAGATGACCGTGATCGACGCCGCCCTGGCGCAGCGGCTCGGCCTCGAGACGCGGGGCGATGTGACGGCCGTCGGCACAGGCGGGACCGGGTCGGCCCGGTTCGCGGGCGGGGTGGATATCGCGCTGGAGGGGATCGCCTTCGCCGACCGCACCGTGGCGGTGATCGACCTCGCGCAGATCGGCCAGGCGGTGGGGCGCCCCCTGCCGGTGGTGCTCGGCAAGGACGCCTTCAACGACCTGATCATCGACATCGACTTCCCCGGCCGCCGCCTGGCCTTCCACGAACGCGCCGGCTTCTCCGCCCCGGAAGGGCTGGTGGAGGTCCCGCTGGTGTCGACCGGTTCGATCCGCGCTGTGCCGCTGTCGGTGGAGGGGAGGGCGCCGGCGCTGTTCGACTTCGACACCGGCAACGGCGGGGCGCTGCTGGTGTACCCGGCCTACGCCGCGGCGGAGGGGCTGCTGGAGGGGCGGCCGCAGTCGACGGTGATGTCCGGCGCCATCGGCGGGCTGCGGGAGAGCGCCATCGCCAGCATCGCCAGCGTGTCATTGGCCGGCTTCGAGCTGCACGACGTTCCCGCCGTCTTCCCGCCCCCGGGCCTGTCCGCCGTGGACAGCGACCGCACGGTCGGCAACGTCGGCATGGGGGTGCTCGGACGCTTCCGCCTGGTCACCGACTTCGCCGGCGACCGGCTGTGGATCGGCGCCGATCCGGCGGCGCTGGCCCGGCCGTTCGCCAGGGACCGGCTGGGCCTCAGCCTGCGCAAGGAGGCCGACGCGGTGGTGGTTCAGCGGGTGTCGCCCAACTCCCCCGCCGCCGAGGCCGGGTGGAGCGGCGGCGAGCGGATCACGGCCATCGACGGCGCGCCGGCGGCGGGCCTCGACGCGGCGGCGCTGAGGGCGGTCGTCACCGGTCCCGCCGGCCGCACCGTGTCCCTGACGCTGGAGGGCGGCGAGACCCGCACCCTGCAGAGCCGCGACTTCTACTGATCAGCCGCCGATGAGGGCGAGCCACTCGTCCTCCGTCAGCACCGCGACGCCGTGCTTCTGCGCGTCGGCCAGTTTGGAGCCGGCGCCGGGGCCGGCGACGAGGTAGTCGGTCTTCTTGGAGACCGAGCCGGAGACCTTGGCCCCGAGCGCCTCGGCACGGGCCTTGGCCTCGTCGCGGGTGAAGCGCTCCAGGGCGCCGGTGAAGACGACGGTCTTGCCGGCGACGGCGGTGTCGGTCTTCGGCCGCTCGGCGTCCTCGATCCGGTCGAGTTCGCCGACGAGGGCGTCGACCATGGCGCGGTTGTGCGGCTCGCGGAAGAACAGGGCGAGGGCGCGGGCGGCCACGGGTCCGACGCCGGCCACGCCGGCGATCTGGCCGAGGGCGTCGGACGGGCCTTCCTCGCGCGCCACCCGGGCGAGCTCCACCAAGGCCGTCCAGTCCTCCGCAAGGCTTGCGAGGCCGCGCCGCGCGGGGGCGGCGAGGCCGGGGAAGGCGAGGGCGATCTTCTGGTCCAGCGGCGCCTCGGGCCACGGGTCCTGCGGCGGCGGGCTGGCGGCGGCGAGCGTCTGGAGCACGCGGGGCGACACGGCGTGGGTCTCGGCCAGCCGCGTCCACGCCTCCGACGGCACGCCCGAGGCGGCGGCGACGCAGGCCGCCTCGAACGCCGTCCAGGTCTCGAACGCCCGGGCGAGGACGAGGGAGGTCTGCTCGCCGATGTCGCGGACGCCGAGGGCGTAGATGAAGCGGTCCAGCGCGATCGTGCGCCGGCCCTCGATGCCGGCGACGAGATTGCGCACGCTGGTGTCGCCATAGCCCTCCTCGGCGCGGAGCTCCGCCAGCCGCGCCTCATCGCGGGCGAGGCGGAAGATGTCGGCCGGCTCCCGGATCCAGCCGCGCTCGTGGAAGGCGGTGAGCTGCTTTTCGCCAAGACCTTCAATGTCGAAGGCGCGACGGCTGACGAAGTGCTTGAGGTGCTCGATGCGCTGGAACGGACAGGCCAGCTCGCCGGTGCAGCGGCGCACCACCGATTCCGCGCCCGAGGCCGTGGTCTCCTTCACCAGCGCCGTCTCCAGCGGGCAGACGCAGGTCCGGGGGAATTCGTAGGGATCTCCGCGGCCGGGCCGCCCGGGGTCGACGACGCCGAGGATCTGGGGGATCACGTCGCCGGCCCGCTGCAGGACGACGGTGTCGCCCAGGCGGACGTCGAGGCGGGCGATCTCGTCGGCGTTGTGCAGGGTCGCGTTGCGCACCACGACGCCGCCGACGGTCACCGGGTGCAGGCGCGCGACCGGGGTGTGCGAGCCCGTCCGGCCGACCTGGATGTCGATGCCTTCCAGCACCGTCTGCGCCTGCTGCGCGGGGAACTTGTGCGCGATGGCCCAGCGGGGGGTGCGGGCGACGAAGCCGAGCCGCGCCTGCCAGTCCAGCCGGTCGACCTTGTAGACCACGCCGTCGATGTCATAGCCCAGCGTCGCCCGGTCGGCCTGCAGCCGCTCGTACAGGGCCATCAGCCCTTCGGCGTTCTCGACCCGCTGCGACCGGTCGTTGACCGGGAAGCCCCACGACCGGAGCGCCTGCAGCGCCTCCCACTGGGTCGCGGCGATCGGGGCCGAGGTCTCGCCCCAGGCGTAGGCGAAGAAGCGCAGCGGGCGGGTCGCGGTGACGGCCGGATCCTTCTGCCGCAGCGAGCCGGCGGCGAAGTTGCGGGGATTGGCGTAGGTCCGCGTTCCCGCCGCCTCGGCGGCGGCGTTGAAGGCGTCGAAGGCGTCGTTGGGGGCGTAGACCTCGCCCCGCACCTCGATGACCGCCGGCCAGCCCGATCCGGCGAGGCGCGGCGGGATGTCCCCGAGCGTGCGCAGGTTGGCGGTCACGTCCTCGCCCGTGCGGCCGTCGCCGCGGGTGGCGCCGGTGACCAGCACGCCGTCCTCGTAGCGCAGGCTCGCGGACAGGCCGTCGATCTTCGGCTCGGCGACGAAGGCGACGGGCTCGTCCGACGCGAGCTTCAGGAAGCGCCGGACGCGGGCGGCGAAGTCGGTCACCTCCTCGGGCGCGAAGGCGTTGTCGAGGGACAGCATCGGCACGCCATGGCGCACCGGAGCGAACTGGGCGGCGACCGCGGCGCCCACCGTCTGCGAAGGCGATTCGGCCGTGGTGAGGTCGGGGAACCGGTCCTCGATCTCCAGCGCCCGCCGCTTCAGCGCGTCGTAGGCGGCGTCGGAAATCTCCGGCGCATCGTGCCGGTAGTAGAGCGCGTCGTGGTGACGAAGGAGGGCGGCGAGACGATCCAGCTCGGCGCGGGCCTCGCTTTCGCTCAACTGGTCGACGGGCTGCTCGGACATCCACGGCTCCGGAATCGGGCGATCCTTCTAGCATCGGCCGCCGCGTCGCGGCGCCCGCCGTCATGACAGAGAGTTAATCTGACGGGCGGGGCGCGGGCGGCTAGCGTCGCCGCCTGCCGAGGAGTCCCCATGCGCGTGTTCCGTTCATCCCCCGTCGCCGCCGCCGTCGCCCTGCTGCTGGCGGCCTGCGCCGCTCCGGCCGGGGCCCCGCCGGCGCCGCCGGCCGCCGCGCCGGCCTTCCAGGCCCAGCTGCTGGAGGACGTGCGGATCCTCGCCTCGGACGAGATGCAGGGGCGTGACACCGGCTCCGCCGGCGGCGAGGCGGCGCGGAACTACATCGTCGGCCGGCTGGAGGCGCTCGGCGTCCAGCCGCCGATGATGGGGCGGCTGCAGCCCTGGGAGATGGCCGGCCGCACCCGCGAGGGGCCGCGCACCTTCAACGGCGTCAACATTCTCGGCGTAATCCCGGGCACGCGGGCGGCGGACCGCTACATCGTGGTCACGGCCCACTATGACCACGTCGGCGTCTCCGGCGGCCAGATCTACAACGGCGCCGACGACAACGCCTCGGGCGTGGCGACCATGCTGGCCCTCGCCGCGGAGCTGAAGCGGCAGGCGCCGGACCACAGCGTCATCCTGGTCGCCCTGGATGGCGAGGAGCGCGGGCTGCTGGGGGCGAAGCATTTCGTCGAGGCGCCGCCGGTCCCGCTGGCTTCGATCGCCCTGAACCTGAACTTCGACATGACGGCGCGGGCGGAGACGGACGGCAAGCTCTGGGTCACCGGCACCTACCAGCATCCCGATCTCCGGCCGATCCTCGAGCCGCTCCCCGCCGACGGGGCGGTGGCCCTGGCGTTCGGCAAGGATACGCCGCAGGACACCGGCGAGGACAACTGGGTCGAGGCCTCCGACCACGCGGCCTTCCACCGGGCGGGCGTGCCGTTCCTCTATCTGGGCGTGAACTACCACCCGGACTACCATCGGCCGTCGGACGATTTCGAGCGGATCACGCCGGAGGTGTTCGTCAGCGCCACCCGCCTGTCGATCGACGCCTTCCGGGCGCTGGACCGGAGCCTCGACCGCTAGGCGACGACGCCGGCAGCCGGCGGATACAGGCTTGAAATGGTCAAGGTTTGAGCGTTCGCTGGCCGCAGGAGGCGCCGATGAACCCGACCCCATTCGAAGCCCTGGACCTCGGCGTCATCCAGAAGATGCGCAAGGTCGCGGTCGCCATGGCCCTGCTGCTGTTGCTGGGCCTGTCGCTGGTGAGCCAGTCGATCGGCGGCGTGGACGGCGCCTGGCACGAATCGGTGGAGGCGGCGGGCCTGGCGGCCATCGTGTTCTCCATCGTCGGCCGCGCCTGGTGCACCCTGTACATCGGCGGGCGAAAGAAGGCCGTGGTGGTGGATCGCGGGCCCTATTCGATCACCCGGAATCCGCTTTACGTCTTCAGCTTCTTCGGCGCGTTCGGCATCGGGGCGCAGAGCGGCAGTCTGACGATCGCCGTCGCCTTCGTGCTCGCGGCGATGCTGGTGTTCCACTTCACCGTCCGGCGCGAAGAGGCTTGGCTGCAGCGCGAGTTCGGCGCCGCCTACGCCGCCTACGCCCGTCGCACCCCGCGCTTCTGGCCGCGCTTCGACCTGTGGCGCGATGCGGACGAGCTGACCATCCGGCCGTCCCTGTTCCTGCTGACGATCCGCGACGGCCTGGTCTTCCTGCTGGCCATCCCGCTGTTCGAACTCATCGACGCCGGACAGTCCGCCCACTGGCTCAAGGTGCTGGCGCACCTTCCCTAGATCACGCCGGCCCCCCGGCCGTTCCGGACAGACGATGCACCGCACAGCCCTGATCGCCACCGTCGCCGCCCTCGCCCTCTCGGGGTGCGGCGAGACTCCGTCGGAAGGCCGCGGCCCGGGGGCGGCGCCCGCCTTCACCTACGCCGCGGCCGGGGACCTGTCGGGCTACTTCATGCCGATGGACGAGGTCCGCGCCGGCCCGTGGAAGCTGGACCACGTCTTCGTCGGCCAGGCCCCGGAATTCCAGGCGTGGGCGGCCGGCGAGCGCAGCGCGAGCTTCGCGCCGGTCATGCTCCAGTTCCACAAGGCCGGCTCTTCCGCCGCCGGATCGGCGCCGGGCGAGGCCGCGGCCGATGTCGCCCGGGTGCTGCCGACCTCCTACGAGGTCAGCGATGTGCAGGTGCGCTTCGAGGGCCGCTCTGCGGAACTGGGCCTCGTCCGGTTCGACGGCCGTCTGGACCAGGGCGCTCTGGCGACGGCGCGGCGCAATCTCGGCGACGAGAGCGCGGTCCTGACCGGTTCGCTGAAGATCGGCGACGCACGCCCGCAGGCGGTGCGCCTGCGCTGGTGGATGGGCGACTGAGGGCTCAGCCCGCCTCGATGTCCAGCTTCAGCCCCATGGCCTCGGCCAGGGCCTTGCCGCGCCGCCGCGTCTGCTCGCCCAGCAGCACGTCGGCGTAGCCCTCGGCGGCGGACAGCACCAGCCGTCCGTCCCGCACGCCGGCGCGGGCGTTGACCAGGAGCTGCGGCGAGCGACCGGAGAGATCGCAGGCCAGCCGGATGGCGAGCCCGGCGGCGCGCGCCCCCTGCCGTTGCTCGTCCGTCAGCAGACGTTCCACGGTCGCCGGCTCGGGCGTGGCCGAGGGACCGCCGTAGCGGGCGTTGACCGCCGTCGCCAGCCAGGCCCGCTCGGCGTGGGTCTGGCCCGGCACCGGGGCGCGGAGCACCTGGTCGAAGGCCAGCTCCACCCGGTGGTCCGGGTGCAGCCGGGCCCCGACGTCGGCGAGCCGGCAGGCGGCGTCGATCAGAACCGAGTCGCGGGCGCGGTCGAACGACGGCGCCAGGCCGCCGAGCACCGGCTCCACCCAGGCGTGGAGGGCCCCGGGCAGGGTGGGGGAGATCCCCTGCCGCGCGCCGAGCGCGGAGCACCCGGCGAGCAGGGGGTCGGCGGCGGCGGTGTCGGCGTCGAGCGATTCGAACAGCAGGCCCTCGCGCACGCCCCAGGCGGAGAGCACGATCTGCTTCAGCCCGAGGCGCTCGATCAGCGCCTCCAGCACCAGGGCCGCGTGGGGGAGGGTCTCGGCCCGCTTCTTCGTCAGCCCGGGCCACTTCTCCAGCGACCCTTTCGACTGGCGGGCGATCAGGCGCGCCGTCTCGCGGGCTTCGGCGGCGCCGAGCCGGAACTGGTGCACCACGTGGAGGGGATAGCCGCTCAGGCTCATGTGCGCCTGGGCGAGGGTGCGCCAGGCGCCGCCGACCGCATAGAGGGTGTCCGTGGCGAACGCCTCCGCCGGCTTCAGGCGGCGCGCGACCTCGGCCTGTCGGGCGGCGAGATCGAGGTGGCGCAGGTCGCCCATGGCGAACGGCCCGAGCGGCAGGGTCACCCCGGGGCTGATCCGCCCCTCCTCGACGCGGACCAGCTCCAGGCTGGAGCCGCCGAGGTCGCCCGCCACGCCATGCGCGTCAGGAATGCCGGCGACGACGCCGAGCCCGGCGTAGCGGGCCTCGGCCTCGCCCGACAGGACGCGGATGACGAGCCCGGTCTCGGCGGCGATCCGCTCGCAGAAGGCCGTGCCGTCCTCGGCCTCCCGCACGGCCGCGGTGGCGGCGACGAAGGCGTGGGCGGGCCGGACGCCGTCGATGACGGCGGCGAAGCGCTTGAGCGCGACGACGGCCTGTTCGACGCCGTCGGCGGAGAGGCGTCCCGTCCGCGGCAGGTCGCGGCCCAGGCCGGCCAGCACCTTTTCGTTGAAGACCGTCCAGACCGCCCGGCCCTCCAGCCGGTACAGCACCAGCCGGACCGAGTTCGAGCCGATGTCGATGGCCGCGATGTCGTGCGGCGGGGCGACCGCCGGGGCGAGCTCGGGCATCAGGCCGGCTTCCGCTCGGGCCGTTCGTAGCGCAGCTGTCCGGGCAGGGTCTTCACCTTGCGGCCCCGGCCCGAGAGGCTGGGGTTGGTCATGAAGTAGCGGTGGGCGGAGAACGGCCGCTCCGGATCCAGCGGAGCCACCCGGCGATAGGTCCCGTCAGGCTCGAGGAGCCAGCTCTGGGCGTCGTCCTTGAGATTGGCGACCATGATCTGGTCGAGCACCTGGTCGTGGACGGTGGCGTTGCGCACCGGGGTCATCAGTTCGACCCGGCGATCCAGATTGCGCGGCATCCAGTCGGCGGAGGAGATGAACAGCTTCGCCCGGTCGTTGGGCAGGTCGCGCCCGTTGGCGAAGGCGACGATGCGGCTGTGCTCGAGGAAGCGGCCGACGATCGACTTGACGCGGATGTTCTCGCTGAGACCCTCGACTCCCGGGCGCAGGCAGCAGATGCCGCGGACCACCAGTTCGATGCGCACGCCCCACTGGCTGGCGCGATACAGGGCGTCGATGATCTCCGGATCGACCAGGGCGTTCATCTTGGCCCAGATCGCCGCCGGCTTTCCCTGGGCGGCGGCGGCCATCTCGCGGCCGATCAGGTCGATCAGCGTCTGCTTCATGTTCAGGGGCGAGACGACCAGGGCCTCCAGCTCGTCGGGCTGGGCGTAGCCGGTGATGTAGTTGAACACCCGGGCGGCGTCGCGGGCCAGCACCGGATCGCTGCTGAACAGGCTCAGGTCCGTGTAGATGCGCGCCGTGATCGGGTGATAGTTGCCGGTGCCGAAGTGGCAGTAGGTCTTCAGGCCGTCGCCCTCGCGCCGGACTACGACGCTGACCTTGGCGTGCGTCTTGTACTCGACGAAGCCGAAGACGACGTGGACGCCCGCCCGCTCCATCGCGCGCGCCCAGCGCAGGTTGGCCTCCTCGTCGAAGCGCGCCTTCAGCTCCACGAGGGCCGTGACGTTCTTGCCGTTCTCCGCCGCCTCGATCAGCGCGGCCACGATCGGGCTGTCGCGGGAGGTGCGGTAGAGGGTCTGCTTGATGGCGATGACGTTCGGATCGCGCGCCGCCTGGCGCAGGAACTGCACCACCACGTCGAAGCTCTCGAACGGATGGTGGATCAGCATGTCCTTCTCGCGAACCGCGGCGAAGATGTCGCCGCCGTGGTCGCGGACCCGCTCCGGGTAGCGCGGTTCGTAGCCGGGGAACTTCAGGTCAGGATGGCCGCCGGGGATCAACTCGGACAGCTGGGCGAGGCCGAGCATGCCGTCGACGAGGACGATGTCCTCCGGCGCCGCCATCAGCTGGTCGGTGATGAAGGTGCGCAGATCGTCGGGCATGGAGGCCTCGATCTTGATGCGCACGACCGAGCCGAGGCGGCGCTGCTTGAGGGCCTCCTCGAACTCCATGACGAGGTCCTCGGCCTCCTCCTCGATCTCGATGTCGCTGTCCCGGATCAGCCGGAACACGCCCCGCTCCAGCACGTCGCAGCCGGGGAACAGGTGGTCGATGAACAGGGTCAGCAGGCTCTCGAGGGTCACGAACCGCTTGCGCCCGGGCTTGGATCGCCCGTCCGTGGGCAACGGCCAGAAGCGCTTCACCTGCGTCGGCACCGGCACCAGGGCGTACAGGATCCGGCGATCCGACCGTCGCTTGACCTTGAGCGCGAGCGAGAAGCCGAGGTTGGGCAGGAAGGGGAACGGGTGCGCCGGGTCGATGGCCATGGGCGTCAGCACGGCGAAGAGCTGGGTCAGGAACTCGGGCTCCAGCCGTTCCCGTTCCGTCCGGGTGATGCGGCTCGCGTCCACCACCTCGATGCCGGCGGCCGCCAGCTCCTTGCGCAGCCGGCGCCAGTGCCGCTGCTGTTCCGTCATCAGGCCGCCCGCGGCGCGGTTGACGCGATCCAGGGTCTCGCTCGGGGTCAGGCCGTCGGCCGAGACGACGCGCACCCGCTCCCGCACCTGGCCCTTGAGGCCGGCGACGCGGGTCATGAAGAATTCGTCGAGGTTGTTCGCCGAGATGGACAGGAAGCGCAGGCGCTCCAGCAGCGGGTGAGCCGCGTTGGCGACCTCCTCCAGCACCCGGCCATTGAACGCCAGCCACGAGATCTCGCGATTGAAGAACCGCGTCGGCGAAGCCATCAGCTCTTCCGACAGCTGCAACTGGGGGGCGCGGGAGGAGGGGACCTCCGCACCCGAGGTGGTGTCGCCGATCGCCGCATCGCTCATGCAGCGGTTCTGACGCGGCGCGCGGGCGTCCGCAACCTTGCGTCGGAAAGAAGAACGCCGGCCGGGCGCCTGCCCGGCCGGCGTTCACTCCGTGTCCTGACGGACTACCAGCTCCAGGCGTCGTACACGACCTCGATGATGTAGCCGTCGAACTCGTCGATCAGATAGATATGGTTGTCGACGAGCACCCAGCGCGTCCCGACCGGCGGATAGCCGAGGCCGTAGGTCCGCCAGTCGTCGAGGCGGTAGCGCCAGAAGATCGAGGGCAGGTACTGGCCGACATGCCAGCGCTGGCCCCAGTAGCTGCGGGGAACGCTGTAGTAGCCGTGGCCCGGCGCGAAATAGAAGCCGATCCGGACCCCGGAGAAGCCCCGCCAGCGGCGGTCGTGCCGCCACCAGTCGCGTCCGTGCCGGCGGTTCCAGTCCCGACGCCAGTGATCGGCGTTGAAGCGGTTGCGGAATTCCCGGTACTCACGCCGGTCCTCCCGCCGCTCGCGCCGGTCCTCGCGCCGGTCCTCGCGCCGGTCCTGACGCCAGTCGCGGCGATCCTCGCGGCGATCCTGACGCCACTCGCGGCGCTCCTGCCGGTCTTCGGGCCGGCCCTCGCGGCGGTCCTGCCGGTCGTCGCGCCGATCCTCGCGGCGCTCCTGGCGGTCGTCCCGACGGTCTTCCCGACGCTCCGGCCGGTCCTGTCGCCACTGGGGCGGCGGGGTCGGACGATCGGCCCGCTGCTCCCGCCGGTCCTCGCGCCGCTCCTGGCGATCGTCCCGACGTTCCTCGCGGCGTTCCTGCCGGTCCTCCCGACGTTCCTGACGCGGCGGTTCGGCGCGCGGGGGACGGGGGCGTTCCGGGCGGGCTTCCGCCTGCCGCTGGACCCTTTCCTCCGCCCCGTTCTGCAGGGCGGCGCCGCGGCGCCCGCCCCGGTGTTCCCCGTCCTGGGCGAGGACGGTCAACGGCGCGGCGGCGGGGACGACGAAGGACGCGATCGCCGCTGCAACCATCAATGAGCGTTTCATTCTCGTATGTTCTCCGCACGCCCCTGTCAGACGGCTTGTGGAAAGCCTCGTCGGCGCAGGCTGAACCGGGACTGAACGGCGGCATGGATATGCATGCAGAAGCGCCCCGCGGCGGAACCGCGGGGCGTTCGGGTCGGCGCGAGCGGGTCTCGCCTAGAAGACGTCGTACAGAACGCTGGCGATCAGCCCGGTGGCGATGGCGATCAGCACGATGTCGTCGCCGGCGTGCACATAGCGGTAGCCGCGGGGCGCCGGGCGCAGGCCGTAGACGTACGGGTCGCGGACGTAATAGCCGCGGTAGGCCGGCGGGAGGTGGCCGCCCCGCTGCCAGCGATAGCCGTAATAGCGCGGCTCCACCCGATAGTAGCCGTAGCTCGGCGCGTACCAGTAGCCGTGACGGGCGCCGCGGTAGTCGCGGAAGTCGCTGCGGCCGCGCCACCAGTCGCGGTTGTTGCGGTCCCAGCGGCGCTCCTGGCGGAAGTCGCGCCGGTCGTCGCGACGCTCGCGCCGGAAGTCCCGCCGGTCTTCGCGACGATCCTGACGGTAGTCACGCCGGTTGTCGTACTCGCCGCGGCGCCAGTCACGGCGATCGTCGCGACGCTCGCGGCGGAAGTCGCGCCGATCCTCGCGGCGGTCCTGCCGGTACTCGCGCCGATCTTCGCGGCGGTCCTGGCGCCATTCGCGGCGATCGCCGCGGCTCTGCGCCTCGGCGGCGAGCGGGGCGGCGGTGGTGGCCAGCGCCAGTGCGACGACGGCGGCCCTCGTGAAGCGGTTCATGTCACTCTCCTTCCGGGCCGGAGCCCGACAGGCGGCCGACCGGTTTGTCTGCCGAACGATGTCCGCCGGCGGATGAACTGCCGCTGAACGGACCCCGGGCCGGCTGGTTGCGCGCCAGGGGCGGCGGGGCCATCTCGGGCTGAAAGGAGACGCCATGACCCGCCCCATCCAGCTCTGGTACTGGCCCACGCCGAATGGCTGGAAGATCTCGATCGCGCTCGAGGAAATGGGCCTGCCCTACGAGATGCGCCCTGTGAACATCGGCGCGGGCGAGCAGTTCGCGCCGGACTTCCAGGCCATCAGCCCGAACGGCCGCATGCCCGCCATCGTCGATCCGGAGGGACCTGACGGCGCGCCGCTGTCGATCTTCGAGTCGGGCGCGATCCTGCAGTACCTCGGCCTGAAATCCGGCCGCTACTATCCGCAGGAGCCGCGGCGCCGGGCCGAGGTCGATCAATGGCTGTTCTGGCAGGTCGGAGGTCTGGGGCCCATGGCGGGCCAGACGCACCACTTCCGCCAGTATGCGCCGGCCCTGACCCTCGACCAGCGCCATCTGGCCTACGGCGTCCGTCGCTACACCGATGAGGCGCACCGGCTCTACGGGGTGCTGGACCGCCGGCTCGGCGACCGCGACTTCGTCGCCGGCGACTATTCGATCGCCGACATGGCGATCTGGCCGTGGATCCTGCCGGGGTTGCAGGGGCAGGATCTCGCGGAGTTCCCCCACCTGAAGGCGTGGCGCGAACGGGTCGGCGCGCGGCCGGCGGTCAGGGCGGGCCGGGCCCTCGGCGACGACCTCCGCCGCAACCTGGCGGCCGCCGGCAAGGAGGCGGAGCAGGCGCGGAAGGTGCTGTTCGGCCATAGAGGCCGGTAACCAGTCCGCAAGCTCTCGCTGACTCCTTGTTAGGCCGCGTGAAGCGGAGATTACCGAAGCATTTCAGAGGTGTTTACAGCGGCGAAGTATTCGCTCCCGTGGGTCTGAATTCGCACCGTCCGGCCTTCGTTGTTAACTTTAACTTCAATCGGCGGGGCATTTCATCCGTGTCAGAGGGCGGGGCCAGAAGGGCTCCGGTTCGGGAGATACGGTGATGAACGCGCAAGAACACGCGCCGGCGATCAGCGAGGAGCAGGGCCTGCCCCTGCCGACCGCGGACATGAGCGGCGACGACCTGTTCCGTCTGGGCATGATGTACTCGACCGGCCAGGGCGGCTGCCCGATGGACCGGGTTTCGGCCCACATGATCTTCAACCTGGCGGCCATGAAGGGCTCCATCGAGGCGCGCGTCTACCGCCGCGAGATGAGCCAGGAGATGGATCGCGAGGAGATCAGCGAAGCCCAGAAGGCCGCGCGCCGCTGGATCGACGCCGGCGTGGTGACCCTGGCGGCCTGAGGGCCGCCCGCCGCCAGCCGCTCAGAACGACTGGTACTGCCCGCCGATCGCGTAGCTGAAGCCGATCGGCAGGGCGTTGCGGAACTGGGTGACGAAGTTGGCGACCTCGCCGAGCGTGGAGCGGGGGACGTAGAGGATGTCGCCGCGCCGCAGGGCCGCCACCTCGCCGCGGCGGGGCCGCAGGTCGAGCGGGCGCATCATGCGCACCCCGCCCGGCCCGCGACGGATCAGCGCCACTTCCTGCGGCCGGGCCGAGGGCAGGAAGTCCCCCGCCTGGATGATCGCCTGGTAGGCGTCGAGGTCCCCCGTCATCTCGATCATGCCCGGCGTGCGCACCTCGCCGCCCACCCAGACGCGGATCGGCCCGGCCGTCTTCAGGGTGACCTCGACCACCGGCCGGCGCAGCTGCCCGGCGAAGGCGTCCGAGGCGTCGGCCTCAAGCTCCGCCAGGGTGCGGTCCGCGGCCATGATCTGTCCGACCAGCGGCAGGGAGACCCGCCCGTCCGGCCCGACGCGCAGGGTGCGGGTCAGCTCCGGGGCGGTCGGGGTGGCGATCTCGATCTCGTCGCCGGGATAGAGCACGTACTCGGGCTCGGCGTCGGTCCAGTCGGCGAAGGCGACTTCGGGGAAGGCCTGCGGGCCGGTCTGTCGCACCCGGGCGGCGCCCGGCGCCGGCGACGAGGCCCAGGCCGGCTCCCCGCCCCAGGGATCGCCCACGCCGCCGCATCCTGCGGTCATCGCGCCGCCGACCCCGGCGAGGCCGAGGAGAAGGGTGCGGCGATGGATGGACATGGCGGAATCGCTCCGGTGCAGCGGCGTCGAGGGCAGGGTGGTCCGGCTATGGGTAACCCATGGTTAACGCCGGTGGGCGAAGGCTGCGCAGGTCAGTCCCGTTCGATGGAATCAGTCCGCCCGCATGCGCACGACGGCCTACACCACAGTCCGCCCGCGCTACGGCTTCGCTGACGTCGTCGGCCTGCTGTTCCGCGAATTGCTGCTGATGATCGTGGTGTTCCTGGCCATCTTCGCGCTGGGGGCGGCCGCCGTGCTGACCCTCAAGAAGTCCTACACGGCCAGCGCCAGCGTCTACGCCGGGGTCGGGCAGGAGTACGTCTACCAGCCCCGCGTCGGGGCCCAGCAGGACCGCGGCGGCCAGCCGCTGGAGGCGGACGCGGTGGCGCAGTCGGAAGCCGCCATCCTCGGCAGCCTCGAGGTCAAGCGCCGCACCGTGCGCGCGGTGGGCCCGGCGGCGATCCTCGGGGACGACGCGGCCGGAACCGCGGCCGAGAAGGAGACCGCGGCGCTCAAGGTGCTCGACAACAACCTCGGGGTGGGGGTCACGCCCGGCAGCGCCATCATCTCGGTCTCCTATCGCTCCGGCGATCCGCAGCGGGCGGCGAGGGTGCTCAACGCCCTCGTCGACCAGTACCTCGTGCGGCGCCGCGAAGTGTTCCGCGACCGCGCCGACCCCGCGCCCTATGCGGCGCAGCGGGAGGCCTTCGAGGACGACCTCGCCTCGGCCGACGCCGCCTACGAAGCCTTCCTGCAGTCCAACGACATCGGCGACTTCGCCACGGCCAAGGCGACGCTCGCGGCCAATTTCCAGACGGTCTCGGCCGAGACGCTGTCGGTGCGCGCCCAGCTGCAGCAGGCCAGCCAGCGTCTCGCCACCCTCGAGGCGCAGCTGGCGCAGCAGCCGGCGGAGGTCGTGCTGCAGCAGGACCTGAACATCTCGGCCCAGGACCAGATCCTGCAGCTGCGCACCCAGCGGGAGAACCTGCTCGCCCGCTACACCGAGGACGCCCAGCCGGTGCGCGACATCGACGAGCAGATCGCCCAGCTCCAGGCCTTCGTGGCGACGGGGACCGCGGTGGGCGCCAAGGAGGTCCGCACCGGTCCCAGCGCGATCTTCACCGAGATCGAGACGGCGCGGATCAACGCCGCCGCCGACCGCGACGCGCTGGCGGCCCGCCTGCGCGTGCTGGAAGGGCAGCTGACGACCCTGCGCGGGCGGCTGGCCGAGCTGACGCGGCTGGAGTCGACCCATGCCACCCTCGCCGGCAACCGCGAGACCCTGACGGCCGCGATCCGCGACTTCCAGCAGCGCGAGAGCCAGTCCCGCGCGGATCGCGCCCTCGTCGCCGCGGGCGCGGACAACGTCACCGTTCTGGAGCGCGCCCAGGCCCCGACGCGGGGCAGCAGCCTGAAGGCGCCCCTGCTGGCGGTGGTGTTCCTGTTCGCCGCCTTCACCGCCCTGTGCGTCGGCCTGCTGCGGGTGTTCACGCGCCGGGGCTACGCCACGCCGGCCTCGACGGGGCGGACGCTCGATCTTCCGGTGCTCGCCGTCGCTCCGGTGAAGGCCCGCTGACCCGCCCGTGTTACCGTAGGGTGTGGTGAACGGCGCGTAGCGATTCGATGGTCGATCTGACATCCGAGATGGCCGCCCTCTGGGCCGCGCTGGGGCCCGCGCCGGGTCACCGCGGCCGCGTGATCCAGATCGCCGCCGCCACGACCGGCGAGGGCGTCTCCACCGTGGCGCGGGAGTACGCCCGCCTCGCCGCCGTCCGCGCCCGCAAGCCCGTCTGGCTCATCGATGCGGACCTGTCCCAGCAGGGGCAGGTGGAGGCGATCGCCGCCCAGCCGGACCGCTTCGGGCGGATGGGCAAGGCGGCGGCGGCGACGCCGGACGGATCCATCTTCTTCGCCGTGACGCCGCGGGTGACGGACCGGGACGGCAAGCCCGTCCATCCGGCCCGGCTGGTGACGGCGCGACCCTTCCTCGGCGGTCGTCTGTGGGCCACCCGTTTCGCGGGCGAGAACCTGCGCTCCGGCCAGCGGGCGGAGGTCCTGGGCGACGCGCGCTACTGGGACGCCCTGCGCCGGCACGCGGATACGGTGGTGATCGATTCTCCGGCCGCCGACCGCAGCGACACGGCCATCACCCTGGCGCCGTTCGTCGACGCGACGGTGCTGGTGGTCGCCGCCGGCGGCGCCTCCCCGGGGGAGCCGATGATCCTGCGCGACGAGATCGAGGCGGTGGGCGGTCGGATCGCCGGGGTGGTGGTCAACCGGTCGACCTACCAGCCGCCCGCCTTCCTGCGCCGGCTCACCGGCTGAGCGATCGCTGACGATCCAGCCGGGCCACTTCGTGGGCGCCGTAGAAGCGCGGCTCCAGACCCTTCATCCAGAACAGCTTTCCGAGACCGCGGGCGGCGCGGTCCAGCGCGTCGGCCCGGCGGGGATGGCGCAGGACAGACAGGCCGGCGGCGACTGAACCCCAGATGGCGGTCTGGCCCGCGCCGATCACCATCCAGCGCAGCACGCCCGGCCAGTCGCGCGCCGCGGCGGCCGTCTGGCTGGGGCCCTGCCCGTAGGCGAAGGCGCGGGCGAGGGTGTAGCGGAGGGTGGCGCGGTGCGCCGGCGCGAACTCCTCCACCCGGGCGTCGGCCGCCCAGCCGAACCGGCCGCCCCGGCGCCGGAGTCCGGCGAACAGGATGTCGTCCTCGCCGCCCATGTCGTCGGCGGCGGTGCTGAAGGGGGCGGCGCCCGGCAGGGCCGTGCGCCGCAGCATCAGCGAGTTGCCGCAGCCGCAGGGCCGGTCGATCAGACCGGTCTCCGCGGGCCCCGCCCGGCCGAAGAAGCGCTCCAGATAGGGCTGGAGCCACGGCGCCGCCTCCGGCGCCCGGCCGGTGATGGGCCCGAACACCACATCGGCGCCCGTGGCCGCCTGCGCGTCGAGCAGGGCGGCGAGCCAGCCCCGCGAGGCGGCCTCGTCGTCGTCGAGAAAGGCGATCAGGGGGGCGTCGGTCGCGGCCAGGCCGGCGTTGCGGGCGGTGGCCACCCCGGGGGTCGGCGCATGCCGGTACACCAGGGGCCAGGGCGCCGCGGAGCGCAGCGACTCGACCATCGACGCGGCCGAGCCAGCCGGATCGTTGTCCACCACCACGATCGCCGCGATCCGGTCGTCCACCCCCTGCTGGGCGAACAGGGACCGGAGGGCGCGCGCGAGGCTGTCCGGCCGCCGCAGGGTGGGCACGAGGATGGCGACGTCGCCCATCACACCGCCTCCGCATAGAGGGCGGCCCGGTACAGGCGCAGCGAGAAGGCCCGGGCGGCGGTCGGCAGCCACTCCGCGGTCGCGGCGCGCTTCAGCAGGCTTCGGAGCGGCCGCAGGGCCGGCAGCCGGCGCAGCAGGCGCGCGGCGCGATAGCTGGGGTAGGCGGCGACGATCTCCGGGTGGCGCGCGGCCATCCGGCCGAAGTTGGGCGCCGACTGTTCGTACTTGGCGGCGAGGGCCGGGACGGTGTCGAGGCCCATGTGCGTCGCCGGGTTGTCGACGTGGAGCACCGGGAAACGGCGGGCGACGCGGATGGCCCACTCCACGTCCTCCCAGCCCCAGCCGGTGAAGCCGGGATCGAAGGCCTCGGCCTCGAACACGTCGCGGCGGACGAGGAGGTTGGAGGTGTAGACGTACTTGGCCGGCTGCTTCGCCCGCTCCGCCGAGGGGACGCACTCCGACTTCGCCGCCAGGGCGCGGTGGACGGCGAAGCGAGGCGCGTCCGGCGCCTGCAGCAGGGAGAAGCCGCCGAAGGCGACCGCCGGCCGCTCGCGCCGGACCAGCGCCGCCCAGTCCTGCAGGAAGTGGGGACTGTCGGGCCGCATGTCGCTGTCGAGGAACAGCAGCGCCTCGCCCCGGGCGGCGGCGGCGAGGCGGTTGCGGCCCGGCGCCCGGCCCTCGTTGGCGGCGAGGGTGATCAGGCGCGCCGGCAGGGTCATCCGGCGGATGAGAGCCGTCAGCCGCGCGGTGAGTTCGGCGTCGGCGGTGCCGTCGTCCAGCAGGACCACCTCCATGCCGCCCCCCAGCGCCGGCGCCTCCGTCTCCAGCCGCTCCAGCAGGTCGGACGGGTCGTCGCGCAGGAAGGGCGTCAGCACCGACAGCGAGGGGGCGGCTCCGGCCCAGGCGGCGTTCCCGACGACGGCGGCGCTCATGCGGCGGCCTTCCGGGCCCGGAACCGCCGGACGAGACGGGCCGCCACGTCGCGCACGCCGGCGGCGTTCAGCGTCAGGGCCGCGGCGGCGTAGACGAGGGCGCCGACGCCGGCGTCGAGGACCAGTTCGGCCACGCCGCCGAGCGGGGGCAGGGCGCGGACGACGAGGGCCATCAGGGCCGTGGCGGCGGCGCAGCGCAGCAGGCTGTCCCAGGCCACGGGCAGGGGCAGCACGGCGCGGCCGAGCGTCAGGGTGGCGGCGAGCCCGAGGGCGAAACTCGCCGCCGTCGCCCACGCCGCCCCCATGACGCCGAAGCGCGGCACGAGGACGAGGTTCAGGGCCACGTTGGCGAGCGCGGGCAGGCTCATGGCCGCCAGCAGCCGGCCGGTGCGCCGGCCGAGGGTGAAGGCCTGGCCGAAGTAGTAGGCGGTGAGGCCGTAGAGCAGGGCGGAGAGGGCGATCCACGGGGTGATGGCCGCCGCCGCCGTGCGCAGCTCCTCGCCGATCAGCACCTCCGCCAGCGGCCGGGCCACCAGGGCCACGCCCGCGGCCGCCGGCAGGCCGATCAGCAGGAAGGTGGACAGCTGCTCCCGGGCCGCGGCCTGCAGCCGGGCGGCGCCGCCGCGCTCCAGCGCCATGACCAGGGCCGGCTGCCCGGCCGCCCCCAGCCACAGGAACAGCACGTCCAGCGTCCGGTTCGCGATCGAATAGCCGGCGTGATAGGCGCCGACCGCCGCCTCGTCGAGGAAGGCCGCGAGCAGGAAGCGGTCGGTGGAGGCGAGCACCACGGTGAGCGCCAGGGAGGCGGCGATCGGATAGCCGTAGACGGCGTAGCCGCGCAGCCGCGCGGGCTCCAGCCGGCCGCCGCGCGCCTCGCGCAGTTCGGCGGGGAGCACGAAGGGCAGGGCGAGCAGGGGCGCGAGACCGAGGCCCAGCAGGGGCGCGGCCCCGCCGGCGCCGGCGAGGGCGAAGCCGACCCCGATGACGAGACCGCCGACGGTGGTGGCGATGTCCAGCCCCGCCGCCCGACCGACCTCGCCCGCGGCGCGGTAGCGTTCCTGGGCGAGCTTGACCAGGCAGCGGGCCGGCACGCCGGCGAGGCCGGCGGCGAGGGCGAGGCGGAACAGCGGCTCGACCGGGGACAGCCACAGAACCGCCCCCACGAGGACGAGGAAGCCGGCGGAGAGGACGAAGGCGATGCGGTAGAGGCTGGCGAAATGGCTCGCCAGCCCGGCGCCCGCGGTCTCCGCGGCCCAGAAGCGGGCCATGGCCGCCTCGAGCCAGCTGAACACCGCCACATGGGCGAGGGTCACCACCGAGAAGGCGAGGGCGTAGCGACCGAACGCCTCGGCGTCGAGCAGGCGGGTGAACAGGACGATGGTCAGGAAGCCGACCACGCCCTGGACGATGTTGGCGGGCAGGTAGCCCCAGACGCCCTTCCAGAACATCAGCCGCTCCGGGTCACCGGACGGCCGCGCGGTCGCCGAGCAGGACCGGAACCGTGATCGCCATGATCCACAGATCCATCCACAGGCTCTGGCGCTCGACATACTCGATGTCGAGGCGGACCCGGCGGCGCACGTCCTGGGCCGTGTGCAGGGGCCCGCGCGAGCCGTTCACCGCCGCCCAGCCGGTCATGCCGGGCTTGATCCGGTGACGGTGGGCGTACTCGCCGACCAGGCGGGCGGACTCCACGTGGCCGGTCTTCATGCCGATCGCGTGCGGCCGCGGGCCGACCAGGGACATCTCGCCGCGCAGCACGTTGATCAGTTGCGGCAGCTCGTCGAGGCTGGTCTTGCGGATGAAGCGCCCGATGCGGGTGACCCGGTCGTCGTCGTGGGTCACCTGACGGCTGGCGGTCGCGTCGGCCGCCTCGTGGCGCATGGAACGGAACTTCCAGACGACGATCTCTTCCTGGTTGAAGCCGTGCCGCCGCTGGCGGAACAGCACCGGCCCGGGACTGTCGAGGCGGATGGCGAGGGCGATCAGGGCCATGACCGGGGCGAGCAGGACGAGGGCGAGGAGGCCGAGGATCAGATCCTGCAGGCGCTTGTTGAACGCCCGGCGATCGGGATCGGCCGGCCCGCTGACGTCGGCGAGCGGGGCGGCGGCCAGACGGTCGAGGGCGGAGGCGGTCTCGGCCGGGCCGTCCGGTTCGACCAGCAGGGTGACCTCGTTCGGCAGCGTCCCGAGGCGGGCGGTCAGCTCCCGCACCCGCGCCTCCGCCCGCGGATCGATGGCCAGAACCACGCGATCGACATACGGCGTCATGCGGTGGGCGAGCAGGTCGTCGGCGGCGCCCAGCACCGGCACTCCGGCCACGGCCCGCGGGGCCCGGGCCAGCCGGTCGTCGAAGATTCCCAGCACGTTCAGGTCCCGGCGCTTGAGGGCTTCGCGGATCAGGCTCTCGGCGTGACGGGTCGCGCCGACAAGGACGATGTTGGGGGTGAGGGCGCCCGAAGTCCGCCAGCGGTCGACGAGGCGGCTCCAGCCCAGGTGCATGGTCCCGAGGAGGCCGAGCGCCAGCACGGCCCACAGGGCGAGCGCGCGCGTCGACGCGCCTTCGCCATCCACGAGGAGACCGGTCGCGAAGGCGGCCGCTGCGCCGGCGGCGACGATGGCGAAAATCGCGAGCAGACGCGGGCCCTGTCGTTCGCCGCGGGCGAAGCGGTAGCGCCCGGTGGCGCGCATCAGGCCGAGGATCGTCGCGGCCCCGACCGCATAGGGCGCCACGTCCGCGACCTGCGCGCGGACGAGCGGACCGGAGGCGGCGGCCCAGGCGCAGACCAGGGTGAGACCGAGCACCGCCAGCACGTCGAAGGCGCGGAAATAGTGGGCGGCGAGGCGGGAGGCGTGCCGCTGACGGGCGTTGAGCCAGACCTCGGGCCGGAACGGTCCCCGTCGCGCGGCGCCGTCGCCGGCCGTCCGCGCGGGCGGCCGCGCCGGCGCAGCGTCGTCAACGGTCAGAGGGCTGGCGGCGTGGGTCATGCGTCCGGGCGGAAGGTTTGTCCCGAGCTTGCCGCGTCCGCCTCACTGTCGCGTTAACGGGCGGCGGCGTCGCCAGACCCGTTGCGCCCGCCCGCGCGCTCCGGTAAGCACGCCGCCTGCCGGAGACGTGGCCGAGTGGCTGAAGGCAACGGTTTGCTAAATCGTCGTACCCTGTAAGGGGTACCGAGGGTTCGAATCCCTCCGTCTCCGCCAGACCCCCCCCC
>Ga0233425_10002059_pt1 | contig 41345 bp, 28 predicted proteins | sample Watercolumn_Towu_2_FD_181712 | JGI IMG/M metagenome (GOLD analysis project Ga0233425, IMG submission 181712) | Freshwater microbial communities from Lake Towuti, South Sulawesi, Indonesia - Watercolumn_Towuti2014_140_MG | ecosystem: Environmental > Aquatic > Freshwater > Lake | place...
CCGAATGAGTTTTTGCCACCGTTGGGTTGCACACCACTCGAGATCAGCACGACAAAACCGGGCAGATTCTCGTTCTCCGATCCGAGGCCATAGGTGGTCCAGGCGCCAAGCGACGGCCGACCAGAACGCGGCGAGCCGGTATACAGCAATAATTCGGCCGGCGCGTGGTTGAATTGCTCGGTGAACATCGAGCGGATCACGCACATCTCGTCCGCCACGCCGTGGAGATGGGGAATCGCGTCCGAGAGCCAGACACCGCCTTGGCCATGCTGGGCGAATTGCCGCGGCGTTCCCAGCAGTTTCGGTGTGCCGGTCGTAAAGGCGAATCGCTTGCCTTCAATAAACGAGCGTGGCGCATCTTGCCCGTTCAATCGCACCAGCTCGGGTTTGTAATCATAAAGGTCGAGATGGGGAGGCGAACCGGTCAGATGCAGGTAAATCACACGCCGGGCCCGCGGCCGAAAATGCGGATCGCGCGGCTGCAGAGGGTTCGTGGTGCGCTCAACGGCAGGCGTTGAGTCCGCCGCCATCAACGTCGATAAGGCAAGCGCACCGAGTCCCACCTGGCAGTCGCCGAGGAACGTGCGGCGGGTCTGTTGCCGCAACCTGGCGAATTCAGATGAGGGTTTTTTCTTTGCCATAACCGGCTCCTTGAATGCACGAAGCTCGAATGCACTTGTTTTGCGAGATCATCGCTTCATGAACAGTTCATCCAGATTCAAAATGACATTACTGATCACCGTCCAGGCCGCGAGTTCATCGGCTGCGACGCCCGCCGGCAACGGCCCCAAGGGTTCGGTCGCCATTTTCGTTGCAAGTTCCGGTGACTGAGCGAACCGCGCTCGCGAGTCGCGGTAGAGCTGGACCAGCCGAGCGCACTCGCTTTCGCTGGGCGGGCGCGCCAGGCACGTTCGGAATCCGTAAACGACTCGAGCGACCGTCAGCGCGTCGGGATCGCCGCCGCTTCCGGACGCCACCGCCTCGGACGGCTGGTAGCTGGCGATACGCCGCGCCAACGCCTGGGCAGCCTCGATGTACACCGGGTCATTCAAGGTGACGAGGGCCTGCAGAGGCGTATTCGTCCGCCCGCGCCGCAAGGTACAGACTTCGCGATTGGGTGCATCGAATGCCGCCATCGACGGGTAGGGATTCGACCGGCGCCATGTCGTATAGAGCCCCCGCCGATGCCGATCCTCGCCGTCGCTTGTCGCCCAATCAATGCCGCTGCCAAACGCCGCTGACAAACCAATCGCCGGCTGCGGCGGATTGACCGACGTGCCAAACATCTTTCGACTCAGCAAACCGCTCGCCGCCAATGCCTGGTCGCGGATCATCTCGGCCGACATGCGAAACCTCGGTCCCCGCGCCATCAGGCGGTTCTCCGGGTCCCGTTCATACAACTCGTGTGTCACCAGCGACGACTGCCGATAGGTCGCCGAGCTGACCATCAACTTCAACAATCCCTTCATGTTCCAGCCGCTCTCCATGAATTCGCTCGCCAGCCAATCCAGTAATTCCGGATGCGATGGCAACTCGCCTTGCGCACCGAACTCTTCGCTGGTACTGACGATTCCCACGCCATACAGCTGCTCCCAGAATCGATTCACGATCACGCGGGCCGTGAGCGGGTTGTTGCGGTCGACGAGCCAGCGGGCGAGGCCGAGGCGATTCAGGGGGGCGCCTTCCGGGAGCGGGTGAAAGACGGCCGGAGTCCCTTCGTTCACCTCGTCGGCCAGATCCAGGAAATTTCCGCGCAATTGAACTCGGGTCTTACGCCGCTCGTTCGGTCCTCGCTCTTTCATGATCGGCACGGTGGTCAGCGGCTTGAGTTCGGCGAGCTGCTTGCGAACGGCCGCCAGCCGCTCACGGTCGGCCTGCAATTCGGGCGCAATGCTCAGGTAGTGATTGACCAGCTCCTGACGCTGTGCGTCACTGCGTTGACTTTCGTCCAGCATCAGGATTGCGAGGATCGTCGCGGGCGTTCGCGCGAAGCTGGCAACTCGTTCGTCGCCGGTTACGCCAAGTCGGAATCGGCCAAGCGTGTGCTGCTCGTGCGGCGAATTCTGCTCGATCTGCAGCGACAGCGTCGCGCCTGCTGCAATCTCGATCGGCGTGGCGGTCAAAAGCGTGACTTGATGCGCGACGCCTGCCTGCCCACCCACCGCCCAGCCCTTGCCGGGTTGCGGCTTGATTAGGAAATTGGCATCAAACCCGGCCTGCTGGTAATCGGCCAGCGCGGCGACAAATTCGACGGGACGAACGCCGCTTACCGCAAACTCGCCGCTCGGCTTGGGCGGCTCGCTCCGCGACTGCTCCCAGACCACTTCCCGCTTGTCGTTCATCACGATGACGCGGTAGGAATTCAATCGGGCTTCGGTGCCAATATCGGTTCGGTTCCAGACTACGATACGGTCCAGCGGCTGCATGTCGAGCAGATCAACTTCCCACCACGGATCGTCGGCAGCCGCTGTATGCGAAACCGATCGATTCTCGTAGCGTCCGTCGGTATTGCCGTCGATCGCCAACTCGGCAGGTCCGTCAAAGCCGGTGCTGATCTGCGTCGCCTTACCCTGCGTGGCGAGATTCTTCGCTCCTTGAAAAACCTGAACTTCGGCCAGATGCAGAAACGCCTGCTTGCCTTGCAGGACCACCCGGACATAACGTCCCGATTGCGGGAGATTCCCAGGCGGCTGGAGCCCCGCGGTGATCTTCGAGACGACGAAGTTACCGTTAGCGTGACCGGGTCCTTTCGACGGCAACGCATCGTCGGGAAGTGCCTCGAGCCGGACCGCGGTCAATCGTCCCGCCTCCAGCGGCAACTCGAGCGTATAGGTATCCGTCTTCGCTCCCGCCGCGACGCGCAGTGATTCATCCGATGCGTCGCGCGCAATCGCAGTCCCGCTGGCCGCTATCACAGAATTCGGTGCGGGCACCCGCCAGGCGAGATCCCTGGGGAAATCGCGTGCCCAGCCCGTCGCAGCCTCCCGCAACGCGTCCGTCGGCGTCGCCAGTTTTCGTTCCAGACTCTTGACTTCCTCCGACCACTGGTCGCGGTTCCGGATCTGCTCGGCACTGAACAATGAAATCAGTGGGCTTTCGTCGTTGCGGTCGGCATCCTGAGTGTTGTTAAAGAAGGCAAAGAGTTGAAAATACTCCCGCTGGGAAAGCTGATCGTACTTGTGGTTATGGCACTGTGCACAGTGAATCGTGGTTCCCATCCAGACCGCCATCGTCGTGTTGACGCGGTCGACGATCGCCACATTGCGAAACTCTTCGTCGTCGGTGCCGCCTTCGCTGTTGGTTAAGGTGTTGCGATGAAAGGCGGTGGCGATGATCTGAGATTCGCTGGCATCGGGGAGCAGGTCGCCCGCGATCTGCTCCATGGTAAACTGGTCGAACGGCATATTCGCATTCAGCGCGCGAATCACGTAATCGCGGTAACCCCAGATCGTGCGGCGCGGGTCGTCGGCATAGCCGGCGGAATCGGCGTAGCGGGCCAGGTCCAACCAGAGGTGAGCCCAGTGTTCGCCAAACGAATCTCGCTGCAACAGATCGTCGACCAATGCGCCGTACGCCATGGGGCTGTCGTTCGCAACAAACTTATCCAGGTCCTCGATCGATGGCGGGAGTCCGGTCAAGTCGAGAAACAGGCGTCGGATCATGGTCTCGCGGGAGGCGGCCGCCGTCGGACGCAAGCCCTCGCGCTGGAGTCGTTGCGCGACAAAGTGGTCGATCGGGTTCTTCGGCCAGGTGGCATCATCGACCGCGGGGACGACAGGACGCTCGATTCGGCGGTACGACCAATGCACCGAGTAGGCCGCACCTTGGGCGATCCATGCCTTGAGCAAACCTCGCTCGTGATCATTCAGCAATCGTCCTGTCGACGGCGGCGGCATCCGTTCCTCGGGGTCGGTCGAGAGAATCCGGCGCATCAACTCGCTTTGTTCGGGATGGCCCGGGACAACCGCTACCGTGCCACCTTGGTCGGCCGTCGCGCCGGCCAGTGTATCCAACCGCAGTCCATTGGTGCCGCCCTTACGTTCATTCGCGTCGGGACCATGGCACTTGAAACAAGCATTGGACAGGATCGGCCGGATGTCCCGATTGAAGTCAATCGTGGCCTCCTGACCCGATACCGATCTGCAGCTGACGCACAACAACAGAATCATCAGGTAACGCAAACCCATCGAATCGTCCTCGTTACAATTCCGAACAGGCATGATATTCCGGGAGTTCGCCGTCGCCGGGCGGGGATGCAATTGCGCTTTGCGGAGGGTCGGCAGGTAACTAAAACCGTGGCGGGCCGCCGCCCCGATCGGTCGCTCGGCGGCGTAAGTCCAGTATAACGAATCCCGGTCCAAAACGCAGCCGAGTTGGCAATTCGTACCGATTCATTGGCATTGATTGGTCGAGCCCGTAGGTGGGTCGAGCCCGTAGGGTGGGTCGAGGTACTCCGAGGCCCACCAGATTCCGTGGCATTGCTAATTGGGGTGCGTTGAAAAACGGTGTCCTCTCGGCAGGCTGTAAATTGTCGCTTTCTAAGTTTACTCAATCTGCCGCGCGACGCGAAGATTTTCGCGGGGTGATTCGAACTCCGCTCGGGCTCTACAAAGGGGGCTCCCGGAACCGCTGGGTGGGTTCCAACAGAAAAGGCCAGGAGTTGCACCCCGGATTGGCGGAGCGGTGGCACTGCTGGAATAGCTCTGATAGAACTGATGTATTAACCGTAGGGGTGGTCTGGCAAAACGGGGCTTGGCGGATCCTGATGGACCCTTACCCAGGGCGGCGCTTCGCGGCTGCGCCGCGGCGCTCTGCCCTGGGCTAATATGTGAATGCCCCTTCGGGCCTTCGGGGCGAAAAGACCGTTGGACCGCAGGATCGGACGCGACGATCCCGACGACCCACCCGACGACAACGCTTGGGGCTGAGGTGTTGCCAGCCAAGCCGCCCCGAACAGTATAATGCCCCTGTCGGGCAAACTATGGGAATTCCAGTCCCTTCGCTTCACCGATCATGTCGGAAACCGGCGTACCGTTAGCTATCGAATCAATCTTAGCACGAATGCGGGCCGAATGGACCGCGGGCCGTCGCTGCCGCCTCGAATCGTTGCTGGACGAATCGGAGACTTCGTCGCTGAGCAGCGCACATTGGATCGCGTTGATTCGCGAGGAGATCGCGCAGCGGCAAGCTGCGGGCGAAGCGTCGACGATTCGCGAGTATCTCGACCGGTTTCCCGATTTGCGCCAGGAGTTAGAGCGATCCGATCTCTTTTCGGCTGAGAAACCGCCTTCGCAATTCGACGTGACAACGTCCGTCGATCCCGAGCAAACGCACACATATCGTGCTGCCGCCGCTGCCGATGCGCTGCCTCGCCAGTCGACCCTGTTTGGCGATTATGAGATCCTCGGTGAAATCGCGCGAGGCGGCATGGGGGTGGTCTACCGCGCGCGGCAGAAGCGATTGAACCGGACCGTCGCGCTGAAGATGATCCTGGCCGGCCAACTTGCGTCGGACGCGGCGATCCGACGGTTTTACGCAGAAGCCGAAGCAGCAGCTCAACTGGAACATTCTGGCATCGTGCCGATATTTGACATTGGCCAGCGCGACGGCCAGCATTATTTTTCCATGGCCTATGTCGCGGGGCAGAGTCTGCAGGAGCGGCTGCTGCAGGGCCCCATGCCCCCGCGCGAGGCGGCTCAACTGATTGCCCAAGTCGCCGACGCGGTGCGGTTCGCTCACGAAAAAGGGATCATTCACCGCGACCTGAAACCGCACAATATCCTGCTCGATTCGGCCGGCCAGCCCAAGGTCACCGACTTTGGACTGGCAAAACGATCCGATAGCAACGAAGAACTCACGCAATCGGGCGACTTGCTCGGCACGCCAAGTTACATGGCGCCGGAACAGGCGCAGGGCCTTACGCGCGAGGTGGGGCCGCAAACGGATGTTTACGCGTTGGGCGCCATCCTGTTCGCAACGCTGACCGGCCGCCCACCGTTCCAGGCCGCGTCGCTCGCCGATCTGCTGCGGCAAGTGATCGAACAGGACCCCGTTCCGTTGCGGTTGCTGAACGCCGCGATTCCCAAGGACTTGGAGACCATCTGCCAGGCCTGCCTGCGCAAGCCAACCCAACGACGATATCCCAGCGCCGCCGCACTGGCCAGCGACCTGGAACGGTTTCTGCACGGTGAACCGATTGCGGCGCGGCCGATCGGCCGCGCCGAGCGGCTTGGGCGCTGGTGCCATCGCAATCCGATCGTCGCGGCCTTAACCGTCAGCTTGCTGATCGCGATCGTCGCCGGAGTCGGTGGCATTTTCTGGAAATGGCGCGATGCGGAATTCCAGAAGAGCTTGCTTGCTTCGGCCAACAGCGAGATCGAACGCAAGAACGAAACAACCGAAATCGCTTTGCGACAAGAACGCATCGCCAGGAAACAAGCCGACGCAATCCACGAGTTCCTTGTCAACGCGTTGTTGACATCCGCAACGCCGTACGAGTCGTTGGGGCGCGACGTCACGGTCAGAGAAGTGCTCGCGAATGCCTCGTCACGCGTCGCCGCGGCATTTGAAAATCAGCCGGAATTGGAGGCACCGATCCGGGTTACTCTGGCCGATACCTACCTTTCGTTGGCGGACTTTGACGCCGCCGAGCAGCATATCCTACGGGCCGATCAACTCCAGCAGCAACATCTCCCGGACTCCCACGAACTGGCAGCACAAATCGGCAGCACTTTGTCCCAGCTGCGCATCCACCAGGGACGGGCCGATGAGGGTATTGCGATCGCGCGGGAACGATTGGACCGCGCCCAATCCCAGTTGGGTGACGAACATCGCGAAACACTCGTGCTGATCGATGTGCTCGGTTCGGCCCTGCGCGATCAGGGACGACTCGACGAAGCCGCAGTCTACCTTCAACGAGCACTCGATGCGCGCAAGCGCACGATGGACGAATCAAGCTTGGAGGTCATGATCTCCATGGGCGAGTTCGCATTGCTGCTGATCGACCAGGGGAAGGCGGCCGATGCCGAGTTGCTGCTGCAGCAAACGCTCGACCTCGAACGCCGCTATCTCGGCGACAAGCATCCGGACGCGTTGAGCCAGATGAACAATCTTGGACTGCTGAAACTCGATCTTCGCAAGCTTGCGGAAGCGGAGGCCTTGTTCCGCGAATGCCTGGCCATACGAATGGTCGTCCAAGGCCCGGAACATGAAGCCACACTCACGACCATGCACAACCTGGCCCTCGCGCTGGGGCAATCCGGTCAGTTTGACGAAGCGGAACGCCTGGAGCGCGCCTCCCTGGAGATCCGTCGCCGGCAGTTTGGATCCGACCACCCCGATACGCTGCTCTCCATGGGTGCACTCGGCAACATCCTCCGCGACCGCCGGCAGTTCATCGAAGCCGAACAGCTGTTGCGGGAAACCGTGGATCGGCACGGCGCGCTGTTTGGTGCCGAGCACCCTCACACAATCGTCATGCAAGCGAATCTTGGGAATGTTCTTCTCTCGCAAAATAGATACTCGGAAGCAGAGCCGTTGCTGCGGCAGGCCGTGGAGTCCTCGCTACGCATCATTGGCCCCGATCATATCAATACAATGAGGATCCACCTGCTTTGGACCAAAGCGTTAGCACGGATCGGTCGTCTGTCGGAAGCTGTCACCGAACTAAGACAGTCGCTGGCGGCTCACCAGAGGTTCTTCGGTGCCGATCATCGTGCAGTGGCCGTAGTTCAGTCTGAACTGGGAGAGACACTTCTAGAAGCCGAAGACTACGTCGAAGCCGCATCGGTATTTCAGGCCAATCTGAACCTGCTACAGAACCTGCCCGAACCGAATGAACGCGAGAAAATCAGAAATCAGCTGTCGCTGAGTGCGTGCCGGCTGAAATTGCGCCAGTTCGATGAAGCCGAGCAACTGTTACTCGATTGCCATCGATCACTTCAACGGCCCTCGGTCAACCGCGATGAATTCGAACTGCCGACCATCACTGGGTTCGTGATGCTCTACGACGCCTGGGAAAAACCCGAACAGGCAACCGAGTGGCGGAGAGTTATGGATGAGCTTGGCAAGGCAGGACGCTCAACTTCGGACGACAAACTGTGTCCCTGAACGTCTGACCCTGTGCGATCGCCGCCGCCACATCGTGCGTTTCCGGGTCGGTCGCTCGGCCGTGCTCGACCGTCCGCGTTCAACGCCGACGACGGTGAGCGGCGAGCGATTCCTGCCATTGGCTCACGGCGCTGGCTAACCCGCTCCAGGGGTCGAGACTGGCCGGGCCCGATTGCGCAGCGTCAAGGACCGCATCGACCGCACGCGGCTGCAACGGGCGGACCCACGAGGCCGATTCGCCTTCCGGTCCATCTTCGCCCTCGCCGCCTCGCGATGCCGCGTTCAACGTGTTGATGACCAGAATCGCGTCCAGTGCGGCGACCAGATCGTTTCCCGACACATCGACAAAGGGCGGCGGGGCGATCGGATAGTTGGGGGGGACCGGCAATTTCCCCGAGCGATCGGCGAGCGTCGGGTTATTCAGCTCGTTGATGACCAGGATGGCGTCGAGCGGTGCGATGATCCCGTTATCGTCAACATCTTCGGCGCGGCGCGGGTTGCGCCATGGATGAGGATTGGCATCCTGTTTGAGCACGAACAGGTCGTAGGAGCCGAGCGTACCGTTTTTCTCCACGACCTCCAGGTAGTAATTTCCCGAGGTAGGGATGAACTGGTTCAGGATCATCGGGTCGGCGTCCTCGAAGCTCCCGGTCTGCGACGATCCGAAGGAATTCGCACCGAGAAACACGTCGTCGGACGCCGCGACCAGATTCCCGTTCGCGTCGAGCAGCCGCAACCGGGCATCGAAGTTGCCTGGCTCCGCGTAGACCCCCGTGGCCAAGACCTGCGCCGTGAGCAGGTCGCCGGCTACCGCATTGATCGAATAGATGTCGACCTGAGCCGCTTGATCGAAAATGCCGCCTTCCAGATTGGCCGACCGGAGGCCGAACAGACCGCTTGCCGTCAAGTCTTGCAGCGACAGCGGCGCGGCTGTGGCGATCGAGCTGTGGTTGACGAGCGGCTCGCTCTGGCCGGGCAAAGTCTCGGACGATGCAAAATGGGAGTAGAAGAGCTTCGCGCGCGAAAGCAGCGAGAACCCAAACGATGCGGTGGAACCGTAACGACTGGAATCGAGCGCCGCCAGGTTGTCCGCCGAAACCGGATCCCGATTCTGCACCGCGCCGGTGTTGTCGTAATTCAGCGACGTGATGTGGGGATCGCCGTAGGCGTCCGGCCGCGCTAACCCCAACATGGCGCCAACCTGTCGGGTCGCGTAGTATCCCAACGCCGTTCCCAACACCGAAAGAAATTGGGAGCGAGAGAGATTGGCCATCGAAGCATCGAAAAACTCGGCGGGAAACAGATGAGCGATTCCGTTCTCATCCAGATTCAGCCAATCCTGTTCCGAAAGTCCCAGGCTTCCAGGCAGTGCCCCGGCGACATCCGCGCGGCGATGCCCAAACCGGACCGACTCGAACTGACCGCGGACCGGGGGCGTCTCCCGAAACAATAGCCGATAGTCCTTGAATCGCGTATCGAGGAAAGCCTTGATCGACGTCTTCAGTCCCGCGATCTCGCCAGCCGTCGGGGCCGCGACACCAAGCCGATTCGTCAGCTCCGTAACACGCTGGGAAAAATCATCGGCCGCGATTCCCGACCCGTAATCGAGATAGAACGGCAGCCGGGGAAGAATCACGTAATCGGCATAGTTGATTCCCAGCGTATTCTGGCCTTGAAACGTAAGGCCGGACTGCGCGAGCATTTCGGCCTCCGTCAATATTGCCAGCCCGGCGTCATAACCCAGATTGAGTCCCGTGAGCATCAGATTCGAGATCACGGTTTGGGTGATCGTGTGCGGCGTGATCCCATCCACGACAAATGCGTTGGTTGCCGCGGTGCCTGACGTGTTGGTGATCGTCACACCTCCGACCCGCCAGCTGTTGATCGGCTGGGAATTCGTTCCCAGCAGCCGAGACTCCAGGCCGTGCAAGTCCAAGAGCGGCACATGATGCGCATTTGCCAAGTCACGCAAGTTGGCATTGATCCGATCGATGACTACCGAAACCCGATCCCTCGTCACGGCCGATGGCGTGAATGATCGAGCGGCCGGAGTCAGGCTTTCGTCGGCGAGGTTGACCAGCAGAATTTTGGCGTTGCTGAATCGAAGGTCGGCAAGTGCGGTATCAAGCCGGTCGGTGATCTGATTCACAAGCGTATCGATCTGGGACGGGGGCAACGTGCCATTGATCAGCGATTGATAGGTCGGCTTATCGAGACCGAAGTCTTCCGTTCCGATCATCAGTACAGCATGCGTGACGTCCCCGCTGGCGATCTGTCCCAACAATCCTTGCGTCTGCCCTTGGGCCTGCAGATCGGAAGAAGTCGCTCCTTTGCGACTCCAGTTGTACTCGAAGCCCGTCCTGCGCGGTTCGCCCCACGCGCCGGTCGGCCCTGTCGCGAGTTGCCGGCCCGATTGCAGAACCTGGACCCAGCTTGCGCCGACACCGATCAGCTGGTCGAAATATTCGTCACTGAGCGCATCACCGAGCACTCCCAAGCCGTTGATCGGATCGCCGGCAAACAGGTCCCGCAACTCCAATCGTTCGATCCGTAAGCCTCGACTCCGCTGTTTTGTCCGTTTTGCGCCCATGCCCATCTCGTACTATCCGCCCCTACTCAAAATAACCGCTGCCCTGCAACAACTTGACGGCCTTCATGCCGGCACACGACGTCGTCGATGCTCCTCGATTTCATACTAACTGGGGCGTGCGGAAATGAGAACAAAATTGCGCATGTAAACCACTGGATACGTTGGTTGAATTCGGATAGTGTGCTGGCATCACCGCACCCTTATCGCCGTTTCCAGTTCGAGGAGCAGTTCGATGCGATTACCGCCCCTGCGTTGGCTCGTGTTTCTACCGGTCCTTCTTGGGTTGATGGCGTTGCGAACGATCGGCGCCGCCGATTTCGACGCCGCGGGACTGTCGAAAATCGAGGCTCGCATGCGGCAGTTCGTCGAGGCCCAGGAAATCTCCGGCGCCGTGACGGTCGTCGGCAGTTCCCGCGGTGTGGCGCATATCGCGGCCATCGGCAGCCGAAACCTGGAACGCGACGAAGCAATGACCGCTGACACGCTGTTCCGCATCGCATCGATGACCAAGCCGGTCGTGGCGATGGGGATCATGAAACTGGTGGAGTCGGGAGCGATGTCGGTTGACGATCCGGTGGAGAAGCATGTACCGGAATTCCGCGGCCAGATGCTGGTCGCCGATCGCAAGGACGGGACCGTGACGCTCGTCCGATCACCGCGCCCCATCACGCTGCGCGACCTGTTGACCCACACCTCTGGACTCCCGGGCGGTTATCCGGAGGGATTTGGCGACGTTTATGGCCAGCGCGAACATGACCTGCATGAATCAGCGCTGGTGCAATCCCAGCGACCGCTCGAATTCCCACCCGGCTCGCGCTGGGCCTACTGCAACTCGGGAATCGATCTGCTCGGTCGGATCATTGAAATCAGGTCCGGCATGCGGTTTGAGGAATTCCTGCACAAGAAGTTTTTCGAACCGCTGGGGATGAATGACACGGCCGTCTTTCCCAGCGCGGATCGACTGGCACGTTCGGCAGTCGTCTATGAAAAGAAAGACGGCAAGCTGAACCCGGTGTCGCGGCCACTGATCGGCAATCCCGTCCATGCGCGGCATTCGATTCCAGCCGGCGGACTGTTTTCCACGGGACCCGACCTGGCGAAGATGTACCAGATGCTGTTGTGCGGCGGGGAAGGAAACGGCACGCGCGTGCTGACCACGGAAAGCCTTAAGACGATGACGCAATTGCAAACCGGCGATCTGCCGTGCGGTTTTGTCGAAGGGATGGGATTCGGGTTCGGATTTGCTCACGTCCGCCAGCCACAGGGCGTCACCCGCATGCTGTCGGCGGGCACTTTTGGCCACGGCGGCGCATTTGGTACCCAAGGCTGGATCGATCCGCACCAGGACCTGTTTGTGATTTTGCTGATCCAACGCTCAGGCTTACCTAACGGCGACGCCTCGCCGATCCGCGACGCCCTGCAGCAACTGGCCGTCGACGCGCTACGCCCCGCTCGATAAGCCTCGACGCGGCCCCGCTACCCTTGCTCTCCCCTCGACCCACCCCTCATCGACGGGCAGATCAAATCAAGACGCTGCTCGATTGGCTCAGGTATTAAGGTGAATCACCTCGCAGGGGCGCCAGAAACTTGAACAACTCGCGCGTCGCCGCATCCTCTGGCTGGCCAAGATCCGCGTTGAGTCTGGTATGCGTCGTTTCGCTTGCCCCAAACAACGTAACCGGGACTTTCGATGCGTCCAGTACACCGGCAAGGCGTCTGGCCTGCGCCGTTACGTCCGGATGCCCCGCCACGTACAGGATCAAGAACGGTGGAATCCCTTTGCCCTGTGACACGTGCGTCACCGCGGAAAAGTCCTTGTGCTTCTTCGGATCATTGCCGAACTTGACGCGGTGGCCGAACTCAGGAAGCGGCAATCCGTGCACCGTTTGCCGTATCTCGGCCGTCGTAATGATGGCGGGAATGTCATAGGTATCGCCATCGACGGGGACACAGCCTTTCAGCGCCGAAAAAGGAACGCCCTCGTCCTTGAGATACCGTTCGTCAATGCAGAGCAGCGCGGCCAGCTGAGCACCCGCGGAATGACCCATCACGAAGATACGGTTGGCGTCCCCACCGTACTGGACAATGTTCCTGTGCACCCATCCCAACGATTTGGCAACATCCCGAATCAGTACTCCCATTTCCACTTTTGGAAGCAGGCGATAGTTGGTCGACACGAAAATGAAGCCGCGCTGCGTAAATACACGAGGCTTGATCTGCACATCCGATTTGTCCCCCGTTTGCCAACCACCGCCATGGATCCAAAAGACCACCGGCAGGTTTTTGGCGCCCTCCGGTGCGTAGATATCCAGAACCTGGCGCTCGTCCGCCGGATCGGAGTAGGGAATATTGGATTTGGAGCTTGCATTTTGAGCCTCCGCTGCCGATGCCAGCAGCAGGCAGCCGATGAGTGCTCCGAGCGGCCGGCTTCCGCGCATAATGCAACTGCCTGGTTCCCCTGGGGTCATTTTCTCGCTCCTCGCCGGGTTGGATTGGTTTCCGGGGCCTGAACCACATTTCGCCAGCCACGATCAAGCGGTCAAAGGCTGCCACAGGCCAATCGTGTTTCCTTCGGGATCTTTGACTTGCGCATAGATGCCCATGCCGGAAATCTCGTGCGGGCCGAGAACATGCGCGCCGCCGGCGGCGATGACGTCCTTGATGCGTTGTTCGCGCGAGGCAACTTCCAGCACGATCACCGGACTGCTCGATCCACCACCCTCCCCGCGCGGATAACTGCCGCCATTAATGCCGCCCGGTCGCTTGGGCGAAAACGACTCGTCCAATTCCGTCGTAATCACAAACATGTAGGGCATATCCCCCGGAGCCGGCATGAACTGCCAGCCGAACACATCCCCGTAGAATTTCTCCATGCGGTTCTTGTCCGAGTACGGAACTTCGAAATGACAAACTCGGTCCACAGGACTCTCCTGAAAAAAAAGGAATGAAATCGATCGATCACGATCCGTTGCCAGTAAGCCTGGGAATCTCTGAGCGACAGCGACCATAATTTCTACCGGTTCGCAGTCGGCCAATCGAACCCGGCTTAGGCCACAGCATCTCAGATGTAGGTGCGTCCGGCAATGCACGGGCGCGTACTATTGTCGTAATCGCTGGCCACGGATGGACACAGATAAACGCAGCGCCTCCCTGTTCATCGGTGGCGATCAGGAGCGGCCTGACTCAGCTGTTCTTGCCGCTCAGCGCCCGTCGAGGTCGGTTTCCTGGGACGAAGAATCGCCATCGCCAACCGGTTCCGGTGATTGCCGATAGACACGGATCCGTCGCAAGGCGGGTGAAGTGCCCGCCGACAACTCCCAGTGAATTGGCGTTACCCAAACCGATCCAAACAGCCATACGGCCAGATGGCGACGGGTCGAACCGTTAATAGTCACCGTCGAAATCTGTCCGGCACTGTAAACGACTGCCTGCTCCAAATCGGTCGTGGTGAATGCCACCAGCAACGGAAGCGGCGAACGAACATCGATGCGTCCCGACTGCGCGACCGCGGGGACGCCTTTGCGTTTCGTGAGCTGCCAAACCGCAAAATAGATGCAGGTCAGGGTAATTACGATCAGCAGAGTTTTCAGCGAGAATCGCAGCCGCAGACGGCGCCGCTTGCTTGGATTCGACATGCGTAACTTCTTCCCTAGAACGGGAACTTTTCGTCAAGCGGCGACTGGGACAGTTCGACCAGGAACGTCGCCAGCCGCTCGACCAGATCGTGCATCATCCGTTCGGCTTTCTCGGCCGAAGCCGCATGCGGATACCCCGAACCGGTATTGGTGGTCAGCAGGTGCCATGGTCGGGTAATCGAGACCCAGCCCTCGTTAATCGCGCGGAACCTGGTGGTCGCCACATTTCCGTCGTCCGCGGTGAGTTCACCCTCGGCGGTGCGCGCCACCAGATGCGGGAAATAGGCCAGGCCGAACGACGTTTCCATTTCGCCGGCGTGATCGTCGCGATGCTCAAAGTAGTCGTGATACTCTCTCGCCAGCACCTGGTACCAGTTGCAGAGAAAAAGATGCGCCTGCGAATGCCCAGCCAGCTCGCGAAGCAGCGGTTTCAAATCGTTGCCTCCATGGCTGTTCAGCAGCAGCACCTTGCGAATCCCGGTTCGCACCAACGATTCGACCAGATCGGCGATAAAACGGTACAACGTCGCCGGATTGACATTCATCGCCAGTGGGAAGCGCTGCAGGTTGGTTTCGGTCCCGTAGGGGATCGTCGGCAACAGGATCACGCGCGCGTGGCGCGCATGCGCCGCTTCGCAGATTTTCTCCCCGACAACGGTCGCTTCAAAGATATCGGTCCCGTAAGGCAAATGCAGATTATGCGGCTCCGTGGCGCCCAGCGGCAGCACGGCAACTTCGTAGGGATGGTCTTTGGTGTATCCGTAGTTTGTTTCGGCAAGGATCCACGGTCGCATGCTGTCGCTCCCTTTCGAGGTACCTGTCACTTCCAGAGCGGAAGTGCCTGCTTCAATTCCGAAATGCCGTCTGCCGTGACCTGCGTGCCCGAGAGTTCCAGCGTGTCAAGTTTCGCGAGCGGCCTTAACTTGCGCAAGCCGTTGTCGGTAATCGGACAGTTCGTCAGATACAGCTTTTTCAGTCGTTTCAATCCGGCCAGTTTCTGGAGCCCTTGGTCCGAAATCTTGCAGTCGGACAGGTCGAGTTCCTCGAGCAACGTCAGTCCCGCCAGTGCACCGAGCCCGTCGTCGGTAATCAAGGTCCGTTCAAGAAATAACTGTTTCAAACCTGAAGCGCTGCGCAGCTGCCCCACGCCGTCGTCCGAAACCGGCAGGAAGGCCAGGTCGGCCCATTCCAATGCGGAAAATGTGCTGAGTTGCCGGCAGGCCGCATCGGTCAGCTGCGTGCGTCCCATGGCGATTTTTTGAATCCCGGGCGCAAACTCGGTTCGACGCCAGTCCTCGTCGGTCAGGTCGAGGAATCGCCGGTATTGCCGCTCGAGTTCGCCGAATTCGGCCTGCAATGCGAGCATTAGAGAGCGCTCGTTGGTTCGACCGGCATAAAGGTCGCCCAGATAACGAATGAACGCATCGCGATAGTGCGCGGACTCACCATCCATGAAAAAATGCGCCCAGCCCGCGGCCGCGCCGTACAGAATGCTGATCTCGGGATCCTGCTGCAGTTCGTCGCGGGTCATCGAAGTCAGGCGTTCGAGCGAGGCGCCGGGGACATCACGCAAGGTTCGATAACGGGGAAACTGCAATCGATCGGCGTCGATACCGCCCAGCGTGGCGTATTCGGAGCGGAAGAGCAGCGACTCCATGTACAGCGCCACCGCCTCCACCGCCCACGCGCCGTGCTGTTTGCCGACATCCAGCGGCGCGTCATTCGTCTCCTGGAACAACTGGTGTGTCGCTTCGTGGCTCCAGGTGCCATTCGTCATCGATTCCCCGACGTGGAAGAACGAAACGCGTTCCTTATCGAGGTAGATCCCGAGCGTGCGATCGATCTGCGGGCGTCCATTGCCGAGCTTGGCGAGATATTCGTCGCGCGTGGCGAACAGGACGACGTCGTGCCGGCGATTTGGGCCGAGTCGATCGTCGCGGCCCAGCATGCGAGCCCGCAGCGCGGCGCTGCTCGACCAGATCGGAAAGAACAGCTGCCGCCAGACCACATGAAGCAGTTCCAATCGGTCGCCAAGTTGGCGGGCCGCCGCCGCATCCTTGTTGGTGACGATGCGAAAATGCTCGGTTTCATACTTCCAGTAGCTGCGTTTCGGCCAACCGAGCAGTGCATGCGGCACATTGGGCTGCGCCATCTGCGTTTCGGCGCGAGCGGTGCGCCAACCCTTGGGCCCGCGTTCGAACCCCAACGCGCGCCGCGCCTGAGGATGGTCGGGCGCGTCGCGAATGATCTCGAACAACAGTCGGTACGCCTGCCCACCGTCACCGGCCGAAGCAAGATCGAGGGCCAGTTGCCAGAGCGATTCAGCATGCGCGGCGCGCAATTCGAGGAACTTGCGACTCCACTTGGCCTCGATCGAATCGTGTTCCGGAGCCGGCTCCTTGCCGGACGGCTTGCCCGGCTCTTTAGCGGACCGTCCGGCATCACCGTTCGCAGGCAGAAAGAAGTACTGCCGTCGCGGGTCGCGTTCGAGCTGCCATCGGCGCGTGCTGCGCGCTTCCTCGGCCAGGCCCAGCGCTTCACATTTTTCCGCCAGCTCGCGCAGCTGTTGCTCAAATTCCAGGTCGATCCGCCGACGTCGCTCGACGGATTCCTGATCCCGGCGCGCAGCAGCCTCGGGAACTTCCGCCGCGGCCGAAAGACCGGTACCCACTCCCGGTACGAATGGCACTGGAAGCGGCGCCGATGCCAGCGCTGCGACCAACAGCATCGCGACGAACCGCCCTACTCGAGACGGAATCAGACAATTACTCTTCAAAGGCAGCGTCGAAGGCCCGGCCGCTTGGCGCGAAGTCCTTGGTGCGCACAAACTGGCAGGCCTCGCGGGCACCAAACTCCCGCTCCATGCCGCTGTCTTCCCACTCGACCGACAGTGGACCCTGGTACTTGATGTCATTCAACGCCCGAATGATTTCCTCGAAGTTCACTCCACCACGCCCCGGACTGCGGAAGTCCCACCCTCGTCGATGATCGCCGAAATTCAGATGGCTGGCAAGGATTCCGCTGCGACCGTTCAGGGTGGTAATCGCGTCCTTGATGTGGACGTGGTAAATCCGGTCGGGAAACGCCCGGATAAACTCGACCGGATCGACTCCCTGCCAGTGCAGGTGGCTGGGATCGAAATTGAAGCCAAACGCCTCACGCCGCCCCAGCGCATCGAGCGCCCTTTCCGCCGTATAAATGTCGAAGGCGATCTCGGTGGGATGGACTTCCAGCGCGAACTTGACTCCGCATTCGTCAAACACGTCCAGGATCGGGTTGAACCGATCGGCCAGCAGCTTGAAGCCGTCGTCGATCATTTTTGCGGACACGGGTGGAAACGAGTAGTTCAAGTGCCAGATGCTCGACCCGGTGAACCCGTTCACGATCCCGACGCCCAGTTTCTTGGCCGCCCGGGCCGTATTCTTGAGTTCCTCCGCCGCCCGCTTGTTGACACCGGCCGGATTTCCGTCGCCCCATACATACGGCGGGAGAATGATCTTGTGACGTTCGTCAATATTGTCAAGGACCGCCTGCCCAACCAGGTGAGCGCTGATCGCGAAGCATTTGAGGTCATGTTTCTCCAACTGCTCCCGTTTGCGAGCGCAATAACTGTCGTCTGACAACGCTTTGTCGACCTCGAAATGATCCCCCCAACAGGCTAATTCGATTCCGTCGTAACCGAATTCACGCGTTTTGCGTGCCATGTCATCGAGCTTCAAATCTGCCCATTGGCCGGTAAACAGGGTCACGGGACGCGGCATGGAGGACTCCTTGGATTTCGGATCGGTTGATGGTATCGCGGATGGCCGCCCGGGCCACTTCGTACTGAAGCGAAGTGGATGGCCCACGGCGAGCCGCCCATTTTGCCCTTCATGGCGACCGAACGCAACTCCCGTTACGGTGCCTGCCGCGCGGTATACCGGAGATCATCGAAATAAACTTCCTGCGCGTTGCCGTCGATCCAGGTGGTGATCATTCCAAAGCGGTCAAAACGACCGCCGCCACGTCGATGCCCTGTTCCCAGCGGCAGTTGGACCAGGCGTTCGTCGCATCGCAATGCGATCGCACCGCGTCCCCCCATCGCCACGGGATCGTAGTTCAATTCCCAGCTGTGAGCTGTCCCATCCGGCAGGATTCGCGGCAAGTCTCGGCCGCCCGCCAGTCCGCTGGCATTCAGGGCCAGTCGATAGGCCGGATAACAGAAGAACCCTTCGCTGCTGGGACCCTCGATAGCGATTCCCAGGAAACTATGCGGGAATCCCGATCCCTGCTCCTGGGTAACTTTCCAGCTATCCTGGCTATGGAAAAATCCCAGCAGCGTCGTGCTGTCGCTGACTCCCCTCCGCAAACTGACGCGGCCGGCCATGATCAGCGGCTGATCGAGTGTCAGTGGATGCAGTCGATCGGCGTACGACGCCATCTTGTTCTCGTACCGGCAGTCGCCGCGGAAGACGACACCCCCCAGTTCGCCACGAGCCGCTCCGCCGGCGAAGTTGGTTGTCGAGTACCCGAAATCGAACCGCGGTCGAACTCCGAACGAAACGTATTCGCGTTGGTTGCCCACGGCGTCCCAGGCGGGATCGTCGTCAAACGACTCCAGCTCGCCATTGATCGACAGATCGTCGAACCAGACTTCGCCGCCGTCGTCGCAACTTTTGGGGATGCTCAACAGCCCGCATCGATCAAAGCTCGCGCCATCGGACTTATGGCCCGCATCCAGATGACAGATCGACGTTTCGTCGTCGATGCGGACAGTGATGCTGCCGCTGCCGTCATTCCCGTCGGGGTCGTATTCCAACGACCAGGTGTGGACTGTGCCCTGAGTGGCGAAGCCGCGCAGCTGATTGCGACCGGTTACCGGATCGGTCACCAACGCGAATCCGCCGGGCGAATCACCGCCCGCGCGCCAGCGGCTGGTTGCATATTCAACATAGGCGTAGAACACGTCGCCACGACCATACAGCCGTAGAAAAATCGAATTCGGCGTACGCCATTCGTTGATCGTGCGGGAGTTGAAGAAACCGACCAGTACATGGAATTGTCGCCCGGTGCAGGCCAATTTTCCGGACATCCGCAAGCGTTGGCTGAAATCGAGGCCAGGAGTCCGTTGCGCATAGTAGGCTGCTTCGGCGGACGGCGTGAAGGTGCCACCGATCTCGCCCAGCTTTCCCCCGGCATGATCGGTGCGACGGTAACCGAAATCCTGCCGAACTCGGCGCGGCGCCGGCTGCGGGGCGCGATTGTTGCGCGCCTCCCAACCAGGGTCGGCGTCAAATCGTTCGATACGCTCCTCGGCGATCAAGAGAATCGCGTCCGCAAAGTGTCCAAGACAGACAATCGTCACTGCGACGAGTAGCCCTGAACGTCTCACCCTGTGTTGACTACGCGAGATTACCGCTGGTTGGCTTGCCGACTGCATCCCACAAGACTCCATATCGGTAGACTTTGAATGCCGGCTTCGACGTACGATAGGGCGGCCCGGGCCGCCCTTGGTCTAATCCTAGCAACAATCTTGCGTTCCAGGGGGGTGATAAAGGATGACGCGGCGGCTAGAACGGCCACCGAATCTGGTGGGCCTCGGAGTACCTCGACCCACCCTACGACCCTCGACGGCTTGCGGCCGTGCGAAGATCACACGCGGGAAACCGTATTGCCGCTTAATCTTCGGACCAGGCGGCGCATTTCCAGGACACTGAGTGTCGCGAGCACCCGGTTGACCGGCAGTTGGCTGCGGCGGACGATTTCATCAATGCTTGTGGCCGAGGAGTCGATCACTGTCAGTACGGCTTGCTCCTGTGTATTGAGCTGCAGTTCGACCGGATTTCGCAGCACGCGGCCATCGTGCGTGGGCACGGCATGAGCCAAGGGCCCCAGTTCCTCAAAAATATCTTCGACCGACTCGACCAGTTTCGCGCCATCCCGGATGAGTCGATGGCAGCCTCGCGACATCCGACTGTCAACCCGGCCCGGTACCGCGAAGACTTCGCGGCCCTGTTCCATTGCATGCCGGGCGGAAATCAGCGCGCCCGAGCGGTCCGCCGCCTCCACCACCACGACGCCCAATGCAAGTCCGGTAATGATCCGATTCCGTTGCGGAAACATGCCGCTCATCGGCGGCATACCTGGCGGACATTCGCTGATGACCGCGCCGTGCTCGACGATCTGCCGCGCCAGTTCCGCATGTTCTTTGGGGTAGAGATTGAGGATGCCGCTGCCCAATACGGCGATCGTGCGCCCCTCCGCCTCCAGTGTGGCCCGATGCGCGGCGGCGTCGATCCCGCGGGCCAATCCGCTGACGATGGTGACTCCCGCGCGCGCCAGGCCTGCAGCCAGCTTTCCCGCCTGCATCAGACCGTACGGCGTCGCGTGGCGGGTCCCGACCACGGCAATTGCCAGGCGATCCCGCTCCTGAAGGTCGCCTTTCACAAACAGGGTTCCTGGAGGATCCGGGATTTCGCTGAGCAACGGAGGGTAGCGCGGGTCCGATTCAACGATCACCTCGATCGCCGACTGGCGGCAGGCCGCCAATTCCGCTTCCGCATCCTGCGTATTCCGTGCTTCCGCGATGGCCGATGCGAGTTTAGCGCCAATCCCGGAGACCTGCCGCAGTTCGGTGACCGATGCATCCAGCACAGCGGCCGGTGAACCAAACCGGGCGATCAGCGCTCGGCGCGCGATCGGACCAACACCCGGCACCATCGACAGCCGCAGAGTATCCAGCAGACTGTCGCGCGCATCCGACGTCATCGTTACTCCACGCCCGCCAGGGCCTCTCGGACCAGGAACTCCGCAACATCCGCTACCAGTTCCACATGGCCGATGCGCGAGGGAAGCACAAAGCGCAGCCGCCCATGCTCGACCTTCTTGTCGTGCCGCATGGCTCCAATCAGCCGGTCCTGATCGAGTTCGCGGGCAGCCGTCGGCAATCCCAACGCCTGCAACAGCGCGGTCTGGCGCGTGACCAGCGCCGAGTCGATCCGGCCCATCCTCCGCGCCAGTTCCGCGGCCATCGTCATCCCAATCGCCACCGCCTCGCCATGTAAATACTGACCAAAACCGGCGACGGACTCGATGGCGTGGCAGAACGTGTGTCCGTAATTCAGCACGGCACGCAGCCCGGTCGTCTCCCGTTCGTCTTTCTCCACCACATCGGCTTTCAATCGACAGCAACGGGCGACCATTTCTTGCAGGGCCCGAGGGTCTCGGACGCGGATCGCACTTTGTTCATGTTCCAGCCAGGCGAAGAAATCAGCATCGAGGATCACGCCATACTTCACAACTTCCGCCAACCCCGCCTGGTACTCGCGCTCCGGCAACGACGCCAACGTGCGAAGATCGATCAGCACCGCGGCGGGCTGCCAGAAAACGCCGATCATGTTCTTGGCACCCGGCATGTTGATTCCAACCTTGCCGCCCACGCTGCTGTCAACCTGGGCCAGTAACGTCGTAGGAACCTGCACGAATGCCAATCCGCGCGCATAGGTCGCCGCGACAAATCCGGCCAGATCGCCGGTCACGCCTCCGCCCATCGCCAGCAACACCGATTTCCGGTCGGTCTCGGCCTGCAGTAGTTCGTTCCAGAGCCGCTCGGCCTCCCCTAACGACTTGGCCTCTTCCCCCGATGGCACATTGTGCACCGAAACCCGGCAGCCTCCCTCGCGCAAAGAATCGCGGACTTCGGAGAACCAACCCTGGACATTGACGTCGACAACCGCCGCGACGTGCGTCATGCGCAGCCGAGTCGCCAGAAGTCGGACGCTATCACGCAGAATATCCTCGCCGATCCAGATATCGTAACCACGTGATTCAAGGTCAACGTGGACAGTCGTCGACTGCTGCATCGAGCTAGCCCTCCCACTCCGTACGCGATACGGCGACCGACCTTCACCGCACCCGCCTTGACCTTGCACGGCCTTGATTCGGGTGGCGACGATTGCGTTCAGCGGCGGGCGATGCGGAGCGGGATGACGGTCTCGGAGCGGCCCGGCGAATTCACCCCGCCCGTTCCAGATCTTGAGGCGTTACCGTAATCTGGCGGCAGAAACCGGAGTGCACGCGCACATATTCCAATCCAGCACAGTTCTTCGGATCGGCGTGCAATGCCTTCTCAACCAGATCGCGCTTCTTCTCATCCAGATCCGCAAACTCCGCGGGCCAGATGGTTTTCGTCTCCATCACGAGTGCTTCGCGATAGGGATCAAATGGATCAGCCACCGTAATTTGCTCCTCAAAACAAAGCCATCCCCATGCATCGGTAGAAGGCAGTATACTTTTGACCGGCCAACAGGAAAATATGCCATCGTGAAACGCAGCCTGATCACCATCGGAACCATGCTCGGACTGGCAATCTGCCTGGCCAGTTACGCCGTCTGGTTCCATTACCAGCAGGGACGCCGCTGCATCACGCTTTGGGGCGTGGGGGATGCCAACCTGATCCGGCACGCGCCACGCGTCGAACTCATTGTTTATCCTCGCGACCTGACGGAAGGGATGGCCGAGTCGCTCGATATCAGCGGCAAACCTGGCCTCGTCCACGCACGTCACGCGCTGATCACCGACAGCAGCTATGACTGGTCGGCATCGCACCCAACATCCACGGCGGAATTTCACCCCACTTTCGCTCTGGTTTTTCAGGACCAGGAAAAGCAAGTTGTGCTCGTCTTCGACACACTCGGTGGGCGCGTAGTCGAGCTGAGCGGGATTCCGCACCTCGGTCCGGATGCCGCCCCGCAAGGGAGACCCGATATGCCGCAGGCGGTCGCGGATTCCAGTCCCCAGGCCGTATTGTCAGCGGCCGCGATGCAAGCGCTCGATACGTTTCAAGAACGTTGCCGATCCCGCTAAAGTTGCCAGAATTGGCGAACCGATCAGGACGAAGCTGCAGCATAGTAGAACGACAACGCCGAGGCTTCTCCATGTCCTCCAATCCCCCCCGCTTACGGGCGGCCAGCCTTCCGGGGCTTCCGGAGTCCTTGTATGCCAGCGAGGCGTTCGAGGAGTCATTTGCGCGGATGGAGTTTCTGGCCCAGAACCGCAAACGATGCGGGTTGCTTATCGGCGGCAGTGGTGTCGGCAAATCGACGCTGGCGGCTTACGCAGCAACGAATTTTCGCCGCCGCGGCAGCGAAGTCGTTCAGCTTGACCTGCTGGCGGCGTCGGAATTCGATATCCTGACGCGTCTGTCGATCGCCCGACTCCCGCGCGGCTCGCGCCGTGTGGAGCCACTACGGGCCATTCGTTTTCAACTTTGGCGTCAAGTTGTCGAGCGCTGCAACGAGCTGCGCTGCCAGGCCATTCCCCTGGTGATCCTCGCCGATCATGTCGATCGGGCGGACGAGTCGAGTTGGAATCTGTTACAGCGTGTCGTGCAATTCCACGAGTCGACGCCGGGAATGCTGACGTTGATCCTGGTTGCAGATGAAGCCCGGATCGAAAAGCTGCCGCCAGCGCTGCTGGAGATCTGCGAACTGAGAATCGACCTTGTGCCCTGGGCGCTGGAAGACGTGGTACGTTACCTGGAGAAGTGCTACGTCACTCCTTCGGGCGCATGCCTGTTCCACGGCGACGCGGCAGTTCGGCTTTGGGAACTTGGCAACGGCAATCCGCGCCGGATCGTTCAGTTGGCTGCTCTGGCTCAGGTGGCGGCATTCGACCAGAAACGGGGCTGGATCGGTCAGGAGATCATGGCCGAGACATTTGACGAGTTGTCGGTGCCGGCAATGCTTGCCGCAGCGAACTCGAATTCGCGGGCCTCCACCGTGTCCATCACCCACCCTGCGCCGGTCGGATATCGCGACGGTTCCCCGGCGATTCACTAAGCCGTCCTGGAGATCGGCCGTTCGCCGGTGTCTTTTTCGTCGTGCTCGAAGCTATAATGTGCCGGCCGCATGGCCGGGCGCGCCGGAGTTTTCGCGGGAACGCGGCCTGGAAATCGCGACTTGCCCTCTGCGGTCCACAGGCGACAGGCGATCGTGCGGCGAAAGCGCGGTGCCGCGTTTGGAGACGACGAAGAAAACTGGAAACAAGGAGCCCTCTTTGTCAACAAACCGATCTGAAGCGGCCGCAAGTTCGGGCAATTCGCCAGGCAACCAGGGGATACTCGGCGCTTCCGAGCGACCGACGCGAGCCCGCTACGTTCTGATGTTCTTTCTGGCGACGCTGGCGTTTCTGACGTATTTCGATCGGATCTGCATCACGAAGATGCAGGGCAAGATCTCCGCGTCGCTGGGAATGGACGAAGCCCAGATGGGGCTGATCATGGGCGCGTTCTGGCTGGCGTACGCTTTGTTCGAATTGCCGACCGGTTGGATGGGCGACGTCCATGGCGCGCGGGTCACCCTGGCGAGAATCGTCGTGGCCTGGTCGCTGTTCACGGCTCTTTCCGGTTCCGCCTCGGGGTTCTTTTCGCTGTTCATTTATCGCTTCTTGTTTGGAGTGGGCGAGGCGGGTGCGTTTCCCAACATGGCGAGAATCCAATCGCGCTGGCTGCCCGCCGATACCCGAGCGCGATTCGGGGGCCTGCTCTGGATGTTTGCCCGCTGGGGCGGCGCCTTCTCGATTCCGCTGGCCGGATTCCTGATGCGGTTCTTTGACTCGCCGACTTTCCGCGAGCCACTCGGCGCGTTGCCACTCCCGGCGTGGATCGCTGGCAGCGAACCATGGCGCTGGACGTTCTGGACAGCCGGATTGATGGGAGTCGCCTGGGTGATCGCGTTCTATTTCTGGTTTCGCGATCATCCCTCCGAAAAAGCTTCGGTGAATCGAGCCGAACTGGAGTTAATCACGCGGGGCAACCCACCCGAGGTTCGCGGCCATTCGATGGAACGGTCGATGTGGGGCCTTTTGTTCACCAATCGCAGCCTGCTCGCCCTGGGCATGCTGTACCTCTGCGGCAGCTTCGGCTGGTCGTTCTTCGCCAGCTGGATGCCCAAGTACATTAACGAAGTGGTGTTGGCAAAATCGGTTTCGTCTGACGGATCGGCGGCTGCGAAATCGCCGCCGACAGCGCCCCAATCCGGGGCCTCCGCGGACGACGCCACGGCCGCTGTCCGCGCCGAAATCCGATCGGAATGGATGGCCGCAGCGCCGCACCTGTGCGGCGGCATCACCTGCCTGCTCGGCGGCGTTCTCTGCAACCTCTGGGTCGCGAAAACCGGCAATCGCCGCACGGGTCGAGCGATCTTTCCCGTCACCGGATATATCGTAGCCGCGGGCGCGATGTTCTGCGTACCGCTGGTCGAATCCCCGGCGCAGGCGACGATCCTGATCTGTATCGCCGAAGCCGCTCATGATTTCGGCCAGGGGGCGAACTGGGCGTCGATCGTCGATATTGGCGGCAAGTACGCGGGCGTCGCCGCCGGTATGATCAATACGATCGGGAATATGGGCAACGCCTTTCAGCCTTATATCGGTGCCCGAATCAAGGAAGCCTACGGATGGAATACAGTATTTGTCGTCTACAGCATCGCCTTCCTGCTGGCCGCATGTATGTGGATCATTATCGATCCGCGCAAGACCTTTTATGGCGATCCGGTCGAGCTGAAGAATTTTCGCCACAGATGAAGACGGATGAACGGGGATGTGCTGGTGCGTTCTGTCGGTTGAATGCGCATTCCGTCCGGCATCCATCTGCGGCAGCTGGGTACGAACGGCGTTTATCTGTGTACATCCGTGGCGAATTTTTGCCACCGATGAACACGGATGAACGGGGATGTGCTGGTGCGTTCTGTCGATCGAATGCGCATTCCGTCCAGCATCAATCTGCGGCAGCTGGGTACGATCGGTGTTTATCTGTGTGTATCCGTGGCAAAATTTTGCCACCGATGAACACGGATGAACGGGGATGTGCTGGTGCGTTCTGTCGATCGAATGCGCATTCCGTCCGGCATCCATCTGCGGCAGCTGGGTACGATCGGTGTTTATCTGTGTGTATCCGTGGCAAATTTTCGCCACAGATGAACACGGATGTGCTGGTGCGTTTTGTTGATTGAATGCGCATTCCGTCCGGCATCCATCTGCGGCACCTGGGTACGATCGATGTTTATCTGTGTGCATCCGTGGCAAATTTTTGCCACAGATGAACACGGATGTGCTGGTGCGTTCTGTCGATTGAATGTGAATGCCGTCCAGCATCCATCTGCGGTACCTGAGTTTCGATCGGCGTTTATCTGTGTTCATCCGTGGCAAATTGAATCGGAACGGTTGAACCGCTTCGATTCCAGGGCTCCGCGGCAGGCGTCGATTGAAAAATCACCGTCATTCCGATTACCATTACCCGTACCATGTTGTCATTGCGTTGCTCAAGTCCGCGTCTTTGTGATGGTGTTTCGCGCCGCGAGATGTTGCGCGTGGGCGGACTGGGCGCGCTGGGTCTCTCGCTCCCGCAGTTGCTCGCTGCGCGCCAAGCGCAGGCTGCCAGCCGCGTCGCCGGCACGATCCGACCCAGCGGTGGCAAGGCCCGTTCCTGCATCGTATTGTTCCTGATGGGCGGGCCTCCGCAACATTCCACCTGGGATCCCAAGCCGGACGCACCGGCCGAAGTGAAAGGCGAGATCGGACCGATCGCCACGACCGTCGCCGGACTTCAGGTTGGTGAATTGATGCCCGGGCTCGCCGCGAACGCCCAGCGGCTTGCGGTGTTGCGCGCCGTTTCCACACGCGATAACGCCCATTCGTCCAGCGGCTACTACATGCTGACCGGACATCCGCATCTGCCGATGAACGCCGAAAATGCCAATCCGGGCGCACCGAACAACTGGCCGTACTTTGGTGCCGCCGTGCAACAGTTGACGGAAACGCCCGGGGATCTGCCAAGCTGTGTGCGTTTACCGATGCACATATTCAATACGGACGGTTCGATCTGGCCCGGACAGGACGGCGGGTTCCTTGCCCGATCATCTTACCCCTGGTTGTTCCGCTGTGAACCGGCATCTGCCAACTACCGCATCCCCGAGTTCAGCCTGCCGATCGAAGTGCCGGCCGATCGGCTGCTGGGCCGGCATTCCCTGCTGCGCCAGTTCAATCAGCAACTGGATGTGGCTCAGCGACAGGGTGCGATCGAAACCTACGACGGGATCACGCAGCGCGCGTTCGATCTGCTGAGTTCGCCGCAGGCGCGGCAGGCTTTTCACCTGGAATTGGAATCCGCGGAAACGCGCGAACGCTATGGGCATTCTCAGTTTGGTCAAAGTTGCCTGCTGGCGCGGCGATTAGTCGAAGCGGGCGTTCATCTGGTGCACGTGAACTGGTTCCGTGGACCAGACGAGCCGAGCGATGCGCCGTGCTGGGACTCCCATGCCCGGGAAACGAAGCGGCTGAAAGAAGTGTTAATCCCCCCCTGGGACCGAGCGTTCTCGGCGTTGCTCGAAGATCTGGCCGCACGGAGTATGCTCGAAGAGACGCTGGTGGTCTGCATGGCCGAATTCGGTCGCACTCCCCGATTCAACGGGAATGCGGGACGCGATCATTGGGGGCCTGTTTTCTCGATTGCCTTGGGGGGTGGCGGCGTCCAGGGCGGAATCGTCCACGGCGCGTCGGACCGCCTGGGCGCGTATCCCAAGGACGGGCTGGTCCGCCCCGAGGACATTACCGCCACCATCTTCCATTGCCTGGGGTACAGCCCCGATTCCACACTGCGCGACCCGCAGGGTCGTGATCTGGCCGTGAGCCACGGCGACGTATTGCACGCCATTCTGTGAAACCACGGCCCGCCGGCCAAGAGTCACGGGGTGCAGGCGAATAAGCAGAAAAAACGCCGGCGATATTGTGCCCGGCGGCTGCGGTTAGATCAAGATGCCATTGCTATAGTCGCGCCGCCGTAATGAAGTACAATAGCCGAGCGACAAATCGCGGGTGTTGGCCAAAACCACGGAAAGAGTTTTATGAAAGACACGGCTGTGGCTTCCAAGGACGAACAGGAGATCGTCATCGATTTGCGGTCGCCCGGCGTGGCGGCAATACTCGCCTGGCTGATCCCTGGCGCAGGGCACTTTTACCAACGGCGGTTTGGCAAAGGAATCCTGTTTTTCTGCTGCATCCTCGGGATCTACTTTTTCGGATTGACGCTGGGCGACGGCAAAGTCGTCTACGCGTCGTTCCGCACCCACGACATTCGCTGGCAGTATGTCTGCCAATTGCCGGTCGGCCTTCCGGCCGTTCCCGCACTGATCCAAAGTCAACGTGTGATTCGCGAACAAAAGCCTCCGTTGTGGAACGGCTGGATGGCGCCCCCCGAACATGTGAATCCGAACTTCGATGATCCGCTATCACAATGGCACCTGCAGCTGAAATGGAAATTCGAGCTGGCAACCCTGTACACCATGATCGCCGGCCTGCTGAATGTGCTCGCCATCTACGACGCTTTCGCGGGGCCGATGATCATTTCACCGGACAGCAAGGAGCAGGAGCAGGACCGGTCGGAATCGGGTAAGCAGCCGGCAAGCAACAAGGCAACGAACGGGCCGAATACGGCAACCGCCGATACAGGGACCAAGGACGGGGCCCCGTCCGAGCGGCCGGCGGATCCCAAGTAACCCCGGTCGATCGGCGAAATCGCGTCGTTGATTCGTCCACGGGCTGCAATTTGTAAAAGGATTCTTTCGATGGAAATGCTGGCCGTCGCGATCACGAAAAATCAACTTTGGCATCTCCTGCCGCTGGTCGTGGCCGTTAGTCTCGTCTATGGCGCCACCCGCCACGAATACGCCGTTCCGATTCTGGTGAACGCGTTCCGGTTCGGGCTCTGGATGCTGGGATTTGTCGCGGTACTCTTTGTCGTACTGCTCTGGGTCTCGCGCAGTCTCTAACTGCAGGGGCAAGATGCCCCTGCCACGAACCGGCTGGGGCAAGATCCCTGTGGAAGGGGCAAGAGACTTGTGGCAGGGGCATGAGACCTGTGGCAGGGGCATGAGACCTGTGGCAGGGGCATGAGACCAGTGGCAGGGGCATCTTGCCCCTGCTGGACAACGCTTTGAGCGCGGCGAACGCTGGCATCCCACTCGGACGCCAACTATATCTGGAGTTGTCCGACGCGCCTGCCGCGATCGTGCCCCAGGGGGATTGCCATTGATCCGACGTCGAGCCAATGAATACACGCTGCTGCTGTTCGCGTTCTCGCTGACCTGGCTGTTGTCGGACAGGTTGGCGGCTGATTCGAGTCTTGTGGCCGCCTGGATCGCCACGATTCCATCCAGTGGCGATCGGATTGCCGAATGGGATCTCGCGCGGATGCAACGCGCCGCGAGGCCGCTGGATCAATGGGCAAGCCGACTCGCTTGGGAGAACGCCGCCGCGACCGAGGAAGCCCGGTTAGCGCAAGTCCGAGCAATGATCGCGGCCAAGCGGCGTGTGGATGAACAGTTACAGCGGCTGACCGGGTGGCGGACGGAAGTCGGCAACGGCGATCGTGAACATGTTTGCCGTTTTCTGGAAGGCATGTCCCAACTCATCGAAACCAGCGGCCGATTTCGTTACTACTTGCGCGACGTGTTGGAGCAGGCCGACGACGCCTTGGCCGAATCGCCGTCCGGGAGGGAACGGCTGCTGAACCTGGTGTTCGAGACAAAGCCTCAGGTCGCGGCGGAGGTCTTTTCCTACATCCTTGCCGACCCCGATCCCGACCGCGGACTTCGCCCTTTCCCCGCTGCAACCAAACGTCGGATATTGAGGCTGATGGCCGACTCGCGGTCTCCGCTATTACTGGAGGATCTGGCGGAATTCATCAGTTCGCCGGCGCAACCGCCGGAGTTGTTGTTGGATGCGTTGGAAGTGATTCGCGTAATCGGCCTGCCACAGCGGCCGGCGCCCCACGCGCGACCGGATCTGGCCGCGGCGCCGGTGTTGAGCGACCAGGGCTTGCGTCCTGTGATCCACGGACTGAATTCGCGCAGATTGTCTGCCTCGGACCGGCAGCGTTGGGAAAAACTCCGCCAGTGGATCGACGTGCGCTCGACCCAGGGAGTGGAAGGAGAAATCTACCGGGCCGGCACCGTCGACCTGCGGCCAGGCGATTGGCTGCTGATGCGTAATCCATCCCCCTACAACCGTTTCACCAGCCACCGGCCTGGCCTGTTCACGCATGTCGGGATCGTCACCACGGAACGCGCGGGCGACGGGATTCGACGATTTGTGGTCGTCGATATTCCGGAACGGGGTGACCGCGTACCGGCCTCCAACGTGGAAGCGTTTCTTGGCAACACACTGCATTTCGCCGTACTGCGCCATGCGGATCCCCAGGTCGCAAACAAAATGTCCGAAGTCGCCCGTTCGCTGATCGGCAACGAATCGCAATTCGATCTTCAGTTTCAGACGTCGCGCGTCGAGTCGCTGCGCGGTCAACCCCTGGCGGGAGCATTCATCCATACGTATTGCGCTGGATTGCTGTTGCTGGCCGCGCAGGAAACCGGCATCCCGGCGGAGAGGTTTTTCCCTGTGCGCGAGCGGTGTGCGGAGGGCCGTTGTGCGGAGAATCTGCGATTGTTGGGACTGGCGATCGGCGACGAATTTGTCTCGCCAACCGGAGCCTTGTTCTCGTCCGACCTGGATTGGGCGGGCAGTTGCGAGCCGATGTATGAACCGGAGCGGGAGATCCGCGAGTTGATTTTTGACGGTTTCGCCCAGTCGATGCTGGAGCGCGAACTGGTATTATCGCCGACGCTGACGCAGTTTTTGCGGGAAAAGGTCGCCGGCATCGCGCAGCAGAATCCGTGGCTGGCCCGCATGCTCGCCCGAGCCAACAAGGTGAACGAAAAAACAGACCTGGAATCGGCGGCCCGCGCCGCGGCCGTAGTCGAAACGCTCGACCGGATCGTGGAACAAGCCAGCATCGACTTCCGGCAGGCGCGGCTGGCCGTGACCGCACTGCCGGAAGAGCGACCCCGCGATCCGGGCGAGCTGCAGCGATTCCAGTTGCTGCGCCAGCGCCATTCCGATCTGCTGCGACGTTTCGATGACGGTCGGCTTACTCCCCGTGTATTGCGAACGGAGCTGGTCGAGTACTATGGTCGAAACGGGATCCTGCAACTGCGGGAACGCTTCTTCGCCAATGAGGAATCCTCTTCGAGGCCTTGATGTCCTGTTTGATACCGACAGTCGCATCCAGCCCGGTCGCGGAAGAGTTGCGACAGATTCCGCAGGCCGACCCGCTGTACGCGAGCCGTTTCGTCGACACGCTGCTTGCGGCGGCAACCGCATCCGGAGCAAGTGATCTCCACCTTCAGCCGGAGCCCGGCGGCATCGAAGTCGCCTGGCGTCTTGACGGTGTGCTGCAGAAACTCGGCAGATTCTCCCGGGGGCAGATAGCCGACGTCGTTACGCGTATGAAAGTGCTGGCCGATCTTTTGACCTATCGCACGGATATTCCGCAGGAAGGCCGCTTGCGCGGCCAGTGGTCGTCTATCGAAATGCGTGTCAGCACATTTCCGACTCTGCATGGGGAACGCGCCGTCGTGCGTCTTTTCTCCGCGGCGAATCAACTGCTTTATCCTGAAGATCTGAATCTGGCCATGGAGGATTGCGCCGCCTGGCTGCGACGCCTGCGCGACGACTTTGGCGTGCTGGTGGTGTCGGGACCGGCGGGCAGCGGGAAGACGACAACCGCCTATGCTTCCGTGCGTCAATTGCTGCGCGACGCCGGCGGCACGCGCAGCGTGCTGAGCATCGAGGATCCGATCGAGGTACCGATCCCCGGCGTGGCGCAGGCGGAAGTGAATCCGGCCGCCGGTTTTGATCTGGCGCTCGCCCTGCGGTCAGCTCTGCGGCAGGATCCCGAGGTGTTGCTGGTGGGCGAGATCCGCGACCCGTCGATCGCGGCCGGCGTATTTAATGCGGCACTGACCGGGCATCTGGTGATCACCACATTCCATGCCGGCAGTGCCGCCCAGGCACTGGCCCGCCTGGCCGAAATGGCGATCGAACCGTATCTGCTGCAAAGCGCGCTGCGCGGAATCCTCAACCAGCGACTGGTACGCCGGCTCTGCCACTGCGCCGAGGATCTTCTCGATCCTGCACAGCATCTCGGCCTGCCGATCACCCGAGCCAAAGGGCCGGTCGGCTGCAGGGATTGCCAGCAGACGGGCTTTCGTGGCCGCGCCCTGCTTTCCGAGTTCCTGCCTTGCGAAATCCCGTCCCTGCGCGCTGCGGTCGGAAACAAGCCGCCGTGCGAGTATCTCGAGCAGATTGCCCGTGAAGCCGGCATGATTCCATTGTCCGTGCGCGGTATCCAGCTGGTCGAATCGGGCATTACCAGCCCGGCCGAACTGCGCCGAACGTCGTGCTAGCCTGTCCAACCTGGGCTAAGGGCCGAGCCCTCCGCATCTGTTTTGTGAAGTCCTTGGCCGCGCAGGCGGGGCATCTGGATCCCTTCATGGCATTTTTCGACGGGTTTTTCACCGAGTCGCCTCGCCATTTTTTCCTCGCAAACGCAAGAAACTGATTGACCCAACACCAACGGCTCTTCACAATAGAGTGAAAACCTGCCGGACCTCCTCGGGCAATATATTGGCTTGACCCAGCCAAGGCACCGAGGACACAAATTGGATTTCGAATCTCAGAGCTGCGGGACGGGTACCTGCCCGGCAGCCGTCAATTGCAGAGTATCGCCGCATGACACGACCATCGAATCGAATCGCCGCGAGATCTCCAGGCCAGACTGTCACCTGCTTAGGCGGAGCCGTATTCCTGGCGTTGCTCCTTGTTGTCGGTCTCAATCCGGCGCAGGCCCAACCCGCGATTTCCGCGGTTGCGCCCGGCGCGGTCGCTCCAGGAAAGACGATCGACCTCGTGATCTCCGGCCAGAAGCTCGATGACCCGCTGAATGTCTGGACGAGTTTTCCCGCCAAAGTGGAACTGATCCCGCCGGCCGAACCAAAACCGGGGCAGACGCAGAGAACGATCAAGGTGACGGTCGAAAACGGCGTACAGGTCGGATTGGCCGGGCTAATGGTCGCTACGGCTGAAGGGGCCTCGGACATTCAGATGCTGATGATCGATGACCTGCCAAGCATCGCGGATAACGGACAGAATCAATCGCTGGCCCAGGCCCAGGAAATCCCGCCACTCGCCGCCGTCGACGGCGTCAGTGACGGTTCGCGTTTCGACTTCTACAAATTCTCTGTCCAAAGCGGCCAGCGGATCGCCGTGGAAGTTGTCGCGGGCCGGCTCGGCGAAGCATACGACCCGGTGCTGCGGTTGCTGGATGCCGCCGGACGCCAACTGGTTCTGTCCGACGATGATCCGGGGCTTGGTTCCGACTGCCGGTTTACCCATACCTTTCAAGCGGCCGGCCAGTATGTATTGGAGATCCACGACAACCAGTATCGCGCCGGTGGCAGATACCGTTTGAGAGTCGGAGATTTTCCGCTCGTTACGTCGACATTCCCTTTAGGGATTCAGGTCGGGACCACCGCGAAATTAGCGTTTGCGGGGATCGGCGCCGAGTCGATTGCGGCCATTGATTATCCCGCGCCGGCGGTCATTCCAGGCAGCCGAATTACCGTCGCCGCAAAATACGCCGGCGGCGCATCGTCCGGCCTGGCCACCGCCATCGTCAGCGGGACTCCCGAATTCCAGGAAATGGAGCCGAACGACGACCTTAAGTCGGCAAATCCGATCACCGCTCCTGGCGGAGTGAGTGGCCGGCTTTCCAGCCCCGCCGATCGCGATTTCTTCGCGTTCGACGCCAAAAAAGGACAGCGACTTGCCTTCAAGGCCGGCACGCGCAGCTTCGGCTCTCCTGTCACGCTGAAAATGTACCTGCAGAAAGCCGATGGCACGGCGCTGGCTGAAAGCGGAGTGACCGATGCCGACGAAGAAACGTTGGTCTTTGCCTTCCCCGAAGATGGCAGCTACCGGCTCGTCGTGCAGGACCTGCTCAAGCGATCCGGTGTCGAGGCCGTATACCGGGTGGGGATGGAGCCCGTTCCCGTATTCAGCCTTGCGCTGAAACCGGACAAAGCCACGCGTTACAAGCTGCTCGCTGCGAAAAATGGCTCTTTCTCGATCGATGTCCCTTGCACGCGCAATGGCTACGACGGGCCGATCAGCCTGTCGGTCGAGGGCCCCGGCGGTGACTATCAGGTTTTTAACAACGTCATTCCGGAGAAACAGGCACTTACGAAGCTGATCGTCAACCCGCCCGCATCGTTCAACCCCGGTCAATTCACGGCGTTGAAGATTGTTGGCACCGCCACCATCGACGGCGCGGAGGTCCGTTCCACCGTCGGAACGCTGGATCTGGTGCGCGTGCTGCGTCCGAACCTCAGCTACCCGCCGACCTGGATGGAAGGCGTGGTTCCACTCGCCACAACCGCGGAAATGCCGGCTTTCTACGAGGCAAAAATCGATCGTCCTACCGTGCTGATCCCTCGGCAAACCGGACAAAGTGAATTCGTGGTCCAGTTGGAGCGGAAGCAAGCCGAATTCAAGGATCCGTTGCAGGTCTATCTGTTGTCTCCGCCCGCTGGATTCGCGTTCGAAGTCAAACGCAACGGTAACGGACCGATGGAAACGTATCAGGTGATCGTCAAAGGGCCGAAAGACATGCCCGAAGCAACGCACAAGGTCAGTGTGCTGAGTTTTGCCGAGTTTCAGGGGCGTGGACAGTCGGTACTTGCCAAGGAAGTTCCATTGCAGGTCGTCAATCCGATGGCGTTGTCCGTCGGCCCGGTACCGGGACTTGTCTTCGGAAACGTGCAGAAAGTGCGGGTCACCGCGGCACGCATGAACACCGGCAACGATGCCGACAAACAGCCGGTCATCATCAAATGGAAGAAACTGCCCCCTGGAGTTACTGGCCCCGCGGAAACAACAATCGCGGCGGACCAGTCATTCGTCGATATCGAATTGACGGCCGCGGCCGATGCGCCGGCAGGGAAGATCGAAGACTTGGTCGTTACGGGCTCGACGAAATTCCAGGGACAGGATATCACCGTCGAAAGTGGACCGATCAGCGCCGAAGTGAAGAAGTAACGCATTGCAAGGAGAGGGCTAATTCATGACCTCGATTCAACGGATTTTTTTCGGACTTACATGGGTGGTGGCTTCGTGTTTTTCGCCTGGCATTGGCCCGGTCTACGGCCAGGAAAAACTCGAGCCGGTCGAGATCGGCCAGCCACAGCGCATCGAGGTGCATCCCAGCTCCATCCAATTCACGGGCAGACGACAACAGATGCAACTGGCGGTTACGGCGCATTACCCCGATGGCAGCCTCCAGGATTTGACCCGCGTGGCCACATTCGCGTCCGCGGACACCGCGATCGCCCGTGTTGACGGCGCCGCGGTCCTGCCTCAAGCCGACGGCAATACCGTGATCACCGTAACGGTCGGACAACTTCCTCCATTGCAGATCCCGGTTGCGAGTACCAAGCAGACCAGTTCCGATCCCGTGTCGTTTGAGTATGGAGCGTTAGCCGCCTTGTCAAAGAATGGCTGCAACGCGGGAGCGTGCCACGGTTCGCCGAGCGGGAAAGGCGGTTTTCGCTTGTCGCTGCGGGCATTTGATCCGCAACTAGACAAACAGACCTTGATCCGCGAGGACTTTGGCCGACGCACCAACCCGTTCCAGCCAGAGCAGAGCCTGCTGTTGACCAAGCCGATGATGAAGGTTTCCCACGGCGGTGGACTCAAGCTGCGAAAGTCCGACCCCGCCTTCCGCGTGCTCCGCGATTGGATCGCGGAGGGTTGCAAACTTGACCCCGATAACTCGGCTCGCTGTGTCAAGATCGAGGTCTATCCACCGACCGGGAGACTCTACAAGCGTCCAGCCCATACCCAGCAGCTGGTGGTGACGGCTCACTTTTCCGATGGTTCCATGCGCGACGTAACGCCCCTGGCGGTGTACACCAGTTCGGATACCGAAGTGGCATCCGTTTCGGAGTCAGGCCTCGTCGTCGGCCGTGACCGAGGCGAAGCGGCGATCATCGTGCGCTACATGGAGTTTATCGAGTCGAATTTCATGACGTTCGTGAAGGATATTCCCGGCTTTGCCTGGACATCGCCTCCGGTGCAGAACTATATCGACGATCATGTAAATTCAAAATTGAAGAAGCTCTCCTATTCCGCGTCCGAACTCTGCACGGACGAAGAGTTTCTGAGGCGCGTGTATCTGGACGTGATTGGCATCCTGCCAACGATTACGGAATCGAACCGGTTCCTTACCGATCGTTCACCTTACAAGCGCCGCCAGCTGATCGACGAACTGCTGCAGCGGCCGGAGTTTGCAAAATTCTGGGCGCTGAAATGGGGCGACTTGTTGAAAATGACCACGGCCGCGGTCGGCGGCGATGGAGTGCACAAATATCATCGCTGGGTGGAAAAGGCGATTGAAGAGAATATGCCGTACGACGAGTTCGCCCGGCATCTGTTGACCGCCGCGGGAAGTACGCATAACAACCCGCCCGCCAATTTCTATCGAACCACCAACGACGCCATGGAGAGCGTCGAGACGATTTCGCAGGTGTTCCTGGGGGCGCGCCTGCAATGTGCCAAGTGCCACAATCATCCTTTCGAACGATGGACCCAGGATAATTACTACGGCATGGCGGCGTTCTTCAATCGCGTCCAGAAGAAAAAGACGCGCAGGCCGGACGAAATGGTGGTTTGGCTGGCTCCCGCCGGCGAAGTGACTCAACCACGAACCGGCAAGCAGATGAAACCCTGGTTGCCGCTTTCCGGAGATCTGGATCCCCCGGCCGACAAGGACCGTCGAGACTTGTTCGCCGACTGGCTCACGCGCCGCGAAAATCCGTTTTTCGCCAAGGTCGAGGTCAATCGGATCTGGAGCCAGTTGCTGGGCCGTGGAATCGTGGAACCAAACGACGATTTCCGCGAATCCAACCCGCCCGCGAATGCCTCGTTGGTCGAAGCCCTGGCGCGCGATTTCGCGGACCACGGATTCGATCGCAAGCATGTGATACGCACGATCCTCAACAGCCGTACTTACCAGGCATCGTTTCGGGCAAACGACTTCAATAAGGACGACGTCAAATACGCGTCCCATTTCCAGCCACGGCTGCTGTCCGCCGAACAACTGCTGGACGCCATCTGTGCGGTGACCGATATGCCCGAACAGTTCGGTACGCTGCCTGCCGGCACGAAGGCCACCCAGATTCCCGCGCCGGACCTGGCGAAGAATGACTTCCTGAAGACCTTTGGTCAGCCCGAGCGTCAGACGGTTTGCGCATGCGAGCGATCGAGCGAATCCAACCTCGGAATGGCCATTCAGTTCTTCAACGGCCCCCTGATCTACGAGAAACTGCGGAACGAAAACAACCGTTTCCGCAAAATGCTCAAGGAAAACAAGTCCGATCTGCAGATTCTCAATGACCTCTATATGGCCGCCGTTTGCCGCACGCCAACGCAAGGCGAAATCGATGCCAGCTTGAAGCATCTCGCCGCCAAGAACGATCGTATCATTGCCTTTGAGGACATCTGCTGGGCCCTTTTGAATACCAACGAATTCCTGTTCCAGCACTAGTTCAACAGTAGAACTAGGCGGGCAGGCCGCCAGGTTCGTCGGCCGCCTGGATCAATTCGTGACCGAAAAACATGACGCCCGCCGACGGAATCCCCTTGTCGGCGGAGAACTCCCGTGGATCATCATCGCATGAATATCAGCCGAATTACCATCGTCGTCTGCTGCCTCTGCTGCCCGCCGCTTGTTTGCCGATCGGCACTCGGCCAGACCGTGAGTTTTCGCAGTCAGGTGGCACCGATTCTCGTCAACAACTGCCTCGCATGCCATGGACCGAAAAAGGCGGAGGGAGGTTATCGCGTCGATAACTTCGAGCGGCTGATGGCTGCGGGTGAATCGGGCAGCCACGGGTTTTCGCCCAAGGCCGTGGATGCCAGTGAAGCGTTTCGTCGCATCGTGTCCACGGATGTTGTTGAACGCATGCCGTTGGAAGGGGATCCCCTGACGCCGGATCAGATCGAACTGATTAAGAAATGGATCGACGAAGGTGCGACCTTCGACGGCCCTGACCCCAAGGCAAATCTGGCGACAGTCATTCCCCCCCCACTGCACCCCGATCCGCCCGCCGAATATCCGCATGCCTTACCCGTGACCGCGATGGTCTTTTCCCCCGATGGCGCCGAGCTGATTATTGGCGGATACCATGAACTTACGTTCTGGAACCCGACGAATGGGCAACTCAACCGCCGCTGGAAGAACGTCGGACAACGGACCTTTGCGCTGGCATTCAGCCCGGACGGAAAATCGCTGGCCGTCGGCGGCGGGACGCCAGGACGATTGGGAGAAGTTCGCGTATTTGATTTCGGTTCCGGCAATCTCAAGACCGTGATGGGAACGACAAGCGACGTCGTGCTTGACGTGAGCTACAGTCCCCAGGGAGATCGCATCGCCATCGGCGCCGCCGATGGCGTGCTGCGAATCGTCGAGTCGGAAACCGGCAAAGAACTGTTCGCTATCAACAGCCATTCGGATTGGGTGACAGCAACCGCTTGGAACGCGGACGGCTCGAAATTAGCCTCCGCGAGCCGTGACAAGACGGCCAAAGTTTTTGACTCCAAGACCGGTGAATTGGCGGTTACCTATTCCGGACATGGGCAGCCAGTGCGCGGTATCGCCTTCCATCCTGACGGTGCCGAACTGTTCTCGGCAGGAAATGATCGAAAACTCCATCGCTGGAAATTGGCGGATGGCGCCAAGACCGCGGAAGTGGCGTTTGGCGATGAAGTCTACAAGTTGCCGCTCGGTGGCGGATTCCTTTTCGCGAGTTCCGCCGACAAGTCGCTTCGTCAATTCGACGCCAAAACCCACGCACAGGTCAGGGCCTTCGCCGGACCAGCCGATTCCGTACTTTGCGCCGCCTATCATGACGGCACGAAACGAGTCGCAGGCGGCGTCTTCAACGGAGGCGTCCACGTCTGGAACCTGGCGGACGGCAGCGCACTCGCAAGTTTCGTCGCGGCTCCCGGGCTGAAACAATAGCCACCCGAGTCGCAGAACCCTCGCCGATCGATAATCACGGCGCCGGATCGCAACGCCGCTGATCCGGCTAACGCTGCCCGTACGGCCACTCCGGCAACGTCGCCAGAAAATCCGGATGAATGCCCTTCAGCCACACGAAATGATCGTCGATCTTCTTCGCGACGATCATGCGGGACTTCAACAAACCCCAGAATATTCCAAACATAGCCAGAACGATTGAGGTGATCAAAGCGGCGCCTCGCACATCGTCGCTGATATCGAGCAAAAAGGAGGCGAAAAACATGCCACACCCCGCCAGAAAGCAGGACCAACCAACGATCATCGCCTGACGGCGCCTGGCAAACCAGGCTTCGCTCAACCCGATCTTGATGTCAGCCTTCTTGGAAACGACGAGCGCAACGATCACGAAGATCAGCAGATTAGCAAGGATCACCAGGTACAGCAGCGGATGATGCCAGCTGAGCCGCCGGCGCAAATAGTCGCTGGCCGGCTCGTTGCTTTTCACGCAACGGAAAGGCAGTGGTGATTGCTTATGCATCACGAGCATATTCCCGCTGCGCCAAATGCCCATTGGCGGACCGGCAATGGCCGCGGTGATCGGTTGGCTGAATTGGGATGTGTCCGCATAAGGATTGAATTGCGTCATGGAGTTCCGCCTGGCAGAATCAGCGTCCGCTTTTTCGGGCGTCCAGTGCGCGACGTTGCTGTTGCGCGTCGCGTTCGCGGCGTTCGGTATCGCGACGACGCTCTTCATCGGCCCGGCGTCGATCCGCCTGGTCGCGCTGCCGCTGTTGTTCCTGCTGCTGCCGTTCACGCGCCTCGCGATCCCGTGCGGCGCGCTCGGCCGCCGCCCGCTGCTGCTGCTCCATGCTGCGTTGTCGTTCGTTCGCCTCCAACCGCCGTTCGCGAAGTTCTCGTTCCCGCCGTTCCAGATCCCGTTCGCGATCGCGGTCCAAATCGCGATCACTTCGCCCGGAATTGCCGGCAGGCGGCCGACCCGGCACCCCCGGCCCCGGACCAGGATCGACCGGTCGTATTTCAGCCGGCGCTCCATTCTGCATCGCCCGCTGAGCCTCGAATATCGGACCGTGAACGGACCGGTAAAAGCGGGAAAGTTCTTCCTCGCTCACCTGCCCGTCTTCGTTTTCGTCCAACTTGCTATCCGCAAACACGGCGAACACGCGTTTGCGGTCGAACGGCGGCTGGATGCGGCGCATTCGCGGGTGCGATTCGATTCGATCGCAAGCCAACTCGACGCCGCCGCGGATGACTCGTCGGGTTGCCTCGATCTCGTCGTCCCTCAACACGCCGTCGTGATTCTTGTCTTGAGTGCGAAAAATGCGAGCGATTGTGGTGCTCGCGTCATTCTCCTTCGCATGGACCGATCCGACAACCGACAGATCAAGCGTAGGCAACAGGAACATCAAAACGGCGGTCGTCGCTATACGGGCTGACATACGCGGAATCTCCCATGGGATAACCTGCATTTATAGGCCAGCACCGACGCGGCGTAAAGCGCACGGCCACATATCGTGCCTTCTTAAGCTCAGCCGAGTGCTACACCCAAACCGGGCGCCGTCGGTACGTGCAGCCGATCGGCGCGAAAATCGAGGGGTTGTGCGGTAAACGGCGATTCGAAGTAGAGCGGGCCGATCAGATCCCCGGGAAACCGCTCGCACTGAATATTCGGCGTGGCTACGGTCAAATGGGCCATGGCCGCCGTGGCTATTTCGCGTTCCAGGTTACTGCCGATGGTGCAGGCGATCCCCGCGGTTTCCGCCATGCGGGCGATTTCCTGGGTATTGCGCATACCACCATGTTTGCCGGGGTAGAGACTGAGGATGTCGGCCGCCTCCTGGCGAATCAGCTCCAAGGTATCCAGGTGCGTAAAAACGCTTTCATCCGCCATGATCGGAATCTCGCTGCGACGCCGCACCGCGGCCATCGCCCGATGGTCGCCACGCGCTGTCGGCTGCTCGAACAGCGCCACTCCCAGTCCGGCAAAACCGCGTGCTGCGCATATTGCCTGTTCCACGGAATAGCCGCCGTTGGCATCCACGGACAG